>Ga0196971_1000797_pt1 | contig 18399 bp, 20 predicted proteins | sample S1v_1013CmetaG_FD_148660 | JGI IMG/M metagenome (GOLD analysis project Ga0196971, IMG submission 148660) | Soil microbial communities from Anza Borrego desert, Southern California, United States - S1+v_10-13C | ecosystem: Environmental > Terrestrial > Soil > Desert | place: USA: California... | reverse complement strand
GCCCCGCACCCGGCTGCGCTGGGGCGGACGATGGCTGAGTTGCTGAAGGGCTGATTTCCGCCTTCGATCGTGCTAACCTCGGGAGATGTCTAAACTTGACGCCCTAATTGAGCGCGCGCGGGCGCTCCCGGCTGATGAGCAGGACGCGCTGGCGGACGAAATGCACGTGTGGCTCGACATGCCGTCACCGCCGGACGATTTCGGCGCCGATGGATCGGATGAGGAACTCGCCGCCCGTGTCGCAGCTTGGCGGGCCAATCCTCAAGGCACGCCCGCAGCGGATTTGCACGCGCGCATGAAGCGGCAGCGCGATCAGAAGTGATAATCTATGCGCCTGAAGCCGATGGCGACGTGGCGCGGCTCCATACTTGGTACTTGAAGCGCAGTGCGCCGGCGGCAGCTGGTTTCATGGCGAAGCTAGCTCTAGCCGAGCAGCGTATCAGGCCGCGACCCCGGGCCTATCGGTTGCTTCGTGACAACGATATCCGGCGTTATAGCTTCAAAATCAGCCGGACGAGCTACTTGATCGACTTCCGGGAAGAGCTCGGCCAAATCGTAATCCTGCGCGTGTGGCGCGGCCGGCAGCATCGGCCCAGCTAATCCATGCCGCCGCCAAATCTACAGCCCTGCGCCAACGCATCCCTTCATTCCTTAACCGACGCACTTTAGAAGGGGCGCCGCCGCGGGCAGGGCCCTATATCCCTCTCGCGCCCGTGTTTTTCGAGAGGTCAGCGCCCATCATGGCGGACGACGCCCGCAGTTTGCCGAACACTGCTTTCCTGGAGACCAGCTTTCTCTACGGCGCGAACGCGACGTTCGTGGAAGAGATGGCGGCGCGCTATGCGCAGGATCCCGGCTCGGTAGACCCTTCTTGGCGCGCGTTTTTCGATCAAGTCCGCGACGATCCGGATGCGGTGCGCCATGCCGTGCGCGGCCCGTCCTGGTTCCGGCCCGAGTTGGCCCAGCCGCAGACGACCGAGACCACAAAGCTGATGGACGGCAATTGGGGCGGCTTGGCCGACAAGCTCGAAAGGAAAGTCGCCGCGCGCCTGCCGAGCGCTTCGCCGCAGGACGTGCAGCAATCCACGCGCGACAGCATTCGCGCCTTGATGATGATCCGCGCCTATCGCACGCGCGGGCATTTGAACGCCAATCTCGATCCGCTCGGCATCGAGCAACGTCCGCCGGCGCCGGAACTCGATCCGGCCAGCCACGGCTTCGGCCCGGGCGATCTCGACCGGCCGATCTTCATCGACGGCGTGCTCGGTCTGCAGACCGCGACCGTCAACGAGATGCTGGCGATCCTGAAGCGGACTTATTGCTCCACCGTCGGCGTCGAATTCATGCATATCACCGATCCGGCCGAGAAGGCTTGGATCCAGGAGCGCATCGAAGGTCCGGACAAGGAGATCGCGTTCACGCCCGAAGGCAAGCGCGCGATCCTAAAGAAGCTGATCGAAGGCGAGGGCTTCGAGAAGTTCGTCCATAAGCGCCATCCCGGCACTAAGCGCTTTGGCGTCGATGGCGGCGAAGCGATGATCCCGGCGCTCGAACAGATCATCAAGCGCGGCGGCGCCATGGGCGTCGACGAGATCATTTTCGGCATGGCCCACCGCGGGCGCTTGAACGTGCTCGCGGCGGTGATGGGCAAGCCATACCAAGCGATCTTCCACGAATTCCAAGGCGGCTCGGCGACGCCGGACGACGTGCTCGGCTCCGGCGACGTGAAGTATCATCTGGGCGCATCGAGCGATCGCAGTTTCGACGGCAACGACGTGCACCTCTCGCTCACCGCAAACCCGTCGCACCTCGAAATCGTCAACCCCGTCGTGCTTGGCAAAGCGCGCGCCAAGCAAGCCAAGCGCGCGACGTGGACAGAAGAAGGCCAAGCGCTGCACGATCTGCGCGCGCGCGTGATGCCGCTCTTGATCCACGGCGACGCCGCCTTCGCGGGGCAGGGCGTCGTCGCCGAGTGCTTTGCGCTTTCCGGTCTGCGCGGCTACCGCACCGGCGGCACCATGCACTTCATCATCAATAACCAGATCGGCTTCACGACGGCGCCGCACTATTCGCGCTCGTCGCCATACCCGTCTGACGTTGCGCTGATGGTCCAGGCGCCGATCTTCCACGTGAACGGCGACGATCCGGAAGCGGTGGTGTTTGCGGCCAAGGTGGCGACCGAGTATCGCCAGCTCTTCGGCAAGGACGTCGTCATCGACATGTTCTGCTATCGCCGCTTCGGCCACAACGAAGGCGACGATCCGACCATGACGCAGCCGATCATGTATCGGCGCGTCAAGGATCAGAAGACGACGTTGGAGATCTATGCGCGCCGCTTGCTCGGTGAAGGCGTCGTCACTGAGGCCGAATTCGACGAATGGCAAAACGACTTCAACGCCTTCCTCGACCGCGAGTTCGACGCCGGCAAAGCCTATCGCGTCAACAAGGCCGATTGGCTCGACGGCGATTGGGCCGGCTTTGCGCTGCCGGCTGACGATGATCGGCGCGGCAAAACCGAAGCGCCGCTCGATAAGCTGCGCACAATCGGCCGCCGCATCACCGAGATCCCGCCCGAATTCGAGATGCACAAAACGGTGCAGCGCGTGATCGAAGCGCGCCGCAAGGCGATCGATGAAGGCCAGGGCATCGACTGGGCCTTGGCCGAGCATCTCGCCTTCGCCACCCTGCTGGACGAGGGCTTCAACGTGCGTCTCTCCGGTCAGGATTCCGCCCGCGGCACCTTCAGCCAACGTCACTCGCACTTCATCCATCAGCAGACGGAAGAGCGCTACACGCCGCTGAACAACATCCGCCAAGGCCAAGCGCACTACGAAGTCATCGACTCGCTGCTCTCGGAAGAAGCGGTGCTCGGCTTCGAGTACGGCTACACGCTCGCCGATCCGAAGACACTGACGCTCTGGGAAGCGCAGTTCGGCGACTTCGTGAACGGCGCCCAAGTGGTGATCGACCAGTTCATCAGCTCGGGCGAGCGCAAATGGCTGCGCATGTCCGGCCTCGTGATGCTGCTGCCGCACGGCTATGAAGGGCAGGGGCCCGAACATAGCTCGGCGCGCCTCGAACGCTTCCTGCAGCAATGCGCCGAAGACAATCTGCAGATCGTCAACTGCACCACGCCGGCGAATTATTTCCACGTGCTGCGCCGGCAGCTGCACCGCGACTTCCGCAAGCCGCTGATCGTGTTCACGCCGAAATCGCTGCTGCGGCACAAGAAGGCGACCTCGGCTCTGGCCGAGATGGCCGACGGCTCGTCCTTCCACCGCGTCCTGTGGGACGACGCCCAGCTCGACAATGGCGCAACGGCGCTGAAGCTTAAGCCGGACGGCGAAATCCGCCGCGTCATCATGTGCTCGGGCAAGGTCTATTACGATCTGCTCGACGAGCGCGAAAAGCGCGGCCGCGATGACACGTACATCCTGCGGCTCGAACAATTTTATCCGTGGCCGATGAAGTCCGTGATGCACGAACTCGCGCGCTTCCCGAACGCGGAATTGGTTTGGTGCCAGGAAGAGCCGAAGAACATGGGCGGCTGGACCTTCGTCGATCCGTGGCTCGAACTGACGCTCGACAAGCTCGATGTCAAAGCCAAGCGCGCTCGCTACGCCGGCCGTCCCGCCAGCGCTTCGACCGCTGCCGGCCTGATGCGCAAGCACTTGAAGGAACTGGAAGCGCTGCTCGAAGACGCGCTGGGATAATTCGACGTGAAATGAGTGCGCGAAGCGCATATGTCACGCGCAGAGGAGTTGAGACGTGACCGATATCGTTGTGCCGACCTTGGGCGAGAGCGTGAGCGAAGCGACTGTCGCCAAGTGGATGAAAAAGGCCGGCGACGCCGTGAAGAAGGATGAGACCCTCGTCGAACTGGAGACCGATAAAGTCTCGGTCGAAGTCTCTGCGCCGGAAGCCGGCGTGTTGAGCGAGATCGTCGCCGCCGAAGGTCAAACCGTCACCATCGGCGCGCTGCTCGGCCGCATGGGCGGAGCAGGGGCGCAACCTGCGCAAGCCGCGCCGAAAGCCGAAGCGCCCAAGCCCGCGCAAGAAGCGCCAAAGTCCGCCGCGCCGCAGCCGCAAGCCGCGAGCGCCGGCAAGCAAGCGCCGCCGTCAGTGCAGCGCATCGCCGCCGAGTCCGGTGTCGACATGAGCGGCGTCAGCGGTTCGGGCAAGGACGGCCGCGTCACCAAGGCCGACGCGCTCGCCATCATCGAAAACCGCAGCGCCCAGCGTACCGAAGCGCCGGCGCACCCGCCGCTGCAGGCGCGCGTCGTCGGCGAGCAGGAAGAGCGCGTGCCGATGACGCGCATCCGCAAGACCATCGCCCGGCGCCTCAAGGAAGCGCAAAACACCGCAGCGATGCTGACGACGTTCAACGAGGCCGACATGTCGGCGATCATGGCGGCGCGCAGCAAGTACAAGGACAATTTCGAGCGCAAGCACGGCGTCAAGCTGGGCTTCATGTCCTTCTTCATGAAGGCGTGCATCGCCGCGCTGAAGGAAATCCCGAACGTCAACGCCGAGATCGACGGCGACGACATCATCTACAAAAATTTCTACGACATCGGCGTCGCCGTCGGCACCGATCGCGGCCTCGTCGTGCCGGTGGTGCGCGACGCCGATCACAAATCGATGGCGGAGATCGAGAAGGAAATCGGCGAACTCGGGCTCAAAGCGCGTGACGGCAATCTGAAGCTCGAAGACTTGCAGGGTGCGACGTTCACGATTTCGAACGGCGGCGTCTATGGCTCGCTGATGTCGACGCCGATCCTGAATGCGCCGCAGTCGGGCATTCTCGGCATGCACAAAATCCAGGAGCGTCCGGTCGTTGTCGATAAGCAGATCGTGATCCGGCCGATGATGTATCTGGCGCTGAGCTACGATCACCGCATCGTCGACGGCAAGGAAGCGGTCACATTCTTGGTACGCGTGAAAGAAGGCCTCGAAGATCCCGAGCGCATGCTGCTGGATCTCTAAGCGGCTTTCTTCTGCTCTTTGTGCAGCACCACCAGTGCGAGTCCGATCGCACTGACCAGCACCGGTGCGCCGATCGCAAGCATGCCGGGAACGAACTCGGGAAAGTTGTAGGACGGCGCGTACCAAGCCAGCCCCGTCGTGATCCCCCACGCGCCGCACAACAAACGAAGCCCGCCGCTCTGCGCCTTCAAGGTTCGATAGGCGCCGAGGCCCAGCAGCGCCGCAGCGAGTCCCGGCCCAACGGCGTCGAACTCCAACGCGGCGCCGGTCATCGCTAACGATATCGCGATCGCCGCCGCCGCGAGCACCGCCATCCACGCACTCATCTTCGCCATCAGAGCCTCCGCCTCGGCCGCTAGGCTAACGGAGCCGCGGGGCAGGGGCGAGAGGCGCGCGTTCAGCCGCGCGCGTTCAAACCACGCCGCGCGTGTCGCGCGTATCGCCTCGCGCCGCCGACGCGCGGCGATAGCTGGCTTCGAGCTGTTGGTCTTGCGCCTCGAACCGAACGCGTTGCGCGGTCTCGCGGCGGTTCGCATGTTCGAGGCTATGGGCGAGGCGGGCGAAATAGTGACCCGCAGGAACGAGGCCCGTGTCGTCCGCGCCGCGAAGTTTTTCGACTCGCATTTGGCGATCTCCTCATCGCCCCGCCCGAAGGAACAACATGGTAAACGAAACCTTGTTGCGCGTTTCGCGGGCGGATCGATGTGGATAAGCGGCGCGTAGGCCATTGACGGCAGCCGGCGCTGACAGGCCGCGCGAACCGGTCGTGATCCTTTCGCCTCAGAGAAGAACCTTGATCCGCAAGGCTTTCTTGCGCCCATTGGCGCGCACGCGCTTGCGCGTATACATTAATCCCGCTTGCTCGGGGAGCAGGTCTGGGAGGGGACCCCATGACGTTCATTTTGCGCTGGCCGGCCATTTTGGCGCTGCTGGCTCTGGTGTTGCTGAGCGCGGTGAGCGCGCTGGCTGCGACTGGGCTTTTGACCGGCTTCCAAGCGCCGATTTCGCAGGTGCAGGCGGTCCAAGCCGCCGCCGCCGACAGCGGCGCGGTGGAAGCGACTTGGATCGATGTCGGTTTGCTGGCGGGCGCGGCGATTTTCTTTCTGATCGCGTCGATCCGGTTGATGCGCCGCACGCAAGGGTTTTGGACCTGGCTGTTGGGCTTTGCCTGCTATGGCGGCCGCTGGGCCTGGGCGCAGCAGGAGAGCGGCGGCCTCGTCTCGACGGTGCAAAGCGTCGACATCAACGCCTATCGCCAGCCCCAAAGCTTGCTCACCGATCTCTCCACCACCGAAGGCCAACTCGCCATCCTCGCTTTGGTGCTGATCGTCGGCCTCATCGTCTTCATCGTCGACGCTTCCGACCGCGCCTATTGGGATAAGCAGGGCGCCTGACCGGCTCGGCCTGGAGTAAAACATGCTGTTGATCGCGCGCATCGTCGCGGCGCTTCTGTCCGGAGCGCTGCTGGCGCAAGCGTATGGTCTGAACCCGTTCTGGCCGCTCGCCTGGATCGCGCCGATCCCGCTCTTGATCGCTGCGATCGGCGCGTCGCGTCTGGGCGCGTTCGCTTACGGTGCGCTCGCGGGCGCGGCGTCGATGGCGCTGATGTTCGAATATTTTCTCGGCCTGGGCGGACCAGTCCCCGCGTTCGTGCTGACACTGATCAAAGCGCTGACGTGGGGCGCCATGGCGTTGGCGACGCGCGCGGCGGCAAAGCATCTGCCGAACTGGGCCGCCGTGTTTGTGTTTCCCGCTTTGATGGCCGGCACTGAGACGCTGATCGCCGCGACCTCGCCGCACGGCTCGGCCGGCGCATTAGCCTACAGCCAGATGGATTTTCTGCCGGTGATCCAGGTGGCCGCACTCGGCGGTGCGCCGGCGATCACCTTCGTGGTGACGTTATTTGCCTCGGCTGTGGCGTTCCTGGTGACGAAGCGCGCCTTCATCGCAGCTCTCGCGCCCGCCGCCTTGATCGCGGCAGCGCTCGGCTTCGGCGCCTTGCGTATTCCTCTTCCCGTAACGCAGGCGAGCGACGCCCAGTCCTTGCCGCGCGCGGCGCTACTGGCTGGGGACCAACACCAAGGCGTGCCGATGGAATGGCGCGCAGTGTGGAACGCCTATACGCCGCAAATCGAACGCGCGGCCGACGAAGGCCAGCGCATCGTGCTGTTGCCGGAGAAGATCGCGCACCTCGCGCCCGGCGACCGCGCCGCCGCAATCGAACAGCTGGCCGAGATCGCCCGCCGCCGCGGCGTTCTCATCGTCGCCGGCGCGGACGATGAGGCGGAGGAGGGCCGCTTCAACCGCGCTTTCGCGTTCTCGCCCGACGATTGGCGCAGCTACGATAAGCGCCACATGATCCCGGGCTTTGAATCGCATTTCGATCTCGGCGCCGGCCCGCTCGTGTTCGAGCACGAAGGCGTGCGCTACGGCGTCGCCATCTGCAAGGACATGGACTTTCCCACGCTCGGGCGCGGCTATGCCGGCGTCACCGCGATGCTGGTTCCGGCCTGGGACTTCGGCGCAGACGCCTGGCTGCACAGCCGCATGGCGATGATGCGCGGGGTCGAGAACGGCTACGCCATCGTCCGCAGTGCGCGCGAAGGCGTGCTGACCGTGAGCGACGCCTATGGCCGCGTCACCGCCGAAGCGCCGAGCGGCCCGCAGACGGCCTACAATGTCGTCGTCCCGCTCAACGCGCCGGGCCCGACGCTGTACGCCCGCTATGGCGACGTGTTCGGCTGGGCGATGCTGGCGCTGTCGGCGCTGCTGATCGGCTGGAGCCTCTGGGCCCGCAGCCGTGCAGGGCAGGGCTAACACGCTCCCCGGACGCCCCGTTCTGCGCGGCGAGCGGGGCCCAGGGGCCAACGTCCAATCCTTGACCTCGCAGCGGGAAACGTTGGGTGGCATCCACAATCGCGCATTGATCGCCTGAGGCCTCCGACTATGTTCCGGCCATCTCTTTGCGCCGCGCGCGTGCCTCGATCACCGGAGCTTTCATGTCGTACGATCTCGTCATCATCGGGGGCGGTCCCGGCGGCTACAATTGCGCCATCCGCGCCGGCCAGCTGGGCCTCAAGACGGCGATCATCGAAAGCCGCGGCAAGCTCGGCGGCACGTGTTTGAACGTCGGCTGCATCCCCTCGAAAGCGCTGCTGCACGCGAGCGAATATTTCGAAGCGGCGACGAAGACGTTTCCGTCGATGGGCGTGAAGGTGAGCGGGCTCGAGCTCGATCTGCCGCAAATGTTGAAGCAGAAGGAAGACGCGGTCGAGGGCCTGACCAAGGGCGTCGAATTCCTGATGCGCAAGCACAAGGTCGATTACGTCAAAGGCTTCGGCCGTATCGCCGGCAAGGGCCGCGTCGAGGTGAAGCTGAACGACGGCGGCGCGCAAACGCTTGAAACCAAGAACATCGTCATCGCCACAGGCAGTGTGCCGACGCCGTTGCCTGGTGTCGATATTGACGAAGAGCGCATCGTCACGTCCACGGGCGCGCTGTCGCTCAAGCAAGTGCCGAAGAAGATGATCGTCATCGGCGCCGGCGTGATCGGGCTTGAACTCGGCAGCGTCTGGCGCCGGCTCGGGGCGGAAGTCACCGTGGTCGAATTCCTCGATAAGATTACCCCGACGGTCGACACCGAGATCTCGACCGCCTTCCAGCGCACGCTGAAGAAGCAGGGCATGAAGTTCGAACTCGGCCACAAGGTCGCCGGCGTCGAGAAGACGCGCGGTGGGCTGCAAGTTTCGATCGAACCGGCCAAAGGCGGCCAAGCGCGCACGCTGGACGCCGATGTCGTGCTCGTCGCGATCGGCCGCAAGCCCTTCACTGATGGCCTTGGCCTCGAAACGGTCGGCGTGAAGACCGATCAGCGCGGCTTCATTCTGAACGACCACTTCAAGACCAATGTCGACGGCATTTACGTCATCGGCGATTGCACCACCGGGCCGATGCTGGCGCACAAGGCCGAAGAAGAGGGCATCGCCGCCGCGCAAGTGATCGCCGGCCAATGGGGCCACGTGAATTACGACATCATTCCGAACGTGATCTACACCTATCCGGAGGTCGCCACGGTCGGCCGCTCGGAAGAAGAGCTGAAGGCCGCCGGCGTCGAGTACAAGGTCGGCAAGTTTCCGTTCATGGCCAACTCGCGCGCGCGCACCAATCACGAAACCGACGGCATGGCGAAGGTGCTCGAAGAAGTCGCGACCAAGAAGGTGCTCGGCGCGCATCTGGTCGGCGCCGGCGTCGGCGAGATGATCGGCGAGGTTTGCGTGGCGATGGAATTCGGCGCCAGCGCAGAAGACATCGCGCGGACGTGCCATGCGCACCCGACCATGTCTGAAGCCATCAAAGAAGCCGCCAAGGGCGTCGATGGCTGGACCATGCAGGCATGAACTGACGCGCGTCGCATTCTGCTAACGCGCGTTCGGCGCCTTACTTGCGCTTTTGCGTCAGGGCAGAGGCCGCGACGCTCTTGACGGTCTTGGACGTGCTTGAGTTCGAAAGCAGTTTCGATGCCTTCGAAGCTACCTTCGCAGAGGTCGTTTCATTGCGCTTCGACATCGGATTTCTCCTTTCTAAGTTCACGAACAAAAGGAGTCGGAACGGGGAACATATTGAATCCGATTCGTTGGCGAGACGTTAAACGCGTCAGCGCTCCGTTCAGAGACGAACGAATGTGATCGCGGAAACGCGTTGCGTCGCCGCGTTTGTCTAAAGAGCCTGTACCGCGAAAGCGGGAGGCGGGGCGCGTCGGACGCGCCGAGGTAGTCTCAAAATGTGCTGCGCGATCGCTCACGCAACACGCGCGTCGAACGCGCCCCGTTTTCGGCCGTTGTTCCCGGATTGGCGAGCCAGGAGTTTTTGACTCAGCTGCATGGTTTCGCACGCAGCGGTCTTAGCTCCTTATGACCACGAGCCGGTTCAGCGCGTCGAGATTCCCCGAAGAATCCCGGACCCTGCGGTTTCATGCCCCGCGGGCAATGCAGACATCGTTCGCTTCGCCTGGTGGGTGTCGTTTCCACCTGACTTTCTCAACGATGATTCGGATTTCTCCGCCTCATCGAAGCGACGCCTGCCGCGCCGGTCGATGCGCTCACATTCCAAAGGTTCGGAGCTCTTCGAAATCCTCCCGTGTGAGAGCAAGGGCATCATACCTCAGCCCAAGCGCGGTCGGATTGATTTTCCGCCGACGTTTGATTTGCAACGGATTTGCGCCGGAAATAGCTGGATAGAGCAGGCGTCTATACTCGTTTTGGCGCGGAGCCGGCGCTGCGAAGCGCGTGCGTTGTCTCGTGAACGGTCTCTAGCGTACACCATCGGGCATGGCGGGCGCTGAGGTGATCGAACTGTTGCTGCGCGGAATCGCGATCGGCGCGCTGGCGGCGACGGCGGTCGGACTCTGGCGCGGCGGACGCGGTCAGCCGGCGCGCATCGCCGGCGTGCTGCTGGCGCTCGGCGTCGCCGCCTACGCGTTGCAATCCTCGCCCGCGGCGCACGATGCGATCCAACCGATTGCGCCAATCGTGCATTTCCTCGCGCTTGGCGGCGGCGGCCTGTTCTGGCTGTTCGTCGTCACTCTGTTTGGCGACCGCCAGCTCACCGTTTGGACGCTGGCGCCGTTCCTCGGCCTGACGGCGCTTGGGCTCGTTGGCTGGCTGACGCCGGCGCCCGCGGATGGGCCGATCTGGGTCGTGCACAATCTGATCGAAGGCGGGCTCGCCGCGCATGCGCTGCTCGTTTTAGCGCGCAGCCGGCGCGGCGATCTGGTCGAGACGCGCCGGCGGTTGCGCGGGCCATTCCTGGCGGTGGTAACGCTGTTCGTGCTGGTGCTGACGAGCCTCGAAATCGGCGAGGTGTTCGGCGTCACGGCGCCCTGGTATTCTCTGGCCGGAGCGGCGGCGCTCGCCTTCTTCTCCACGCTCGGCGCGATGGTGTTCCTGCACGCGGACGCGGCGCTGTTCGGGGCGGTGAAGGACGCGGAGGCGAGGGAAGGCGACACGCTGGACGCCGGCGAGCGGCATCTGCTCGAGCGGCTGACGGCCGCCATGGAGCGAGAAGAGGCCTGGCGGCGCGAGGGGCTGACGATCGGCGCGCTCGCCGAGGCGGTCGGCGCGCCGGAACATCAACTGCGGCGGCTCATCAATGATCGGCTCGGCCACCGCAACTTCGCTGCTTTCGTGAATGCGCACCGGATCGAGGCGGCGAAGGCGGCGCTCACCGATCCTGCGCGGGCGCGCGAGCCTGTGTCGGCGATCGCCTTTGAGCTTGGCTTCGGCTCGCTCGGGCCGTTCAACCGCGCATTCAAGGAGGCGACCGGGCAGACGCCGAGCGAATGGCGGCGGCAAAGCCTCAGCGTGGGCTCGCCGATTCCGGAAAATCCTGGCTGATTTTGAATTCGGCGCGGCTTTTCCGGCCGCGGCGAGACGTGCGGCGGTCGCTAGTGGCGAAATCGGCTTCTCGAATGGAGGAGCAGATGACGTTCGCCGATCTCTATGCGTTCGCAGGCCAGTGGCTGGAAAGCATGGCCATCGACCTCTCCCGCTATGTCATTTTCGCCGTCAGCGTCTGGCTGGCGCTCTGGGTGGTGTTCGCTAAGGTGCTGGCCGGACGGAAGATCCGAACGGCGACGCCGCCGGCGCGCCAGCTCCGGACCGAGTTCGCGATCTCGCTGCGGTCGCTGGCGATCTTCTCCACCATCGGCGCGCTGCTGTTCATGGTGGAACGGGCGGGCTACCTGCCGGGGCCGGCGCTGGCTGCGAGCTGGGGGCCGGGCTGGTCGGCGGTTTCGCTGCTGCTGATGATCGTCGCGCATGATGCGTATTTCTATTGGACGCACCGGGCGATCCACGATCCGCGCCTGTTCCGGCTGTTCCACCTGCGGCATCACCGCTCGAACAATCCGTCGCCGTTCACCGCCTACAGCTTCGATCTCGCCGAGGCGGCGCTGCAGGCGAGCTTCGTGCCGCTGTGGATGTTCACGGTGCCGACGCAGTGGGAAATCGTCGGCCTCTTCATGCTGCACCAGATCGCCCGCAACACTTTCGGGCACAGCGGCTACGAACTCTATCCGGCGCGGCGCGACGGCAAGCCGCTGTTCGATTTCATGACGACGACGACGCACCACGACATCCACCACGCCGAAGCGGGCTGGAATTACGGGCTCTACTTCACTTGGTGGGACCGGCTGATGGGCACCGAGCATCCGGACTATTACGCGCGCTTTGCGGCGGCCACGCGCAAGATCTGCCCGATGCCGCGCAAGGCGCCGGCGAAGCTCGCGGCGATGCTGTTCGCGCTACTGCTCGCGGGCGGTGTCGCCGGCTCGGCGCGCACGGCGGCGGCGCCGGATGTCGGCGGCGATTGGGCGACGCGCGGCTTGGGCGCCGTGGTGCGCCTGCACGCTTGCGCCGCCGATCCGTCGCTGCTGTGCGGGCGGTTCATGTGGGTGTGGGATCCGGCCGAAGTGCGGCGCGGCGCGGTCGGCGCGCTGATCCTGCGCGACTTCCGCTGGGACGGCGAAGCCTGGCGCGGCGGCGCCGTGCTTAATCCGGAAGACGGCCGCACCTATAGCGGCTCGATCCGGCTGGACGGCGAAGTGCTGCGGTTGCGCGGCTGCGCTGGACCGTTTTGCCAAAGCCAAGCCTGGCGGCGACTCGCGTCGATTCCGCGGCCCGGAGAATTGCGGTGACCAGCGCGCGCGCCCATCTGCGCAGCAAGGGAGAGGCAAGCATGACGACGACCTCGGATCGCCGCGCGCATTGGGATGGCGTCTATGACGCCAAGAGCGCGGAGGAGGTGAGCTGGTTTCAGCCGACGCCGGACGTGTCGCTGAAACTGGTCCGGCGCACGATTGCGAAGCGCAAGGGGGCGATCGTCGACGTCGGCGGCGGCGCCTCGACATTGGTCGATCATCTGTTGGGCGAAGGCTTCGGCGACGTTTCGGTGCTCGACCTCTCGCAAGAGTCGCTGAAGCAGGCGCAAGCGCGGCTTGGCGGCGCCGCTGATAGAATTGATTGGATCGTCGCCGATGCGACGGCGTGGCGGCCGCAGCGTTCGTATCAGCTCTGGCACGACCGCGCCGTGCTGCACTTCTTCACCGATAAGGGGCACCAGACGATGTACGCGAAGGCGCTGTACGAGGCGGTGGCGGCGGATGGCTGGGTTGTTATCGGCGGCTTCGCACCGGGTGGACCCGCCAAGTGCAGCGGGCTCGATGTCGTGCAGCACGATGCCGAAAGCCTTGGCGCGCTGCTGGGGCCGCGGTTCAAGCTGCTCGAAACGCATGGCGAGATTCACGTGACGCCCTGGGGCGCGGAGCAGGCGTTCCGCTACCATCTGTTCCAGCGCCGCAGCTGAGCGCGCGAAACAGCAGCCTGTGGAAATTGCCGAACGCTAACTTTTCACGCGCGCGTCTGTGAGTTCTCCTTCTCGTGAGCCAAGCGAGGGGAGACGCGTTTTGCTGATACTGACAACCGGACGATTGGCGCTTCTGGCGCTCGATCGTGAACTAGCGGCGCTGCAGGCGGCCAGCCGCACCGCTTTCTTCAACGCCATCGCCGTAACGCACGAAGCGATCTGGCCGCCAGCCCCGTTCGAGCCCGCGTCGTTCGATTGGGCCGCGCGCCATCTTGCGCACGATCCCGAAGGGCAGGGCTGGTACGGCTGGGCGCTGCTCGCCAACGAGGGCGCCAATGAAGCTGAACGCGCGCCGCCGCGCATTGTCGGCATCGCCGCTCTGATCGGCCGGCCTGACGACGATGGCGATGTCGAATTGGCGTTCGGCCTGTTGCCGGAATTCCGCGGCCGCGGCTATGGCGGCGAAACCATTCGGGCGCTGGCCGCCTGGGCCTTCGCAAACGGCGCCAAACGCGTGATCGCCTATCTCGACGCCGAAGACCCGCACGCGGCGCAAACGCTCGCCCGCAACGGCTTCACCGATATCGGCGAGCATCCCTATCCGGGCGTCGCCCGCTGGGCGCTGAGCGCGGCGGCTTAATTGCCGCTTTCGCCAATCACCCCTTGCACAGCGGCGTGGGTGGCGCATTGGACCAGCGCATCGCGGGTGGCGGGGTCGATGTTCTGGGCGCCGCGCGCGGCGCCTTCGATGCCCTCGCCACTCAGCGAGTCGGTCACTACGCCAGTGATGTCTTCAACATGTTCGCGCGTAATGCGCGCGCCCAAACGCTCTTGCACGCAGCCGCAAAATGCTTCCGATTGACCCGCCATCATGCAGGCGGTCTGCGTATCGACAGCGCCGCTCGCACTCTCGAGCATGTCGCCGCCGATCGAGGCCATATCTTGCTTGGCTTGATCGAGTTCGGGCGCATCGCACGCGGCGAGGACGAAAGTGGCGAGGAGTATGGTCAGGAATCGCATGGCGCCAATATGGACCGCCGGCGCCGCTCCGGCCAGCGCCGGCGGACCATGTTACTCCGCGGCGCTCAGCAGCGTTTGGATGCGGTTCAGATACTCGATCCAGGCGTTGCGGCCTTGTTTGGTCAGATGCACCAGCGTCAGCGGTTTCTTGCCGGCGGTGGTTTTCTCGATCCGCACATAGCCGGCTTCCTCGAGCTTCGTAAGATGCGTCGAGAGATTGCCGTCAGTGGCGTTGACCTTGCCCTTGAGTTCAACGAACGGGGCAGGGGAGACGGTCGAGAGATAAGCCATCACCCCAAGCCGCAAGCGGCCATGGATCACATCGTCGATCTCGGTATGGTCGAAGCGGGACATGAGACTAGATCGCGCTCTTTGGCTCACGCCGCATCATGATCAGGCCTGGCGCGATCAGCACCGCCACGCTTGCGCCGGCCGCAATCAGATAGAGCCACGGCTCGCCGAGGAAGAACCACAATATCCCGCTGAAGCCCCACGCAAGAAACGCAAAGTTCCGGAGCCAGGCATGCGCGCCCGCCGTCGCGGTCGCGTAGAGCGCTACGCCGTAAAGGCCGAAGGCCGCCGCCATAATGACGTCGGGGCCTTGGAAATCATCGACACGCAGCGCCCGGAGAATGGAGCCCGCAACCACCGCAAGAATGGCCAACATGACCCCGAACCAGACATTGCGATCGACGCGGTTCGAGATTGCCGCGCCACCCGGCAAGGTTCGCACGCGTTTGCTGAGCAGCGTGCTGCCGGCCATGGCGCACGCGCCGAAGCCCATCCAGATCGCGCCGACCATCGACGGCTCGATCGGAACCAAACCTTGCAATACGGCCCACTGAGCCGTGTAGCACATCGCCAGCAGAACGCCGAAGAAGACGAGGTAGGAGCCGCCGATCAGCGGCGCGTGGCGGCCTTCTTCCGCCAGCGTGCGCGCATATGTGAGGTCGGCCAGCAGTTCATCGCGCGTCATCGTTGCCTCCATGGCTCATGGTTGACAGATACCCCGCCATCCCAGGCCGTAGGCGGCCGCGGATGACGCCGTCGATCTCGGCGTGTTCGAATCTGCTCACACGATCGCCGAAGGTTCGCGTTTCAGCAGAATGAGTCCGGGCCAGGCGAGCGCAAGCAAGCTGCCGGCGGCGGCGACGAGATAGGCCCAGTTCATGTTGGCGAAGAAGCAGAGCGCGCCGGCTACCGAAATCGACAGCCAGCCGAATGCGCGCAGCCACGTCTGTTCCGAGAGCGACGCGGTGCCGAATAGAGCTGCGCCATAAAGCGCGAACGCGGCCCCTAAGATCGCGTTCACCGCCGTCGGATCGGCCGTCGCCATCATGCGCAGGATTGAGCCGATGACGACAGCCATGACCGCCGTCGCCGCCCCGACCCAAAGCGCCCGCTCGGCGCGCACGCCGATTGCGGTCAGCCCCGGCTTGGTGCGCGAGCGCATGCGCAGGAAAAACATGCCAATTCCGGCCAGCGCGCCGTAGCTCAGCCACAGAATGGCGAAGCTCGCGCCGCCGGCGGCCGGCAGAAACCCTTCGAGCACGCCCCACTGCGCGCTGAAGGCGAGCGCATTCAAGAGGCCCCAAAACACCAGATACGAGCCGCCAAGCAGCGGCGCATGCCGGCCCTCTTCAGCGAGCGTTCGCGCATAGGCGAGATCGTCGAGCAATTCTTCGCGCGTCATGGCGGCCTCCAGATGCGGCGCTTCATAGCAACTTTGAAACGCAAAGTAAGCGCACAGGCGCGCGCCGTCAAGCGCGCCGAGTTCCCAGTGTTCAGGTATCGTATTCCGGCGCAGTGCTGCGCGAGAGCAGCGCCTCGATCTCCTCTTCGCTGAGGCCGCGTTCGCGCAGCGCTTGGCGCGCGAGTTCGACGACGCGGTTCAGCGCTTCGCGCGGAGCTTGCGGTTCGCCGTTCGAGTCCGACATGAGCTTAGTGGTGGCTCCCCAATGGCCGACCAACACGCGTGCCTGCGCGTCGTTCCGATGAATTCTTGGGAAACGTGGTTACCGAGGCGCTAACGCGCCGACGTTCAGCGCATCACGTACCGCATTCGCGCTGATGTTGCGCAGTGTGCGTGAAAAACGCCGCAGCGTTGAATGTAGAGGGGAGAGGAGTGGAGCACGCCGGTGCGCGAGCGAGGAAGGATCAGCGTTTGAATTGATAGCGCGAAAGTCGACGGTGTTCGTAACGGGAGCGGGGGCAACGAATGACCGGAGCGCGCATCGAGATCCTTGGTCTTATGTGTTTCCTGAATGGCGAAGGGGGACGCTTTCGCATCCCCCTTGCCAACTTCTTTACATGGAAGCAGCGGCCGCCTTCTTGGTCTTGCGGGCCGTCTTGCGCTTCGCAGTCTTGCGAACCGTCTTCTTGGCGGCGGTCTTGCGCGCCGTGGTCTTCTTCGCGGTCTTGCGCTTGGCGACCTTGCGGGTCGACTTCTTCGCAGCCTTCTTCGCCGTCTTGCGCTTCGCGGTCTTGCGGACCGTCTTGCGGGCGGCGGTCTTGCGAGCCGGCTTCTTCGCCGAAGCCTTCTTTACCTTCTTAGCCATTTTCGTTTCCTCATCATTACTGTGTGTTGGTACTGGGTTGGATGGGAGTTGTTTGACTCTCCGGGGATTTTTTTGCGCCAATTTGGTTTGCAAGTAGTTTCCGCAAGTACTCGCGCGATTTTTTCTGCACGTTCGATTTTTCGTTTGCGCGAACGCTCTGCGAAAACTCTGCGGCCCTTGATTATCAACGCTCGCAAGCCGATGCGCGCACGCGAAAAACGTCACGCGCGCGGGTGTGCGCGGCGATACAGCTGCAAAATTTTTTTTGCTTCGACGCTCGCATAGCCCTGAGTCGTCGACAGCGATTCGTGTCCGAGCAGCTCTTGGATCGCGCGCAAGTCGCCGCCGTTTGCGAGCAGATGCGTGGCGAACGAGTGTCGCAGAGCGTGCGGCGTGGCGCTCGACGGCAGTCCCAAGCGTCCGCGCAGTCGCTGCATCAGGTCCTGCGCCATGCGCGCCGAGAGCGCGCCGCCTCGGCTCGCGCGGAAGAGCGGGGCGTCCTCCGTAAGCGCATAGGGGCAAAGCTCGGCATAGCGCGCGACGGCTTCACGAGCGACTTGGAGCAGGGGAACGATGCGCTCCTTGCCGCCCTTGCCAGTGACACGCAGCGTCGCCGGCAGCGGCAAATCGGCGCCGGTCAGGGCGAGCGCCTCGCTGATGCGAAGGCCGGCGGCGTAGAGCAGCGTCACCAACGCCGCATCCCGCGCGCCTATCCATGCTTCAGCGGCGTCACCAGCCTCAACGATTAGGTTTTGCGCGGCAGCTTCCGAAACCGGGCGCGGCAGCGAACGCTTCAGCTTCGGCCCGCGAACCAGCGCCAGCCGCGCATTGGTCACGCCATGGCGACGTTCGAGATAGCGATAGAAGCTGCGGATCGCCGCGAGCGCGCGGGAGATGGAGCGGTCGGCGAGCGCGTCCGGGCCCTGGCGGCGAAACGCCAGATAGGCGCGTAAATCGCGTGGTTCGAGCGTGGCGAGATCTTGCGCGCTGGGTTCGCCGCCGAGGTGCTGGGAGAGAAAGCCGAGAAACGCGGCGACATCGCGCTCGTAGGCTTCTACGGAATTGTCCGCGAACCGCCGCTCGTCGCGCAGATGCGCGATCCAGGTGGTGAGCAGCGTGGCGGCGGCGGTCATGTTGAAAAGCTAGCGCCCATTCGTAACTAACTCACACCGTCATCCCGGACGCGCGGAGCGCGAGCCGGGACCCAGGGCCGCCAGCACGCCGCTTGCCCTGGGTCCCGGCTCTACGGCGCTCCGCGCCTCCGGCCGGGATGACGTTGGTGTGTGGTGAGTGAGACGCTTCCACCGAATCCCTCGACCCCCTAGATTCATCCTGATGTCCTCCACCGCCCGCCGCCGCGCCATGGAAGCGCTGAAGCGCCAGCGCACGCCCGCGCCGGCGGGGCCGCTGTTTGCGGTGGCGGAGGAGGGGGCGGATTTCGTCCACGACACGTTGGACAAGGTGGCGGTGCTTT
>Ga0196971_1000796_pt1 | contig 18417 bp, 15 predicted proteins | sample S1v_1013CmetaG_FD_148660 | JGI IMG/M metagenome (GOLD analysis project Ga0196971, IMG submission 148660) | Soil microbial communities from Anza Borrego desert, Southern California, United States - S1+v_10-13C | ecosystem: Environmental > Terrestrial > Soil > Desert | place: USA: California... | reverse complement strand
TCGACCAAATCCGTTTTTCGGCGTTGGTCATCTGTTTGCGACCGGCCCGCGCACGCTGGATTTCGCGGCGCGGGGTGCGTCTTGGCGGCTCTGCCATTGCCACGAGAGAATAGCGGATTAGGCGGCCGACGCGCCAGCCCTTCTCCTCCTGCGGAGGAGAAGGTGTCGGCGCAGCCGACGGATGAGGAGGAGCGAGCTTCAGTGGCTGCCACGGGCGCTGGTCACACGCGCGGTAGTCGCCACAGCTTATTTCCGGCGCTTGAAACGAACTGCTTTGCGCTCACTCCACCTCATCCGCCCGCTTCGCGGGCACCTTCTCCTCCGCAGGAGGAGAAGGGCTGAGTGTTGAGCCCGGATAGGGTGGTGACGGAATTGCCCGGATAGATGGGTGACAGTTGAAGCGAAACTTTCTCCTCCGCAGGAGGAGAAGGGCTTCGCTTCACCATGCGAGATCAACAGCCCGCGATGACGACGGCTAGCAGCTCGGTCCCATGCCGCTTGAGCTTGGCTTCGCCGATGCCGGGGATGCGGGCGAGCGCGTTCCGGTCCGCGGGTTTGGCGCGGACGATGGCGGCGAGGGTGGCGTCGTGGAAGATGACGTAGGGCGGCACGCCGTTGGCTTGCGCGGTGTCGCGGCGCCAGCCGCGGAGCGCTTCGAACAACTTGGCGTCGGCGCCGTCGAAGCTTTCCTTCGCTGAAGCGCGCCCATCGCGGGCGGCGCGGCGGTCTTCCTTGCTGCGGCGCGCGGGCTTTGCCGCTTCGCGCATGCGGATCGTGCGTTCCTTGCGGAAGATGGCGCGGACGGCGTCGTCATCGCCGACCGACAGCGTCGGGCGCTGATCGTCGCCTTCGCTCAACACGCCTTCGAACAGGAGATGCTCGATGACATTGCGCCAGACAGGCTCGGGGGTTTCGGCGCCGATGCCGAAGGTCGATCGGGATGCGTATTGTTCGTCGAGCCCGTCGCCGGTGCGGCCCAGCAGGTGATTGACGACGCGGCCGCGGCCGACGCGCTGATCCATGCGCATGACGGCGGAGATGGCTTTGGCGGCGAGTTCGGTGGCGTCGATCGAGACCGGCGGATCCGTGCAGATGTCGCAGACGCCGCACGGTTCGGCGTTCTCTTCGCCGAAATAGCGGCGCACACCGGCGCGGCGGCAGGTGAGGCCGTCGAGATAGGCGAAGAGCTGGCGCGCCTTCTTGATCTGCACGGCGCGCACCTGCTCAGGCGCGCCACCCTGGTTTGCGAACATGATGGCGCGGCGAAGATCGCTGGCGGAGTAGATGCAGAAGCCTTCGGCGGTTTCGCCGTCACGGCCGCCGCGGCCGACTTCCTGCCAATAGGCTTCGATGCTCTTCGGCGAGTCGGCGTGGATCACGTAGCGTACGTCGGGCTTGTCGACTCCCATGCCGAAGGCGATGGTGGCGACCATGACGACGTCGTCGTCTTCCTGGAAGCGGTGCTGGCGGTCGGCGCGGAGCGATGCGTCGAGGCCGGCGTGATAGGCGAGCGCGGGGACGCCGGCGCGTTGCAGGTTCTCGGCGGTCTTTTCGACATTGTCGCGCGTCGCGGCATAGATGATGCCGGACTTGCCGCGCCGCGCTTTCACTAGATCGAGGATGCGATCTTGCGTCTTCGCCGGCTTCCGCTCCGCGGCGAGCACGAGGTTCGGGCGGTCGAACGAAGCGATGAAGCTCTTAGCGTGGTCGAGCCGGAGCTGGGTGCGGATGTCGGCTTGCGTCTTGAGATCGGCCGTCGCCGTCACCGCCATCCGCGGCGTGTTGGGAAAGCGATCCGCCAGCGCGCCGAGGGCGCGATAGTCCGGGCGAAAGTCGTGGCCCCATTGGCTGACGCAGTGCGCTTCGTCGATGGCGATGAGCGCGAGCGGGCATTGCTGCAGAAAATCCAGCATGCCGCCGGCCATCAGCCCTTCGGGCGAGACGTAGAGCAGATCGAGCTGGCCTTCGCGCGCGGCGCTGAGCCAGTTATGGCGCGCTTCGCGGTCGAGCGTGGAGTCGAGCCGCGCGGCGGCGACGCCGGCGGCGCGCAGCGCGGCGACCTGGTCCTGCATCAGCGCGATCAGCGGCGAGACGACGAGGCCGACGCCGGGGCGCAGCATGGCGGGAATCTGGTAGCAGAAGCTCTTGCCGCCGCCGGTCGGCAGCACCGCCATCACGTCGCGGCCTGCGAGCACTTCGGCGATGACGTCGGCTTGCAAGCCGCGGAAATCGTCATGGCCAAAGACGCGCTGCAGCGTGTCGCGGGCGGCGGTGAGATCGGGACTCATGCGTTCGTACATGCACCATCCACCCCCTCCCCGCGAGGGGAGGGGGCAGGGGGTGGGGAGAAGCGCTGCGGTTTGGAAGCACGGTTGAATGCGCGAACCTGCAGATGTCGCGCATCACCCCGCCCCCAACCGTCGGCGCAGTGCGCCGACCCCCTCAAGGGGAGGGGGCTTTTTTGTGCAATCCCAACGCGCCGAAACAGAGCGCCGCTTGGCCGGCCCAGTAGATCATCCAGCCCGCGAAGCTGCGCCAGAACGCGAGTGTGGGATCGGGGTCGGGATGAAACATGTTCCAGGCGACGAAGCCGTCGCTGATGAAGAAGAGCACTGCGCCCGCCATGGCGAGCCAGCGCGCGGCGGGGAGCGCGAAGGAGATGATCGCCATCAGCGTCAGCACGCCGGTGTAGACGCTGAGCGGCGCGAACATGGCGCTGCCCTGCGGCACCAGCAGCGAGGTCATGATTATGGCGGCGGCGATGAGCGCGAGCGCGGCGAGCGCGCGCGGCGGCTGCTTCAGCGCGGCGAGGCCGAGGCCGGCGCGGAGGAAGAGGGCGATGTAGAAGAGATGGCCGATCAGAAACGCGAACGCGCCGTAGAGGAAGGTGTCCGGGCTCCAGGCGAGCAGCGCGTCGCCGAGCGCGCCGAAGAGGAGAGCGACGGTGAGGAGGCGTGAGCGGGCGAAGAGCGCGATGACGCCGAGCACAGCGATGCCGGAGGTTTTGAAGAGCGTGCCGGCGACGTAGGGCGGCTCGCCGGCGTAGAAGCTCGCGCCGAACGCGCCGTAGGCGATGGCGAGGATGGCGGAGAGGGCGAGAAGAATTCTCATAGTATCGCGTGATGCCGAAGCTGCTGTCTCCTTGCAACGGTACTGTTGCCGCCGGTGAACTGACGCTGTTAGGTTTAAGCAGGGGGCGGCGATGGTGGAATTGGTCGGACTCGGGGAGTCGGCGCTGGATTCGTATTGGCGATCGGCGGTCGAACCACTTCACAATTTGACCTGGCAGACGTTCTCGCTGCTGGCGATGAGCCTGTTGACGGCCGCTTTAATTGCGACTTGGCTTCTGAGCATTTCCTGGATTTGGCCGTGGACCAAACCGCTTGTCCGGGTCGGTGGAATCAAGGCCGCGCCTCACACCTACAAAGACCACCTCCGCGTGAGTACGGCTGACTACTTGCGTTTCCATAGCCTCAAAGAAGGCGCGGGCATGAATGACCCCGCTGTCCAGCGGAAGCGCGCTCATGATCTCGATCACTACTATGTCGTGACCATCGTAGAGCGGCAAAAGCGCAAGGTTGTGATCTACCGCGAAATGAAACTGCAATGCCCGATGGGCGGGCGCTATCAGACGCAGCAGAATGAAGTTCAGCTCGATGAGGCTTTGCTGACCCAAGTCCGGTTTGAGAACGGCAATGTGGAGGACGATGAGCCGGGAACGCCCGTCGCAGGACAGTACGACGTCTATTTGCGCCGTGTGCGCTGGTATGACGTGCGCCACTGGCTGCTGCATCCGAACCGTGAGATTCGCATTGTCATTTGGGTGACTCTGATCACCACGACGGTGCCGACCTTGTTGGACGTGTTGTTCGGTTAGCTATTCCAAAGCGGCTCACTAATCCCGCCGCGCCGGCTGCGCGTAGCCTAGTTTCTCGTTCAAAGCGCTCAGCAAATTTTGCGCGATATCCGCGATCACGCCGCCGGGCGGATACACCGCCGCCGCGCCCATTTGCTTTAGCGTTTCGACATCCTCCGGTGGGATGACGCCGCCGATGACGATCATGATGTCGGTACGGTTGCGCTCGATGAGCGCGGCGCGGAGGGCGGGGGTTAGCGTGAGGTGGCCGGCGGCGAGGGAAGAGACGCCGACCACATGCACGCCGCTGGCGATGGCTTGGTCGGCCACTTCTTCGGGGGTGGCGAACAACGGGCCGATCTCGACGTCGAAGCCGAGATCGCTGAAGGCTGAGGCGACGACTTTCTGGCCGCGGTCGTGGCCGTCCTGGCCCATTTTGGCGACGAGGATTTTCGGGCGCTTGCCTTCGGCGTCCTCGAAGGCGTGGACGCTTTGGCGCGCGCGCTCGACGGCGGCGTCATCGCCCGCTTCGCGCGAGAAGACGCCGGTGACGAGGCGGATCGGGGGCTGGTGGCGGGCGAAGGCGCGTTCGAGGGCTGCGCTCATTTCGCCGACCGTGGCTTTGGCGCGGGCGGCTTTGACGGCGAGGTCGAGCAGGTTGGGGCGCGCCCGGACCGCCGGCGCCTCGCTGGCAAGCGGTCCTGAAGCCCCACTAGTGTTGCCGGCGAGGGCGCCGGCGGTCCGGGCTTGCCGCGCCGCATTCTCCAGCGCTTCCAGCGCGGCATCTACTTCCACCTGCTTGCGTTCGCGCTTCAGCCGCTCGAGCTTCTCCAGCTGCATCGCCCGGACCTTGGCGTTGTCGACTTTCAGCACCGGGATGTCTTCGGGTTCGTCGAGCTTGTACTTGTTGACGCCGACGATGGTCTGATGGCCGGTGTCGATGCGCGCTTGGGTGCGGGCGGCGGCTTCTTCGATGCGGGCTTTTGGCAAGCCTTGATCGATGGCTTGGGCCATGCCGCCGAGCTTTTCGACTTCCTCGATATGCGCCCAGGCTTTGGCGGCGAGATCGGCGGTGAGGCGCTCCACGTAGTAAGAGCCGCCCCACGGATCGGCGGGGCGCGTCACGCCGGCTTCGCTTTGCAGCAGGATCTGCGTGTTGCGGGCGGTGCGGGCGGAGAAGTCGGTGGGGAGCGCGAGCGCTTCATCGAGCGAATTGGTGTGCAAAGATTGCGTGCCGCCGTAGGCGGCGGCCATGGCTTCGACGCAGGTGCGGACGGAATTGTTGTAAACGTCTTGCGCGGTGAGGCTCCAACCGCTGGTCTGGCAGTGCGTGCGCAGGGCGCGGGATTTGTCGTCTTTCGGATTGAATTGCGCTGTGAGTTTAGACCACAGCAAGCGCGCGGCGCGGAGCTTCGCGATCTCCATGAACGGGTTCATGCCGATGGCCCAGAAGAATGAAAGCCGCGGCGCGAACTTGTCGATGTCGAGTCCGCCGGCGACGCCCGCGCGGATGTATTCGACGCCGTCGGCCAAGGTGTAGGCGAGTTCGAGGTCGGCGGTCGCGCCGGCTTCCTGCATGTGATAGCCGCTGATCGAGATCGAGTTGAACTTCGGCATCTCGCTCGCGGTGTAGGCGAAGATGTCGGACACGATCCGCATCGAGGGCTTGGGCGGATAGATGAACGTATTCCGCACCATGAATTCTTTGAGGATGTCGTTCTGGATCGTGCCGGAGAGCTTGGCGTGCGGCACGTTCTGCTCTTCGCCGGCGACGATATAGAGCGCCATGATCGGCAGCACCGCGCCGTTCATGGTCATCGAGACGCTCATCTGGTCGAGCGGGATGCCGTTGAACAAAGTGCGCATGTCGAGGATGGAATCGATCGCCACGCCCGCCATGCCGACATCGCCGACGACGCGCGGGTGATCGGAATCGTAGCCGCGGTGGGTGGCGAGATCGAAGGCGATGGAGAGGCCTTTTTGCCCGTGCGCCAGATTGCGGCGATAGAAGGCGTTGGAATCCTCGGCCGTTGAGAAGCCGGCGTACTGGCGGATGGTCCAGGGCTGCTGGACGTACATGGTGGGGTACGGGCCACGGCCGAACGGGGCGAGGCCGGGGAAGCCGTCGACGAAATCGAGGTTCGCGCGATCCTGCGCCGCGTAGGCGGTGCGCACGGCGATGCCCTCGGGCGTGAGCCAGGGTTCGCTCGTCCGCGGCGCCGCTGTGGCGATGTCGGAGTCGAGCGAGAGCTTGCTGAAGTCGGGCAGTGTCATGAGCGATTTCCCAAGAGAACCCTCTCCTCCGCGAGGGGGAGAGGGCAGGGTGAGGGGGCAACGCGGGCGGCTGACGTTTCGAGCGCCCAGTCGTTCGCTCGCGCAAATGCTCCAAGCGGCGGTGCTCCACCCTCACCCTGCCCTCTCCCTCCCACAGGAGGGAGAGGGTGGCGCGTACTTTTGCGGCCCATCAACTTGTCGCTCCGCTCGCGAACACCGCCAGCGCAGCCGCATCACCGCGAAACGCGTTGAGATCGATCGGGCCGCTGACGCCGGCTTTGTGGCCGCGATTGTGGTGTTGCCAGATGATCCAATCGCGTTGGCGGAAGCGCGGTTCGACGCCGAGCGAGCGGATCCAGAAGCGTTCGCCGGTGAGCGCGGCGAGGTGCGCGTCGTGGAATTCGCGCGTGGTGTAGATGATGGGGCGCACGCCATAGTGCGCTTCGACGCGACCCAGGAAGGCGCGCACTTCGGCGACCACATTCGGCATTGTCGGACCGCGGCGGCAGGGGCCCATGTGTTCGAGATCGAGCGCCGCGGGCAGGGCGCCCGCCGCGCGCGGGACGACGGCGATGAAGTTGGCGGCTTGACGCGCGCCGGGCTGGCATAGTGTGAAGAAGTGATACGCGCCGACATGAAGCCCATTGGCGCGAGCTTCCCGCCAATTGAAGTCAAAGCGCGTATCGACGTGATCGGCGCCCTCGGTGGCTTTGATGTAGGCGAACGCGACGTCGTCGGCGGCGAGCGCGCGCCAATCGATCGGCCCTTGGTGCCATGAGACGTCAACGCCCTGCACGTAACGCGCCGCCCACGGCGTCCACCAGCCGCCGAGCATGGCGACCAGCGCCGCCAGGACGGCGAGTGCGCCTGCGATGAGCGCGATGCGCTTCATGCGTTGACGCCCAAAGCCGTCTGCAGCGTTTCCAGCTCGGCTACGGCGTCTTGGCCGGCGTACACGAACTGGTCGACGCCGGCGGCGCGGAGTTTGGCTTCGCTGTCGCCCGGCTTGCCGGCGAGGAGGACCCAGTCGGCGCCGGCGGCTTTGAGGCGCTGGGCGGCGTTTTCCGCGGCTTCGGCGTAGGCGGCGTCGGCGCCGCAGATGATTGCGACGCGGGCGTCCTGGCTGCGGAAAGCGTCGATCATCTGATCGCGCGAAGCGTAATGCTCTTCTTCGCCGATCGAGGCGATTCCGCCGGCGGCGAAGAGGTTGCGGGCGAATTGCGCGCGCGGGCCGAACGCGGCGAGCGGGCCGAGCGTGGCGAAGAAGACGGAGGGGCGGGGGCGGATCGCTTCGGCGCGGTCACGCAAGGCTTCGAACGGTTCGGCCCAGCGGATGGGCGCGAACGCTCCCCCGCGCGCGGGGGAGCTGTCGAGCGGAGCGAGACCGAGGGGGGCGTTGTGGCCGACTCCCCCCTCCCGCTCGCTCCGCTCGCGACCTCCCCCGCGCGCGGGGGAGGATGTCTCCGGCGCCGCCGCATCGAGTAACGGGAAGTCGGTGACGCCGGTGATGGTTTCGCGGCGTGTGGTGATGAGCCTTTGCCGTGTGGTGCGGGCGCCGGCGACGAGATCGGCGAGCAGATCGAGCGATGCGACGATGCCGCCTTTGCGCTCGATCAGCTGCATGATCTCCCAGGCTTTGGCGGCGAGCTCGCGCGTCAGTTTTTCGACGAACCAGGCGCCGCCGGCGGGGTCAGCGACATGGCCGAGGCGGCATTCTTCGAGCAGCACGTGTTGCGTATTGCGGGCGACGCGCCGCGCGAACGGCGTCGGATGGCCCAGCGTGTCGGTGAAGTTGGCTGTGGTGATGATGTCGGTGCCGCCGATTCCGGCGCCGAAGGCGGCGGTGGTGATGCGCAGGATGTTGGTCCAGGCGTCGTAGCGCGTCAGCATGCGGCGGGACGTGAAGGCGTGGATGTGCGCGGCGCGATCTTCGGGCGCGGCGCCGCTGGCTTCCATCACGCGCGCCCATGCGAAGCGCAGCGCGCGGAGCTTGGCGGCTTCGATCAGCACGTCGGGGCCGACCGCGACGGCGAAGGAGAGCGATTTGCCGGCCTCGTCTATGGAAAGCCCTGCATCCGTGAGCGCGCGCAGATAAGCGATGCCGCTCGCGAGCGCGGCGGCGATCTCCTGCGCTTCGGTGCCGCCAGCTTCGTGCACCGGCCGCGCATCGACGCGGATCGCGCGCGCGTTGGGAAGTTCTGTCCGGACGCGGGCGGCGAATTGCGCGGCGCCGGCAAGGTCGCAATCGCCCATCGCGCCCGTGCGCATCAGCGCGCCGATCGGATCGAGGTTGAACGCCGTGCCGGCGGCGGCGACGCCCTTCAGTTTCGCTTGCAGCAGCTTCGCCGCCATGAGGCCGTGCGCGCCGGCGTCGAGCGAAACCGGCGCGGCTTCGAGGATCACGTCGGCGAGCGCGAGATCGAGCGCGGCGGCCGACTCGATCGCAACGCCGCGCGCGCCGCTCGGGTCGATGACGAGTTCGATCGCGCCGACGCCGCCTGTCAGATCTGCTAGGATGTCCTGGTTCGTGCGCGCGGGTTCGGGATGCGCGTAGGCTTGGCGGATCAGCCAGCCGCCAACGCCCGGGCCGCGGATGAATGGCGCAGCGCCCGGCGCGCCGGAAACATCGTCGGCCGTCGCAATATCCGGCTCGCGGTACAGCGGCTCGATGGCGATGCCGTCGGCGGTCTTGCCGACGAGCCGCGCCCATTGCGCGCCCTTCAAGCCTTGCTCCACCAGCGCGCGCCAGGCCGCTTCGTCCGCCGGCTCGCCGAGGGAGAGGGTGGTCTCAGTCATTTCCGCTCCAGTTGACGCCATGTCAGGCATCGACGCGCTTTTCGCCGCAAGCTACGCCTTACGCAACAAGGAGACGATGATGGCCCTGCCGCCTTTGTTCGACAAGCTGCGCTTACCGGCCGTGGGCGCGCCCCAATTCATCATCGCCAACCCCGATTTGGTGCTCGAACAGTGCAAGGCCGGCATCGTCGGCTCGTTTCCCGCGCTCAACGCGCGGCCGGAAGCGCTGCTGGACGATTGGCTTTACCGCATCAAGGACGAACTCGCGGCTTACGACGAAGCGCATCCGGATGCGCCGTCCGCGCCGTACGCCGTGAATCAAATTGTCCACAAGACGAACGCGCGGCTCGAGCACGATGTGGCGATGTGCGTGAAGCACAAAGTGCCGATCGTCATCACCTCGCTCGGCGCGCGGCCGGAAGTGAACGAGGCGATCCATTCCTATGGCGGGATCGTCCTGCACGACGTCATCAACATAAAATTCGCCGAGAAGGCGCTGGAGAAGGGCGCAGACGGCCTGATCGCCGTGTGTGCGGGCGCGGGCGGCCATGCGGGGGGCTTGTCGCCGTTTGCGCTGATCCACGAGATTCGCGAATTCTTCGATGGGCCGCTGCTCTTGTCCGGCGCCATCGCCACCGGCAAGGCGATCTTGGCGGCGCAAGTGATGGGCGCCGACCTCGGCTATATCGGCTCGGCGTTCATTGCGACCAAGGAAGCGAATGCGCCGGAAGCGTACAAGCAGATGATTGTCGAGTCCGGCTCGAGCGACATCATCTATTCCAACCTCTTCACTGGCGTACTCGGCAATTATCTGAAGGGCTCGATCGTCAACGCCGGCATGGATCCCGACAATCTGCCTACCAGCGATCCAAGCAAGATGAGTTTCGGCGGCGGCGAAGGCTCCAAGGCGAAGGCCTGGAAAGAAATTTGGGGCGCCGGCCAGGGCGTCGGCGCGGTGCATGAAGTGGTGAGCACCGCCGATCTCGTTGCGCGCTTGAAGCGCGAATACGACGACGCCAAACGCCAGCTCTGCGGGCGCTAGACGACGGTTTGTGACGAGGATCGCGAAGGAATAGGGGGATAGAGCGACGCTCTATCCAACAAAATTCTCGCGCAACGCCTTGAAAGTCCGCGGCCGCGGCGAAATCAATCCGACCGCGCCTTGGCGGGCGTAGACTCCTTCGCATTCATCAAGCGAGGAGTTCATGACCAGTCCAACCGACAAACCTGCCATTCATTCGCTCACGGTGCGCAGCGCCGCCGTGATCGCCATCGCCTTTGCCGCAGACCGGCTCGGCCTCGTTCTGCCGGAAGGCGCGGCGCAAGAGATCGCGCGCGTGCTGATCGATCTCGTCGTCACGCTCGGCTTGATCGGCGTCGCTATCGGCCGCGCCCGCGCGCGCACGCCGCTCGTTTAAGGAGACATCATATGCATCGGACTTTGCGCGCTCTCGCGCTCGGCTTTGCGCTGGCTTGCGTTCCCGCGTGCGCCACGCTGTTCCCGGCTCCCACTGAACGAACCGCCGCACAGACACTGGAGCAGCGCGCGTACGTGCTGCTGAATGGCTACGCCGCCGTGCTCGAGGAATCGGCGGATCTTGTCCGCGATCCGGCCACGCCGCCGGCGCTCGTTCGTGCGCTGGCGCAAGCGGAGGCGACGGCGACCCCCGCGATCGACGCGCTGCATCAAGCGCTGAGCGCCTACGCCGCCGCAGACGCCGCTACGCGCGCCAGCCGGGCTGACACGCTCTGGCAGGCCATCGCCTCCGCCGAAACACCGGTCGCCGCCATGCGCGATCTCGTCAGCGCCGAATAGGAGACATTCATGACCAAGATCGTGCTTCAAGTTCAGCTGCTGCTCGCTGCACTTTCGGCGCTGCTGCCGCTCGTGCCGGCCAGCCATCGCGGCCGCGTAGCGGAGATTCTCGAGGTCGCGGCGAGCGCGCTTTCGTTCGGCGGCGCGCTTGCCGTCAATTTCGACGATCTCTCCGCCAAGCTCGCGACGATCCGGGGGGAAGTGGAAGAGATGGCCGCCGCCGGCCGTGAAATCGGCGCAGCGGAGCTGGATGCCGCGATGGCGCGCGTGCGGGTCGCGTCAGTGTCCTTCCGCGCGGCGCTGGCGGGGACGGGCGTCTAGGCAATATGGACCGCCGGCGCGCTCGCCAGCCGGCTCTGGCGATGGCCGCCGAGGCGCCGGCGGTCCATACACGCCCGTTGACGCGAACGGCGCGGCGCTTTCATCTGCGGCCATGGGTAAACACATCCTCGCCATCGACCAGGGCACCACTTCGACGCGCGCGATCGCCTTCGATCTCGACTTCACGCCGCGCGCAGCCGCGCAGGTCGAACTCACCCAGCATTATCCGCATCCGGGCTGGGTCGAACACGACGCCGAGGAGATTTGGACCGCCACGCTGCAGGTCTGCCGCGAGGCGATCGAGCGCGTCGGCGGCGCCGGAAATATCGCGGCCATCGGCATCACCAACCAGCGCGAGACCACCGTGGTGTGGGATCGCCAGAGCGGCGCGCCTGTGCATAAGGCGATCGTCTGGCAGGACCGGCGCACGTCCGAGCAGTGCGCGGCGCTTCGCGCAGCGGGGCACGAAGAGCGCGTGCAGGCGGCGACCGGTCTGCTGCTCGACCCGTATTTCTCCGCCACCAAGATCGCTTGGATACTCGACCGCGACCCGGCGCTGCGCACCCGGGCCGAGCGCGGCGAACTGGCCTTCGGCACGATCGAGAGTTTTCTGATCTGGCGTCTCACGCAAGGCCGCGTCCACGCCAGCGACATCACCAATGCTTCGCGCACGCTGCTGTTCGATATCTCCAAGCGCGCGTGGAGCGATGAGATGTGCGCGCTGTTCAACGTCCCGCGCAATCTGCTTCCGGAGGTGCGCGCGTGCGATGCGCATTTCGGCGACACCGATCCCGCGCACTTCGGCGTAGCGCTTCCCATTCACGGCGCCGCCGGCGATCAGCAAGCGGCGCTCGTCGGCCATGGCTGCTTCAAACCAGGCATGGCGAAGGCGACGTTCGGCACCGGCGCCTTTCTGGTCATGAACATGGGCGAGAAGCCGCCGCGTTCAGCGAACCGCTTGCTCGGCACGATCGGTTATCAATCGAGGGATCAGTTCGCCTACGCGCTCGAAGGTTCGATCTTTTCTGCCGGCGCGACGATGCAATGGCTGCGCGACGGGCTGAAGCTGATCAAGACCTCCGCCGATTCCGAAGCGATTGCGCGATCGCTGGAGGACAATGGCGGCGTTTATCTCGTGCCGGCTTTTGCCGGCCTCGGCGCGCCGCAGTGGAACGCGGAAGCGCGCGGCACGATCACGGGCCTTACGCGCGACTCGCGGCTCGATCACATCGTCCGCGCCGGGCTCGAAGCTGTCGGCTATCAGACCGCCGACCTGCTCGATGCTTTGCGCGCAGACGGCGCGCCGCGCATCGACTCGCTGCTCATTGACGGCGGCCTCACCGCCAACGCTTGGGCGATGCAATTCTTGGCCGACGTGTGCGAGGTCGAAGTCGCGCGGCCGCAGTTTCAGGAAGTGACCGCGCTGGGGGCCGCCAAGCTCGCTGCGTATGGCGCGGGTCTTATCGCGTCGCTGGATGGGGCAGGCGCCGCGACGAGCGCGCGCTGGTCGCCGCGGATGCAGCGCGACGGGCGAGAAAAGTTGCGTGCTGGCTGGCGAGCGGCGGTGAAGGCCGCGCTCTGCGCCGCGCAAACCTAGGACCGCATGGTGAGCCCGTCGGGATTCGAACCCGAGACCCTCTGATTAAAAGTCAGATGCTCTACCGACTGAGCTACGGGCTCGCACGCGAAGCGCGCGTTTAAGCCGATGCTCGCGCGCGCGCAACCTCAGGCGTCCGGCGGGAGCGGTGTCGCGGCCGGCGCAGGGGCGCTGAGCGGCGGCGGTGTGGGCTCTGGCGTAGGCTCAAGCGCGGGTTCGACTGGGGGCGGGGCCGTCTCACGCGGCGGGCTGGCGCGTGGCGCCGGCGCTGGTTCGGGGCGCGGCGGCGGGGCGGGCTCGACCGCGGCCGCTGCGTAGCCGGGATCTTGGCTAGCGTCGGCGAAGGTCGCGGGTTCTGCCGCCGTGGGCGCTTCGATCGCCGCAGTCTCGGCCGGACCGGGGGCGCTGGTCATCGTCGCATAGCCGGCGCCGGCTGCGGCCAGGAGACCGGCGAGGATCGCGTAGCGCACAAGCGGGCCGCTTTTGGACTTCGGTGCGTCCGGCGCAGCGTAGGGATCGCGGTCTCTTGTCGGCACGGGGAACCTCTCACTGGGATTTTGCCGGGGGATAAGCCCCAACCCGATGCCGTCACGGCCGTTCCATCACGCGATCGTGTGACGGGAGCGCAACAACCCGGAGGAAATGCCGCGGCCCGCAGCCATACGGACTCGCCCAACCGGTCCGGCGAAAGCAGAGTGCGCCCGCTCATCGAGTTTTCGGCGGGGGACGTCCTCAGGCTTGGCTTTTCGAGGACGATCGCTAGGGGCGATGAGGGGACGGGGGCCGCGCCGGGAGGGGGCGCGGCCCTTTCCGTTCCGGGCCGGTGTCGCGCCGGGGCCACGCGTGACGCGTAAAACTCCCACACAACGGTTGAAAGCGGTGACTAGGACCGGTGGTCTCATGGACTCCGTGCCTTTTGGGCGCCACTATCTCGCCCAACGGACTAAGGCGGGAACCGGGTCGTTTAGTAACGGTTCGGTAAGCGGCGGCAGGGGATTAACATCCCTTACTGCTTCGTTCCTGGCTAGGCCGTAAGCGCGCTAGGCGCGAACGCTGCGTCGCGGCGATCGGCGGCGTAGGGGATCACTTTAGAGGGGTGAATATGAAATCGCGCATCACCAAGACGGTCGCGCTTGCGGCTCTTATGGCGGGCACCGCCGGCGTCGCGAACGCGACTGAAGGCTGGTACGGCCGCGCCGACATCGGCTGGTCGTTCGACGGCAATCAGGACGCCGATATCTCGGCTGAAGAATGGACGCTGGAGCACGATTGGACCCAGCATCTCGGCCTCGGTTACGCATTTTCGAACGGCTTCCGTCTCGAAGGCGAACTCGGCCACCGCTTCAACCAGATGGAAGAGGGCGCTTTCCTGGACGATGGCAACACGCACGCGTGGTCGGCCATGGCCAATGTGTTCTATGACTTCAACCGCGGCGGCGCGCTCGAGCCGTACATCGGCGCCGGCGTCGGCGCTGCGCGGATCAACGGCCAAGCCATCGATGGCGTGGCCACCTTCGAAGGCGAAGACACCGTCACGGCTTACCAGCTGATGGCGGGCGTGGCCGTCGGCCTCACCGAACAGCTCGACCTTGACGTCGGCTTCCGTCACTTCGTCGCCGAAAGCATCGAATGGGACGAAGGCACCGTCATCGGCGAGTCCGATTACGAGCATCAGGCGATCACCGTCGGTCTGCGTTACCAGTTCGCGGCGCCCGCTGCGCCGGTGACGACGCCGCCGCCGGTCACGACGCCGCCGCCGGTCGCTCCGCCGGTTGCGCCGCCGGTCGCCGTGTGCCCGACCTCTGAGTTCGTCGTGTACTTCGAGTGGGATCGTTCGAACCTGAACCAAGCCGCGCTCGAAACCATCGACGCCGCCGTTAACCGCGCACGTCAGTGCAACGTTTCCGGCACTGTCGTCGTCGGTCACACCGACACGTCGGGTTCGCCGACCTACAACCAAGGTCTGTCGGAGCGTCGCGCTTCGGTGGTCCGCGATGCGCTCGTCGCTCGCGGCATGGCCGCTGGCTCGGTCACGACGCAAGCGCGTGGTGAAACCGATCTCGCCCGCGCCACCAATGACGGCGTGCGTGAGCCGCTCAACCGCCGCACCGCGGTGACGATCAGCTTCCGCTAAGCCCAGGCTTAGTCGAAACTCGCGAAGGGCCCGGCCGCAAAGCCGGGCCCTTTTGTTATGCGCGTCCTGGGCGCGAAATCGCCTGCCGCACGTATCCCGCACATGCTCCATCTCCTGTTCGGCGAACCTCGCGCACAAGCGCAACGCCGGTTTGGAAAAAAGCGATTCAAAGCGCGAGAAAAGTAGTTAACCGCCATTGTCCCGGGGTATGGGAAGCACACCATTCAACGCAGCCGCAAAACGCGGCCCGTTGTGGGGCCGAGTAATCCAGGGGATGGCCAAAATGAAATCGAAACTGATGCGTACGCTGGCGATCGCCATTTTGATGGCGAGCGCGGCGACAGTCGCGAACGCGCAAGAGGGCTGGTACGGACGCTTCGACGTCGGCACCAGCATTGACGGTGAAGTCGATTACGGCTTCGGCGCGTTCGACCTCGAGGACGGCTTCGTCGCCTCGCTTGGTGCGGGCTACGGCTTCGCCGGCGGCTTTCGCGGCGAAATCGCTGTCGACCACCGCAACAACGACGTCGATCTGATCGCCGACGAAGTGAAGGTTTGGTCGGCGATGGCGAACCTTTATTACGACTTCAACCGCGGCGGCCGCTTCCAGCCCTATCTCGGCCTCGGCGTCGGCTACGCCAACGGCGAAAGCGACATCTTCGAGGACGGCGACGGCTGGGCTTATCAAGGCATGGCCGGCATTGGCTACGCCATGAGCGAAAACGCCGTGCTCGACGTCGGCTATCGCTATTTCGCTGCGCCCGAGCTCGACTTCGATACGGGCTTTGAAGCTGACTATGAACAACAAGCCGTGATGGTCGGCATCCGCTGGAGCTACGGCGCACAAGAGGCGCCGCCGCCGCAGGTCACGACTACGCCGCCGCCGACTACGACGACCACGCCGCCGCCGCCACAGCCGGTCGCGTGCCCGACGTCGGAATTCGTCGTGTACTTCGAGTGGGACCGTTCGAACCTGAACCAAGCTGCGCTCGAGACAATCGACGCCGCGGTGAACCGCGCTCGCGAATGCAATGTCAGCAACGTCGTCGTCGTCGGCCACACCGACACGTCGGGTTCGCCGGCCTACAATGAAGGCCTCTCGGAACGCCGCGCCTCGGTGGTTCGCGATGCGCTCGTCGCGCGCGGCATCGCCTCCGGTTCGGTGACGACGCAGGCCCGCGGCGAAACCGATCTCGCCCGTCCGACCAATGACGGCGTGCGCGAGCCGCTGAACCGCCGCACCGCGGTGACGATCAGCTTCCGCTGATCGGAGCGGCAATTTCCCCCATCAGGGGAGGGCCCGGCTAAGGCCGGGCCCTTTTTCTTCGTGCATTGACAATTTGTAACGCGAACTTGCTGTCTCGCCCTCGGGCGGCGGCGCAACATTAATTCGGACACTCCATCCACCGGGCGTGCGGGGATCGACGGGTGAACGGTTCGACGGGAGGGGAATATGCTCAAACGCATCTCGACAATCGCGGCCGTGTTGGCTGCGCTGACGACTGGCGCAGCTTCTGCGCAGGACTGGCAAGGCTTCTATGTCGGCGCCCACACCGGCTACACCGAAGGGGAAGCCGATCAGCCTTGGGGCGCCGTTGGCGGCCCCTTCACCTCCACCGGCCAGGACGCACCCGATGTCAGCGGTTGGATTTACGGGATTCAGGCCGGCTATGATTTCCAGCTCGGCGCGAACTGGGTGCTCGGGCTCGAAGCGCAGGGCACCTGGGGCGATCGCGAAGGCGACGACGGCGGCACTGGTGGGGACGTCAACGGCGTCGAGATCAATTCTGAGTATTCACTCCGCGCGCGCGGCGGATACCTCTTCACTCCGAGCACGCTCGCCTATCTGACGGGCGGCTGGGTGCGGATGGATGTCGATGCGACGGCGCCGACGACCGGCGCCGTGAACGAAGACGTCGACGGTTGGACGTATGGCGTCGGCGTCGAGCATCGCTATGGCTCGAACTGGAGCAGCTTCATCGAGTATCGCCACGATGAAATGGACCAGACGCGGTTTTCATTTCCTGCCGATGGCTACGATGAAGGCATCACACCAGAGACGGATAGTGTGCGCATTGGCGTGAATTATCGCTTCGGCGGCGCCGCTGCCGCCCCACCGCCTCCACCGCCGCCGCCGGTGCAACAACAACCGCCGCCGCCTCCGCCGCCGGTCTCGACATGCCCGACGTCTGAGTTCGTCGTGTACTTCGAGTGGGATCGTTCGAACCTGAACCAAGCCGCGCTCGAAACCATCGACGCCGCCGTTAACCGCGCACGTCAGTGCAACGTTTCCGGCACGGTCGTCGTCGGTCACACCGACACGTCGGGTTCGCCGACCTACAACCAAGGTCTGTCGGAGCGTCGCGCTTCGGTGGTCCGCGATGCGCTCGTCGCTCGCGGCATGGCCGCCGGTTCGGTCACGACGCAAGCGCGTGGTGAAACGGATCTCGCCCGCGCCACCAATGATGGCGTGCGTGAGCCGCTCAACCGCCGCACCGCGGTGACGATCAGCTTCCGCTAAGCCCAGGCTTAGTCAGAACTCGCGAAGGGCCCGGCCGCAAAGCCGGGCCCTTTTGCGTCCGCTGCGCTGGACTTAAGTGCGCCGGGCGGGCAGTTTCCGGCCCCATGTCAGCCGACCTAACGACAATTCCGGCGCGCAGCCTGGGCGCCGGCCTCGAGCCGTTTCTGGAACGCCTCGACGCCGAGGCCGAAGCCCTGATCGCGCGCACCGAGACCTGGTCCGCCATCAATTCCGGCTCGTTCGAACTGGCCGGCCTGAAACAGATGCGCGCGCTTTTGCTCGACGCCGCCGCCGCGCTGCCGGGCGAGGTTGCCGAGGTCGAACTCCAACCCTCCCAGCGCGTACGCCCGGACGGGGAGGTGATCGAGGTTGAACACGGCGCATCGATCCGCGTGCGCGTTCGCTCCGAAGCGCCGGTGCAAGTGGCGCTGACCGGCCACTACGACACCGTGTTTCCCGCCGCGCATCCGTTCCAGAACCCGTGGCGCGACGGGGCGATGCTGCGCGGGCCCGGAACCGCCGATATGAAGGGCGGCATCGCCGTCATGCTCGCCGCTTTGCAAGCGTTTGAGGCCGCGCCGGGCGACAAGCGCGTCGGCTACGAAGTGCTGCTGAGCCCGGACGAGGAAATCGGCTCGATGGCGAGCGCGCCGTTGCTGGCCGAACTCGGCGCACGCGCTCATGTCGGCATGACCTATGAGCCGGCGCTCGCCGATGGCGCACTGGTCGATGCGCGCAAGGGCTCCGGGAATTTCAGCCTGATCGTCAAAGGGCGCGCCGCGCATGTCGGCCGCGCTTTCAATGACGGCCGCAGCGCCGTCATCGCTGCGGCCGAAGCGGCGTTGGCGCTCAATGCGCTGAATGGCAAGCGCGATGGCGTCACCCTTAATGTCGGCGCAATCGACGGCGGCAGCGCCGTCAATGTCGTGCCGGACCGCGCGGTCCTGCGCTTCAACATCCGCAGCCCGGACGCCGAAGGCGCGGTCTGGGGCGAAGATGAAGCGCGCCGCATCGCCGCCGCTGCGAACGCGCGCGAGGGCATCAGCGCGCACCTGCACGGCGGCATCACCCGGCCGCCGAAGCCGCTCAACGAGCAGCAACG
>Ga0196971_1000795_pt1 | contig 18425 bp, 15 predicted proteins | sample S1v_1013CmetaG_FD_148660 | JGI IMG/M metagenome (GOLD analysis project Ga0196971, IMG submission 148660) | Soil microbial communities from Anza Borrego desert, Southern California, United States - S1+v_10-13C | ecosystem: Environmental > Terrestrial > Soil > Desert | place: USA: California... | reverse complement strand
GCGGCCCGTTCCGCAACCGGCACCGCACTCATGTCCTCGGCCGGGGCAAGCAGCGCGTCGGCAGCCGGCGACTCGACATCCACCTGGCGCTCCAGCCCGGCCAGCGGCGCTGGCGCGACGTCCGCGGTCACGAAGGCCCAGCGCGCCTGCGCATTGTCGACGATCCATTCGACTTCCTTCGTGTGCAGCTTGGCATTGACCGGCACCACGACCAGACCGGCCCACCATGCCGCCCACAGTACTTCGAGATAACGCGGATGGTTGCGCATGTACAGCAGCACGCGGTCGCCCGGGTGCAGGCCGGCGTCATGCAGGTGCTGCGCGAGGCCGGCGCTGCGCGCCGCCCATTGCCCGTAGGTCGCGTGCAGCTCGGCCCCGTGATGGATCGCCGGACGTTCGGGTGCCGCCAGCGCGTGGCGCACCAGCAGATGGGCGAGGCTCATGATGTGTCTCCGTGCTTGTCTTGCGAGGCAATTCCTGCCCCGTGCCTATCCGGGAATACTACCGCAATCCCGGCTACACGCTGCGCGTGATGCCGCCGTCCACCCGCAGGTTCTGCCCGGTGATGTAGCCTGCATCCGCCGACAGCAGGAAGGCGACCGTCTTTGCAATCTCTTCCTTTTTTCCCTGCCGCCCCATCGGGATCTGCGCGATGGTCGCTTCGTTCTGCTCGATCGAGTCCACGTACCCGGGCAGCACGTTGTTGATGCGGATGTTGTCCCTGGCGACCTCGTCCGCATAGATCTTCGTGAAGCTGCCGAGCGCCGCGCGCAGCGTCGCCGAAACCGGGAAGCGCGCCGACGGCTCGTAGGCGGCGAAGGTGGAAATGTTGACGATCGCGCCGCCGCCCTGCTTCCGCATCACCGGCGTTACCAGCCGGGCGATGCGCACCACGTTCAGCAGCAGCAGGTCGAGGCCGGCGTGCCAGTCGGCGTCGCTCAGCTCCAGCAGCGGCCCCTTCTTCGGGTGGCCGGTGTTGTTCACCACCGCATCGATGCGGCCATGGTTCTGCAGCGCGAGCGCGACCAGCCGCTCCAGGTCGCCGGCATTGTCGCTCGATCCCTGCAGCGCGTGAGCGCCGAGTTCCGCGGCGAGCGCATCGACGTCCGCGGAACGCGACATCAGCACCAGCCTGTAGCCGCGCGCGGCGAGTTCGCGCGCGCAGGCTGCCCCCATGCCGCGCGAGGCGGCGGTCACCAACGCAACTTTTTCCATGTTCCCTCCTCGTCAATGTCACAGGCTTCCATCATAGCAAGCCGCTGCCGCCGGCGTACCGTACAATCGGGACATGGACATCACCCTTCCGGAACTCGAACAGGCGATCAACTACTGGCGTGCGTTGCGGCCGTCGAGCGGCGAGGAATGCGCGCTGTCTCCGGAAGTCAATGCACTGGCCGGTGTCTATGCGCTGATGATCTACCACAAGCTGTCCGCCGTGCCGCTTGCGGCGGTCACCCCTGCCGCACAGCAATTGCTGGAAGCCTGGCGCAACCGCAAATAAAAAGCCGGCGCGTGTCACAACCGCGCTGCCTGCCTCGTCTTGTCAGTGAACACGACAATTCGAGGAAGACATCATGCGCTATCTTTCCGCCGGCCGGCCGCTGCTGGCCCTGCTGCTGGCTCTGATGCTGGCCGCCAACGGCATCGCCATGCTTGCCAATCCACAATCCTGGTATCTCGGCGTCCCCGGCGTTGCCGCCACCGGGCCGCTCAACCTGCATTTCGTAAGGGATATCGGATGCGCCTTCCTGGTTGCCGCCGGCGGCCTGCTGTGGCTGCAGCTCGATGCGCGCGCGTGGCCGGCGGCAATCGCCGGAAGCGCGTTCCTGGCGCTGCATGCGCTGGTGCACGCGGGTGAGATGGCGTTCATCCATTTCGACCTGCAGCACCTGCTGCGCGACCTGCCCGGCGTTTTCCTGCCGCCTGTCATTGCGCTGTGGCTGTCCTGGCCGCGGCCCGTTCTCAAGGAGAAAAATCATGCTCAAATGGATCGCACGGCGGCGTCTCGCCGCGTTTGAACGCGAGTTCGATTACGATGCAAGCTACCTGCACCGGATGCTGGACGTGAGCTGGCAAGGCTTCCTGCGCTTTGCGCCGATGATGAAGCTGGCCGCGCACCGGGAAGACGTGCCGCCCGCTGCCTGGTACGCGGCGAAAATCGTCGTCTCGCTGGCGGAGGATTGCGGGCCGTGCACGCAGCTCGGCGTGACGATGGCGGAGCGGGAAGGCGTGCCGCAGCCGGTGTTGCGCGGCATCCTCGCCGGCGATGAAAAGGCGATGGGTAGCGACGCCGCGCTGGCTGCGCGCTTTGCGCGCGCCACGCTGGCTCACGACCCGGCGGCCGACGTATGGCGCGAACAGATCGTGCAGCGCTGGGGCGAACGCGCGCTGCTGTCGCTGGCGCTGGCCATCGCGGCGGTGCGCGTCTTCCCGACGGTGAAGTATGCGCTCGGGCACGGCAAGGCTTGCAGCCGCATCCGGGTAGGCAACATGGAGACGAGGCCGGCGCCGTCCGCGGCGCCGGCATGACAGCGAAAGGAGCGTCAATGACCGCAGCAGGCGCGAACGCCGACGATTTCGAACCGCACCGCCGCTACCTGCGCGGCCTGGCATACCGCATGCTCGGCTCGCGCGCCGAGGCCGAGGATGTGGTGCAGGATGCCTGGCTGCGCTGGCATGCGAGCCGGCGGGACGAGGTCGACAATCCGCGCGCCTTCCTGTCGCGCACCGTCACCCGGCTGTGCCTGGACCGGCTGAAATCGGCGCAGGCGCAGCGCGAGGTGTACGTCGGCGCCTGGCTGCCGGAACCGCTGGTGGACGACGAGACGCAATTCCAGCCGGGGCCGGAAGTGCTGCATGAACTGGCAACCGATCTGTCGTATGCCTTCCTGCTGACGCTGGAGCGGCTTTCTCCGCTGGAGCGCGCCGCCTTCCTGCTGCATGACGTGTTCGACATGGATTACGCCGGCGTGGCGGCGGCGCTAGGCCGCTCGGAAAGCGCCTGCCGCCAGCTGGCGTCGCGGGCGCGCGCCAATGTGCAGGCCAACCGCCCCGCGTTCAAGGTGTCGCCGGAGGAAGAAACACGGCTGGCGGGCGCCTTCGTCAACGCCATCCGCGACGGCGACGTCGGCGCGCTTGCGCAGGTGCTGGCCGAGGACGCCACCTTCGTGTCCGACGGCGGCGGCCGGGTGGCGGCGGTGCCGCGTCCGCTGGCCGGGCGCGACCTGATCGCGAAGGTGCTGATCGGCTTCGGACGGCAGCTGGACCCGCAGCAGCACCGGATTCGGTTTGCGCGCATCAACGGCTTGCCGGGCATCGTCATCTCGCTGGCCGACGGCACGCTGGTGCAGACGCTGGCGTTCGAAGCCGGCGCCGGCGGTATCAGGGCAATCTATGTGATGCGCAATCCGGAAAAGCTGCGGCGCGTGCGGCCCTGATGCAGCGAGGGCAGCGCGGGCAGCGCCGTCTCACGCCGCCTGGTGCCGGGCCTGGCGCTTGGTCGCCTGGTCGGTCTTTTCACGGCCGATGCGCAGGTGGCGCATGTTGACCTGGCCCGCGTAGTCGCTCTCCAGCAGCGCGGTTGCCTGCGCGCGCGCCATCCCGCCCTCGTGCAACCAGTCGCCAACCAGCGCGGCGAGACGGTCGAGCGCGATGCGATGGGTGGCGTCGGTGCGCGCGAACAGCCAGTCGGACAAGGCCATGAAGTGCGCGAACGGCGCATCGCCAAGGATCAGCGGCAGCGTGTTCGCAAAGCGCCCCGAGTTGGCGATCATGTCCCAGTAGCGCGCAAAGCGCACGAGGCGCTGCATGTCGGCGAATCCGATGCGGTCGGTGGAGAGGATGGTGTACGGCGCATACGCATCGAACACCAGCTTGTACGCGTCGGTATGGCGGATCACGGGCGTGCCACGCAGGCGCTTCAGGATGCCGAACTGGATCTCGTGCGGATCGAGCGCGACCAGCTGGTCGAAGCCGCGCGCGAAGCTGTCGATGTCCTCCCCGGGCAGGCCGGCGATCAGGTCCACGTGCAGGTGCGCATGCGACTGCTCGCGCAGCCAGCGCAGGTTGGCGGCGGATTTTTCATCGTTCTGCCTGCGGCTGATGATCGCCTGCACCTCGGGATTGAAGGTCTGGATGCCGATCTCGAGCTGCAGCGTGCCGGGCGGGAATTTGCTGATCGCTTCCTTGAGCGCATCGGGCAGATGGTCGGGCACCACCTCGAAATGCGCGAAGACCGGATCTTCCGGATGGGCGGCCAGCCTGTCGAGGAAGAACTGCATGATGCGCAGGCTGGCCTTGACGTTCAGGTTGAAGGTGCGGTCGACGAACTTGAACAGGCGGGCGCCGCGCGCATGGAGCGCTTCCATCTCCGCCAGGAACAGGTCGAGGTCGAACGCCCACGCCGTCTTGTCGAGCGAGGACAGGCAGAACTCGCACTTGAACGGGCAGCCGCGCGAGGCTTCGACATAGAGCGTGCGGTGCGCGATGTCGCGGTCGTCATAGAACGCATAGGGCAGCCGGATCTCCGACAGCGGCGGCTGCACCCCGGCATGGACCTTCATCAGCGGCCTCGGCCCGTGCAGGATCGCGCGGCAGAGCTGCGGGAAGGTGACGTCGCCCCAGCCGGTGACGACATAGTCGGCCAGCTGCGCGATCGTCTGCTCCTGCGTTTCATGCGATACCTCGGGGCCGCCGAGCACGACCACAACATCCGGCGCGACGCGCTTGAGCATCGCGACCACGCGCAGGCTGTCTTCGGCATTCCAGATGTAGACGCCGAGGCCGACGATGCGCGGCTTGCAGGACAGGATCTTGTCGACCACTTCGGTTGCCTTGGCGCCGATCACGAATTCCTGCAATTGCGTCTGTTCCTGCAGCTCGCCCATGTTGGCAAGCAGGTAACGCAGGCCGAGCGAGGCATGCGAGTAACGCGCGTTGAGGGTGGCGAGCAGGATGGTCATGGCAATTGGTCCGGTGCGGCGGGCGACCGCACATTCTACGCCTGTCCGGTGCTGCCCGACTGCCTGAATCCCCTTGGAGAAACGCCGAACCAGCGGCGGAAGCTGCGGCTGAAATTGGAGGTATCGAGGTAGCCGAGCTTTTCGGCGATGGTCTCGACCGGGTAGGTAGTATGCTGCAGGTACCACAGCGCCTGCGCCTTGCGCACCTCGTCGACCAGCGCCTGGTAGCTGCTGCCCTGCTGCCTGAGCTTGCGGATCAGGGTGCGCGAAGACATGTGCAGCTGCGCCGCCATCGCCTCGCAGCTCGGCATCCGTTCGATGCTTCCCTGCAGCCGGGTGCGCACCTGCTGCACGATATCGCCGGCTTCCAGCGCCTCTGCCAGCGCCGCCTCGCAGTCGCGGCAGGCGGATGCGAAGGCCTGCGGGTCGCCGGTCAGGGACGGCGTGCGCAATAGCGAGTGCGGCAGCAGGATTTCCATGCAGGGCGCGTTGAATCGCAGGCGGCCCTTCAGCCGTGCGGGATACAAGGCCGACCACGGCGGCGCCGGATAGGGCAGCGCGTATTCGGCTTCGGCAATCGGCCGTCCGACCAGCGATTCCAGCAATTGCACAATGACAATCAGGACTGCTTCGGTTGCCGGGATGCGCACGTCGCCAAGGTCGACGGATTCGCGCAGCTGGAAGCGGCAATGCGTGCCCTCTTCCAGCAGGCGGAAATCCAGCGCGCTGCTGCGCAGCCTGCCATAGCGGACGATCACCTCGATCGCCTGCCGCACGTCTTTCGCCGCGACCGCCGCATAGCCGACCGGGCCATGGGCGGACACCGGCACGGCGGCGCCGAGTTCCATGCCGAGCGTCGGCGTCGCGGCCAGTCGCAACGCGGCCAGCACCACGATCCGCATTTGCGCAAACGCAACCGGCCGTCCGCTCTCGACCAGCTCCGCCCAGGAAAGACCGGCGCCGGCCAGCACCCGCTCCACATCGATGCCGCGCGCGCGCAGCAGCATGCACAGCAGGCGTGCATAGGTCGGGTGGAAGGCTGGCGCCAGCCAGTGCGCGGGAATGGACATTTGTTGTCTTGCAGTTCTCTGAAGGGGTTGCGGTGAACCGATGCTGTCACATAATGACAAGAGATTGCCATTTCTTTCGGTGTGCAAAGCAAGCCATCCACGCGATCCTTTGACTTCCCGTAAAAGAAAAAAGGACAAGATCATGGAGACGACGCTGTTCCCCCCGGTAGCCGGAGGCTATCGCGACCGCAAGCGCTACGCGTGGCTGCTGTCGCTGTTCGTACCGGCGCTGGTCGCCGCCGGCCCGCTGCTGTATTACCTGGTACCCGATCCGCGCGTGCTGTGGGTGCCGGTGGCCGTCAGTTATGTGGCCTTTCCGCTGCTCGATTTTCTTTTCGGCAAGGACCGCAGCAACCCGCCGGAGGAATTCGTGCCGGCGCTGGAACAAGACCGCTACTACCGCATCGTCACCTATGCGCTGATCCCGCTGCTGTGGTGCGGCTTCATTTTCGGCATCTGGTTCTTCACCAGCCACGGCCTGCCCTGGCATGCGCAGCTGGCCGGCGCAATCTCGACCGGCACCATCGGCGGCTACGGCATCAACCTCGGGCATGAGCTGGGCCACAAGCGCTCGAAGCTGGAGCAGTGGCTGGGCAAGCTGATCCTGGCGATGACCGGCTACGGCCATTTCTACATCGAACACAACCGCGGTCACCATCGCGACGTCGCCACGCCGCTCGACCCGGCGTCCTCGCGCATGGGCGAAAACCTCTACCGCTTCCTGCTGCGCGAAATGCCCGGTGCGCTGCGCCGCGCCTGGCGTCTCGAGAAGGAGCGGCTGGCGCGCGAAGGAAAGTCGCCCTGGACGCTGCGCAACGACGTCCTGCAGCCGCTGCTGCTGACCGTCGTGTTCTTCGCCGTGATGACCGCGTGGCTCGGCTGGCACGCGCTACCGTTCATCCTGCTGGCTGCGTTCTGGAGCAATTTCCAGCTGACGCTGGCCAATTACGTGGAGCATTACGGCCTGTTGCGCGACCGGCTGCCGAGCGGCCGCTACGAGACCTGCAAGCCCCACCATTCCTGGAACAGCAACCAGCTGTTCTCGAACTGGGCGCTGTTCCACCTGCAGCGGCATTCCGACCACCATGCGCATCCGCTGCGGCGCTACCAGTCGCTGCGCCATTTCGATGAGGTGCCGCAGCTGCCGACGGGCTACTTCGGCATGTTCGTGCTGGCGTACTTTCCGCCGCTGTGGTTTCGGGTGATGGATCGGCGGTTGCTGGAGTGGGTGGGGGGCGATGCGCGCAAGATCAATTTTGATCCGGCGAAGCGGGAAGTGCTGATGCGGCGTTACGGGCTCACGCAGCGTTAGCACGGAGTTCGGAAGAACTCCACCGGTCCGGGGATCTTCGTCGCGTGCTTGCATGCCCGGACTCTTCGATCCTCTCTTCGGTACCCAGGTCTGTAGCAACTCCGTGGATGCCTGCCGGGACTGGCCCCGGCGGGCCACCTACTTTTTTGCTTCGCCAAAAAAGTAGGCAAAAAAGGCGCCCCCGAAGCCGCTGCCCCTTCGGGGTTCCCAAAAAATTGGAGCGGTAGGCGGGAAGCGCAAAAACTCGCCTTCGGCTCAGACATTTGCGCTTCTTTTTCCGCCTACCGCTCCAATTTTTTGGCAGCGTCAAAGGGGATTTGAAAAGCACACCCCATCCCCACCCTGGCCCTCCCCTTGAAGGGGAGGGAATTCCGGAAGCGCGAACAGCATCGGGCGTAAAAACATAATTGAGACACGAACAAACTGACTGCGTTGGTTACACGCGCAACAGTTTCCTCCCCTTCAAGGGGAGGGCCAGGGTGGGGATGGGTCTCGCTTCCCCCTTGTACGCAGCCGAAAACATGCGGTGCAAGGCGGAAAAAGAAGCGCAAATGTTTGAGCCCGCAGGGCGAGTTTTTGCGCTTCCCGCCTTGTGCCGCATGTTTTCGGGAACCCCCGAAGGGGGCTGCGGACCAGGGTCGCCTTTCTTTGCTTACTTTCTTTGGCGAAGCAAAGAAAGTAAGTGGCCCGCCGGGGCCAGTCCCGGCAAGCCTCCACGGAGAACTGGCGGTTTTGAACTACCAGAGAGAGGACAAGCACTATGGATTCCCGCCTGCGCGGGAACGACCAGGGAAGGCTACTTCCCCATCTCCCTCTCCTGCAACGCCCTCCACATCACCTTCCCCGTCGCCGACTTCGGCAGGTTCTGCACGAACTCCACCATCTTCGGCACCTTGTATGCCGCCATCGTCTGCTGCGCCCAGGCGATGATCTCGTCCTCGGTCGCGTCGACGCCCGGCCGCTTGACGATGACGGCCTTCACCGTCTCGCCGCGGTAGGGGTCGCGCGCGCCGATGATGCAGCATTCCTGCACCGCCGGATGCTGGTACATCATCGCCTCCACTTCCGCCGGCCAGACCTTGAAGCCGCTCGCATTGATCATGCGCTTCAGCCGGTCGGTGAAAAAGAAGAAGCCTTCCTCATCCATGTAGCCGAGGTCGCCGGAACGGAAGAAGCGCTTGCCGTCAAGTTCGGCGAAGGCTTCCTCGGTCTTGCGCGGATCGTTCCAGTAACCCTGGAACACCTGCGGGCCGTGGATCCAGATCTCGCCGACCTCGCCCTGCGGCAGCTCCTGGAAGGTGACCGGATCGACGATGCGCGAATCCACGTTCAGGTAGGGCACGCCGAGGCATTGCTGCTTCATGCGGTTGGGCGGATTGACGTGCGACGCGGCCATCGTCTCGGACAGGCCGTAGCCTTCCATGTATTGCTGTCCGCAAAGGTCGAGCAGCTTCTGCGCGATCGCGGCCGGCATCGCGGCGCCGCCGCCGGACAGGCGCTTCAAGCCGGAAATGTCGTACTCGGACAGGCGCGGGTTGGCCAGGAAGTCGATCATCATCGTCGGAATCAGCGTCCAGGTGGTGACCTTGTAGCGCGTGATCAGCTGGCCGGCCGCATCGCGGTCCCAGCGCGGCAGCACGACGATCGCGCCGCCGGTATAGATCATCGCATTCATCACCGACTGCATGCCGGTCACATGGAAAAACGGCAGCACTGCCAGCGTCACGTGATCGGGCGCGACCGGCCCCGACCAGGTTGGACTGGCGACCGCGTTGAACATCACCGAGCGATGCGTATGGACGCAACCCTTGGGCTTGCCTGTCGTGCCGGAGGTGTAGGGCATGCAGGCGAGGTCATCGGGCCCGGCTTCGTGCACGCGCGGCACGTGGCCGGCGGCAAGCACGTCCGACCACGCAGCCACGCCCTGCGCCTGCGGCACGTCGCGCGGCGCGCGCACGAAGTCAGGGACGTTCAGGTCGGTCGGCTCAAGCAGGTAGTCGGAATAGCTGGCGACGATCGCATGCGAGAGCGTGCTGTTGCCCACCAGCGGCGCGGTGCGTGCAAAGATCTCCTGAGACACGATGGCGACCTTCGCGCCGCTGTCCTCGATGTAATGCCGCAGCTCGTCGGTCATCAGCATCGGATTGACCGGCACCACCATCGCGTCGGCGCGCAGGATGGCGTAGAACGCGATGATGAACTGCGGGCTGTTCTGCATGTTTAGCAGCACCCGGTCGCCGCGCTGCACGCCGCATGCCTGCTGCAGGTAACCGGCCAGCGCCAGCACCTGTTCATGCATTTGGGAATAGCTGAGGACGGTGTCGTAGAAGATGATCGCCGGCCGGCGCGGGTAGCGCCTGGCCGATACCTCAAGGTTCACATACACGCTGGTATCCGGCGTGCTGATGGCATGGGGCAAACCGGCCGGCCAATGGGCGTAGTGGGTCGTGTTCATTGTCTCCGTCTCGTTTTTCTCGTGGAAAATTCATTATAGGTGGGCACAAAATTCGCTGCAGCGGCGTGCCTCTGGTGCCCCTTCAGCACGATTGTGCCTGCTGGGCTACCATCAAGAATGTAAAGACGTTCACATTTGAGCCACTCACTGTACGAGGTGATCCATGAAACTGTATTACGCGACCGGAGCCTGCTCCCTGTCCCCGCATATCGTGCTGCTTGAAAGCGGCCTGCCATTCGAATTCGAGCGCGTCAACCTTGCGAGCAAGAAAACCTCGAGCGGGGCCGATTACTTCGCCGTCAATCCGAAAGGCTACGTACCGGCGCTGGTGCTGGACAACGGCGACACCCTGACCGAAGGCCCGGCCATCGTGCAATACCTGGCCGACCAGGTGCCGGAGAAGCAGCTCGCGCCGGCCGCGGGCACGATGGAGCGCTACCACCTGATCGAATGGCTGAACTTCATCTCGACCGAGGTGCACAAGACTTTCTCGCCGCTGTTCAAGCCGCAGGTGCCGGAAGAAACGAAGCAGGCCGCGCGCGACACGCTTGCCGCGCGGCTCGACATAGTCGAGAAGCAATTGCAGGGCAAGACTTACCTGACAGGGAACCAATTCAGCGTCGCGGATGCCTACCTCTTCACCGTGCTGGGATGGACCCAGCCGTTGAAATTCGACCTGGGCCGCTGGCCCGCGGTACAGGCATACATGCAACGCGTGGGCGAACGTCCCGCAGTGCAGGCGGCAATGGCGGCGGAAGGCCTGAACCGCAAGTAAGCCGGAAGCGGGTGTGCAGCGCGCCGCGATGACGTTGCAGGCAAATGGACTCGAAAATCAAACCGATCGGCGCCCGCCCGCGCGTCGCGCTGGTCCTCCAGGGCGGCGGCGCGCTCGGCGCCTACCAGGCAGGCGTGTACCAGGCGCTGCATGAACATGGCCTCACACCCGACTGGGTGGTCGGCACGTCGATCGGCGCCATCAATGGCGCGATCATCGCGGGCAACGACCGCGCGACCCGCATGGACCGGCTCCGGACCTTCTGGGACGAGGTGGCGCATTCCGACCTGCTCGACATGCGCCGCGTGCCCGACGAGGCGCGCCGGCTCAACACCATGTTCACCACCATCGATTCGGTGACGCGGGGCGTACCCGGACTGTATTCGCTGCGCTGGTTCAATCCCTTCTTCGCCGGCCTGCCGGTCGACGCGGAGTCGGCCAGTTTCTACGACACCTCGCCGCTGGAAGAGACGCTGACCCGCCTGGTCGACCTCGGATTCCTGAACGCGTCGGGCGGCATCCGCCTGACGGTGAGCGCGATCAAGGTCAAGTGCGGACAGCTCGACAATTTCGACACCGCGCACCATCCGGTCAGCATCAAGCATGTGATGGCCAGCGGCGCGCTGCCGCCGGGCTTTCCGCCGGTGCGCATCGACGGCGAACTGTACTGGGACGGCGGACTGTATTCGAACACGCCGCTGGAAACGGTGCTGGTCGACGAACCCCGGGTTGACACCATCTGCTTCATGGTCGACCTGTGGAGCGCCGACGGACCGGAGCCCAACACCCTGGAGCAGGTGTACACACGGCAGAAGGACGTGCTGTATGCGTCGCGCTCGCGGCGCCACATCGACGCCTACCTGCGCGGCTACCGGCTGCGCCGGCTGGTGCGCACGCTGCGCGCGAAAGTGCCGGACCACATGCTGTCGGAGGAAGAGCGGCGCGAACTGGAAAAGGTCGGCACCGACACCACGATGCATATCGTGCGCCTGGCGTATGCGGGCCGCGACTGGCAAATGGCGTCGAAGGACATCAACTTCTCGAAGGGTTCGATCCAATGGCGCTGGGAACAGGGTTACCGGGATGCGATGCGCGCCGTCGAACAAGCGGCCTGGCGCACCGAGGCACCGGAGGGCGCCGGCGTGCTGGTGCATGAATTCGGTCCGGAAGGGTACGACGAGAGAGTGTCGGGCTAGTAGATCATCCAGATGAATTTGATGGACGGGTAGGGTGGGTAGAGCCGCAGGCGAAACCCACCGTTTTGGCTACGCCTATCGAGACACATGGTGGGTTTCGCTCCGCTCTACCCACCCTACATTTCTCTACTTTTTAAAACCATCTGGATGTTCTACTAGCAGCGCGTCCGGGCGAATCCAAGGGAGTCCAGGCAGATCCAAGGGAACGTAGGGTGGGTAGAGCGCAGCGAAACCCACCATCTCCGTATCCGGAGCGCTCGGTGGGTTTCGCTGCGCTCTACCTCGGCGGCCCCACCTCGTTGGCCCCCCCCACCCGTCGTTACGTCATTACGGCAGCCAGGTACCGAGCTGGTAGAAGTCGAAGCCGGACGAGCGGCCGCCGAGGCAACCGGCCAGGAAATCCTCGATCTTGCGATACATGACGAGCCGGTTCTGCCAGCGCCGGATCGCATGCCCCTCGTCCGGGAACACCAGGTAATCGACCGGCTTGCCTTCGCGCCTGAGCGCCTCGACCAGTTCATCCGAATGCGCCTTGATCACGCGCACGTCGGAAGCGCCCTGCACCACGAGCAGCGGCGCCGCGATCGCCGCGGTCATGTGGAGCGGCGAGATCGCACGCAGGCGTTCACGGTCTTCCGGCCGCGCCGGGTCGCCGGCATAGCGGTACCACATCGGCATCGAGGCCTTCCAGTACGGCGGGAAGGTTTCCACCGCCTTCAGCAGGTCGGTGACGCCGACGATATCGACCGCGCATGCGTACCGGCCGGGTTGCTGCGCCAGGCCCATCAGCGCGGAATATCCGCCGAAGCTGCGCCCGCCGATCGCGACCCGCGCCGGATCGGCGAGGCCGCTGCGCACCGCCCAGTCGACGCCGTCGGCGATGTCCTGCTGCACCCGGCCGCCCAGTTCGCCGACCGCCGCCTCCAGATGGCGCCGTCCGTAGCCGAGCGAGCCGCGGTAATTCACTTCCAGCACCGCATAGCCGCGGTTGGCGAACAGCTGGCCGACGGAGTCGAAATTGCCCGGCTGCCAGGTGTTGCGGGACCATGGGCCGCCATGCACCCAGACCAGCATCGGCAGCGGCCGCTTCGCGGTTTTCGGCAGCGTCAGGTAGCCGTTGATCGGCAAGCCGTCCGCAGCGCTGTAGCGTATCGGCAGCATGTCGCTCAATGCGGCGAGCGCCGGGTCGTCGCGGTTGTCCGAAAGCGTCGTCAGGGTATGCGATGCGCGGTCGTACAGCGCCTGGATCACGCCCTTTTTCGCGTACAGTTCCAGTGCGAGGTGCCGGGCGCCGGCATCCGCATTGCGCAGCCGCCAAGCGACGATGTCTTTCGGCACCGCCTGCGCAAGCTCCCCGTGCAGCGCCGCATCGAGCAGGATCGATTGCGGATAGTCGGGGTCGGCGCGCACCGCGACCGGCACGCCGCTGCCGGCGTCGAACACGACCTGCATCACGTCGACCGACGGATGCGCGTACAGGACGCGCTCGCGCATCTGCGCCACGCTCAATTCCACCAGCGCCGCCTTGTCGCGGCCGATGTTGGAAATCATCCAGGCGCGGCCGCCGACGCGGTCGATGCGCAACGGCCGCACGATGTCGAACGGCGACCACTTGTACACCGATTTCCAGGTGCGGGTCGCCTTGTTCATCACCTGCAGGATGCGGTAATCGTCCTGCTGGCGCACGCGCGCGCCGACGCTGCCGTCGACATCCATCACCCACTGGATCACGTCGCCCGGGTTTTCCAGCACCGGCTCGACCTGTCCGCTCTGCGGATCGGCGCCGTACACGTCGAACAGCGCGGGATCGCGGCGGTTGCTGGTAAAGAGGATCCGGCCCGATTGCGCACCCGCATGCAGCACCTGCGACCTGCTGCCCGGCCATGGGGTCAGCATCCGCGGCGCGGCGGCCGGCCGCGCCAGGTCGAGCAGGCCGATCTGCGTGTTTTCGTCGCCGCGCTGGTCGTCCTCGAAGATCAGGTGGCGGCTGTCGGCCGCCCAGAAGGGGAAATTGCGGCCGATGCGAAAGACGGCGGGATCGCCGCCGTCCAGCCGGCGCACGAAGGTCGCCGCCTCGGTGCCGGAGACGCCGTACCAGAGGACCCGGCTGCCGTCCGGCGACACCTGGTGGCCGCCGCTGCGTTCGGTGTCGGCCACGAACTTGCGCAGCGGGATCAGCTCGGGCAGATCGGCATCGCGCAGCGAGGGGTGGGTGGGAGAAACGGCGCAGCCTGCGAGCAGGCTGACCAGGCCAAACAGGCAGGCGCGCGATGCGATGGATACCATCTTTTTTCCTAGGGACGCTTGTTTGGACGCAAAGTATAAAGCATAGCGCGCGCCCCTCCCGCACTTCACCACTTCATCGCTTGCGCGCCAGCGTCAAGCCATCCCCGAGCGGCAGCAGCGACAGGTCGATGCGGCCGTCGGCGCGCAGCTTGCGGTTGAAGTCCTGCAGCGCCGCGGTGTCATCGTCCGCCGCCGGCTGCGCGACGCGACCGCTCCACAGGACATTGTCGACGACGACCAGCCCGCCGGCGCGCAGCAGCGTCAGGCAGCGCTCGTAGTAGGCGTCGTAGCCGGTCTTGTCGGCATCGATGAAGGCGAAATCGAAGCTGCCGGCCTGCCCTTCCCCGATCAGCGCGTCCAGGGTGTCGATCGCGGGTGCGAGGCGCAGGTCGATCTTGTGCGCCACGCCCGCCTTTTCCCAGTGCGCGCGGCCGATGTCGGTGTACTCGCGGCTGATGTCGCAGGCGATGAGCCGCCCGTCTTCCGGCAGCGCGAGCGCCACCGCGAGCGCGCTGTAACCGGTAAAGGTGCCGATTTCGATCGCACGGCGCGCCGCCAGCAGCTTCACCAGCAATTGCATGAACTGCCCCTGCTCCGGCGCGATCTGCATGCGCGCCAGCGGGTGGCCTTGGTTCGCGTTGCGCAATTGCGCCAGTACCGGATGTTCGCGCAGCGATGCATCGAGCAGGTAGCGGTACAGGCTATCGTCGAGCGTCAGTGTCCTGTCTGTCATGTGATCTCTCCTTTCCTTGCTTGTCACCGTATTGTGACGCGCCGATGCGGCTGGCGGCGCCTTTCTTGCCGACATTCCCGCATGCGCGTCAGGAACGGGTTATGCTGATGCAGTTGATCCCTTAGGGAGCAAGCGATGAACCCTACCGAGTCCGGCCGGCTTCCGGCGATCTTCATTGGCCACGGCAGCCCGATGAATGCGCTGGAGGAGAATGCCTACACGCAAGTCTGGCGCCAGCTCGCCGCGTCGATGCCGAAGCCGAAAGCAATCCTCGCGGTTTCCGCCCACTGGTACACCGAGGGGACCGCGGTGACCGCGATGGACGCGCCGCGCACGATTCACGATTTCCGCGGCTTTCCGCAGCAGTTGTTCGACATCCGGTATCCGGCGCCGGGTGATTCTGCGTTGGCGGCGCGGGTGCGCGAACTGCTGGCGCCGGTCGAGGTGCGGCTGGACAACGAATGGGGGCTGGACCACGGCAGCTGGTCCATCCTGGTCAAGATGTATCCGGATGCCGATGTGCCGGTGGTACAGCTGAGCATCGATGCCACCCGCCCGCCTTCCTATCATCTCGAACTCGGGCATGTGCTGGCGAAGCTGCGCGACGAAGGCGTGCTGTTGATGGCAACGGGCAACGTGGTGCACAACCTGCGCCTGATGCGCCGGGACAGCGATGGCTATGACTGGGCGCTGCGTTTCAACGATGAAGTACGCGACTGCCTGCTCGCGGGCGACGTGGCGCGACTGGCAGCTTATGCGCAATGGGGCGAACATGCCCGCCTGTCGGTGCCGACCGCGGAGCATTTCCTGCCGCTGCTCTACATCACCGGCACCCTGCAGGCCGGGGAATCGGTCAGGATCGCGACTGATGGCTTCGTAATGGGGTCGATCAGCATGCTGACCGCGGTGGTCGGTGAAGCCGGCACCGCCTGAACTCCCTTTCGGCACAGCCATCTAACACGGTCACATGACAGGCAAGCTTGCCGCCGGCGTTTATCGGCGGCCTTCTGTCTGTCGCCGGAAGCATGCATTTAAGCTCGACAAGATTCCACGCGACCAAGAAACGCGGCACCCGGTCCAGGCTGTGCCCCATCGCCGCGGGGCGCAAGGACGATGCAGGCCGGTTGTCGCCATCGAAGAAAATAGGACGAGTCGGATGAATTTCGAGGACTCCGGGTTCTTGCCGGGACACACCATCCTGATGGTCGACGATACGCCGGCGAACCTGAGCGTGCTCGCGCAGGCGCTGGAAAATTTCGGGCTGCGGGTGCTGGTGGCGCAGGATGGCAACGAGGCGATCCAGCGCGCCGGATTCGCGCGCCCGGACCTGATCCTGCTCGACATCCTGATGCCCGGTATCGACGGTTTCGAAACCTGCCGTCGCCTGAAGGCGACGGCGCCGCTGCAGGACATCCCCGTCATTTTCATGAGCGCGCTGTCGGAGCATACCGACAAGCTGCGCGGCTTCGAGGCCGGCGCGGTCGACTACGTGACCAAGCCTTTCGAGATCGAGGAAGTTCTCGCGCGCATCCGCACCCATCTCGCGATGCGGGCGATGCAGCAGCGCCTGTCGGAACAGAATGCGGCGCTGCAGACGGAAATCGAATTGCGCAGGCAGGCCGAGACGCGCCTGCAGCAGGCCCACGACGCGCTCGAGGATCGGGTGGTGCAACGCACCCGCGACCTGGAGCAGGCGAATGCGAAGCTGACCGCGGAGATCAGCGAAAGGGTGCGCGTCGCGGAATCGCTGCGGCGCAACGAAGCGCGCCTGCGGCGCTTGATCGAATCGAACATCATCGGCATCTATTTCTGGAATACCGACGGCGCGATCTCCGAAGCCAATGATGCCTTCCTGGACCTGCTTGGATATACGCAGCAGGACCTGAAGGACAAAACCCTGCTGCTGCAGGACATCGCGCCGCGGGAATCGGTGGAAGCCAGCCAGCGCGCGATCCGGGAACTCAGGCGGCGCGGACACGCGAAGCCGTTCGAGGAAGAATTCATCCGCAAGGACGGCCGCCGCGTGCCGGTGCTGATCGGCGGCGCCTTCATTGACGACGCGTGCCGCGAAGGCGTGGCCTTCGTGCTGGACCTGACGGCGCGCAAGCAGGCCGAGGAGCGCATCCGCTACATGGCGGACCACGACGCGCTGACCGGGCTGCCGAACCGCGCGTTGCTGCAGGACCGGCTGCAGCAGGCGCTCGCCCACGCGCACCGCAGCAACACCAAGGTGGCGGTGCTGTTCATCGACCTCGACTACTTCAAGCATATCAACGACTCGCTCGGCCATCAGGTCGGCGACGGCCTGCTGAAGATGGTCGCATCGCGGCTGACCGGCTGCGTGCGCGAGGGCGACAGCGTCGCCCGTCTCGGCGGCGACGAGTTCGTGCTGACGCTGCCGCTGATCGAGAGCGGCAGCGCCGCCGCAGTGGTGGCGCGCAAGGCGCTGGCGGCGCTGGACGAACCGTTCCGCTGCAACGATCATGAACTGCATGTGGGCTGCAGCGTCGGCATCAGCCTGTATCCGGACGACGGGCAGGATGTGGAAACGCTGATGCGCACCGCGGATACCGCGATGTACTTCGCGAAGGACAAGGGGCGCGGCAACTACCAGTTCTTCACGCAGTCGCTCAACTGCGCGGCGCAGCGGCGCCATGCGATCTCGAATGCGCTGCGCCAGGCGCTTGCGCATGAGGAATTCGCGCTGCACTACCAGCCCCAGGTCGACCTCGCCACCGGCCGGATCTTTTCCGCCGAAGCATTGCTGCGCTGGAAGCGCAGCGAGGAGCCGGTTGTGCCCTGCAGCGAGTTCATTGCGATCGCCGAAGAAACCGGTCTGATCCTGCCGATCGGCGAATGGGTGCTGCGGCAGGCCTGCCAACAGCTCCGGCAATGGCGGGAACTGGGCTTCACCGACCTGGCCGTTGCGGTCAACCTGTCGCCGCGCCAGTTCTTCCAGCCGGACTTCCAGAACACGGTGCGCGAGATCCTGCGCAGCGCCGGCATCCCGCCCGACCGCCTCGACCTGGAAATCACCGAAACCACGCTGATGCAGCGCACCGAGGACAATGTCAGCGTGCTGCAGCGGCTGTCCGAGATGGGCATCAAGCTGTCGATCGACGACTTCGGCACCGGCTATTCCAGCCTTGCCTACCTGCAGCGCTTTCCGGTCAACGCGCTGAAGATCGATCGGGCATTCGTCAGCGGCATCGGCCAGGATTCGAACGATACCGCGCTGGTGAGGGCCATCATCTCGATGGCGCACAGCCTGCGCCTGCACGTGCTGGCCGAGGGCGTGGAAACCGCGGAGCAGATCGATTTCCTGCAGGCGCACGGCTGCCCCGCCGCGCAGGGCTATTACTACAGCGAGGCGCTGCCTGCGGATGCCTTCACCGAACTGCTGCTGCGCCAGACGCGCCGCAGGCAGGACAACGCACTCCGGCAGTAAGCCGGGGAGCAGCTGCCGCCGGCGGCAAAGGCCCGAGGCTGTAGGGTGGGTGGGGCCGCCGAGGTGGGGCCGCCGAGGTGGGGCCGCCGAGGTGGGGCCGCCGAGGTGGGGCCGCCGAGGTAGAGCGCAGCGAAACGCTAATGGACCGACCAGATGATTTTGTAGGGTGTGCATGGTGCGCCCTACGCC
>Ga0196971_1000794_pt1 | contig 18431 bp, 14 predicted proteins | sample S1v_1013CmetaG_FD_148660 | JGI IMG/M metagenome (GOLD analysis project Ga0196971, IMG submission 148660) | Soil microbial communities from Anza Borrego desert, Southern California, United States - S1+v_10-13C | ecosystem: Environmental > Terrestrial > Soil > Desert | place: USA: California... | reverse complement strand
CGTCGCCCAAAATTCGTAGTCGACGCGGTAGCGTTGTTGGCGAATAGTACGGCTGAGGGCCAGGTACATTTAGGACCATTGGGGCAATACCTAAAGCGCACCGATCCTGGTTTTTCACCGGCAAGTTACGGGCATTCCGGATTACTGGATATGTTGAAAACGTACGACCTCTTGGCACTCAAAAGAGCCGAGGGCGGACACTACACTGTGGGGTTGAGCCAGAACGCACCCGCCAGGGCGATCGGCGCCGAGGACGCTGCCGGCGATCACTGAAAGGACTGACTGTCGGCTCTTGCGTCTACTCTGCGTGGCACAGGGTCAGCTCCATGTCCAACTGTGTGTGGAGATTCTGGAGATCGAGCGTGAAACGTACGCGAAAGCGGCATTTTCTTAAGTCAGCGCTGCACACTACCGTGCATTTGAGCAGATGAGCAGTGCCTTAATCCTCCGCACTCGGCAAAGATGATGGGCCGCGTTGGGTCGACAGCGCGGGTTATTAGGCTGATCCGCAGTGCCCGGCCGCAGGCAGCAAGCGGCCTGATCGGAAACGACGTGGATAGACGACGGGAGGCAGCCGTGAGCTGCCTTTTAACCCGATCGAGATCGGCCATGACCGGTCATTCAGCCTGTAGACGGGGCTACGCGCTAATACCGGCGGGAGATGTTGGGTATTAGGATAGCCAGACTGTATGGTCCTTAACGACGAGCGCGAATCTGTCATTAAGTGCGGCAAGTGTGGAGCAGTGAATATCACGTGCCTTGATGTATCCGCCGGTTGTAGGGTCTGGAAGATCTCGAGTGGCACAGGCCGCCGCGACGACGGTGGCTTGAAAACCATGGTCGAGTGCTGAGCGGGTCGTGGCACTGACGCACATATGGGTCGCAAAACCGCAAACGATAATTTGTTTCCGTCCCGTGCGGTCTAGTTCTTCCTTGAGCGAGGTGCCAGCAAAAGCGTTCGGTAATCCCTTAACGATGACTTTCTCGTTACTAGCGGGCTCTATGGCCGGGATGATCTTCGAGGTAGGTCCGTCGGGGTCAAAGAGTATGCTGCCGGGGCGGCCATGGTGCACAATATGGAAGACGGGAGCTCCTTCTGCACGTGCCATAGATAGTAAGGTCCCAATTTCTTCTACAGCTTGGTATACGCCCTCAAGTGGGACGCGTCCGGTTATGTACTCGAGTTGCGGGTCAACGACCACAATGGAAGCGCTACTCCAGTGAGCGGGCTGCCGTTGTAATCCAGCGAAGTCGGCGAGTGTTTTCGGATTGGGCATAGTATCTCCACAGTTGAATTGAGGTTTCGTGTTAAGGCGCACTAAAATCGACTTCAGTTCTTTGGAACGCTGAGCGTGAATCTTGTACTAACCAGGGATCACACTCAGGACAAGGAAAGCGAGCCATCAAGAATTCGAGGAAACTGCGAACGCTCGCAGGCACAAAACGTCGCGAAGGATAGACAAGGTACAACGCCGTCCTCCCCAAGGGGTAGTTGTCGAGGACGCGCACCAGGCGACCAGAGCTCAAATCGCTAGTGACGGCAAACGAAGCGGTGAATAGCAATCCCATTCCTGCAACAGCGGCAGACCGCAACAGAGCGCCGTTATTTGAAACAAGATTTGTCTGCACTGCGACATGGTGTTGCGTATGTTCGTCATTTATCAGCCAATGCCCTCTTGGCAAATCATAGCTGCTGAAGTTAAGACAGGTATGCCTGCCGATATCATGCGGAGAATTCGGAGCCCCATTCAAAGCAATGTACTTCGGGGCTGCGCAAACAACGAGTTCGGAGCTCGCGAATTGGCGGGCAATCATGTCTGTGCTGAATTTTTGCAGGTCGAGAAAAATACCTACATCGCAACCTGTTTCGACAAGATCAAGCGTGCGCTCGGACAGGATGACGTCAAATTTGACGTTCGGGGAGAGACGCGAAAAATCGGACAGAAGCTCGCCAAGGTAACGTTCTCCAAATCCAAGCTGCGAGTAAATCCGCAACGTCCCAGCCGGTTGAGCCGCCATTCCACTCGCCACTTGTTCGATCTCGCTAAGCTGCGTTAGGACTGGGGAAATCTGGTCGAGATATGCTTGGCCGGCCGATGTCAGAGATAAATGGCGTGTCGTCCGGTGGAGCAGGCGAACTCCGAGCTGGTGCTCGAGATGGGCTACATGCCTGGAAACAACGGCGTTCGAAAGATCAAGTGCATCAGCGGCCTTTACAAAGCTTTTCTGTTCCACCACTTTTGCAAATACCCGCATTGATTGAAGTTTGTCCATATATCCCGCTCCTGAACATGGCAGCCGCTGCACGGCACTTTTCTAGCCACTAAGTAGGTGGCCTGTGCAGCGAATTTGAAATGCCGATGTCCCTATCTCTTGTAATTAGTGAAAGTTAGCCCCCCAACGACCAGCAGACCGCCGACAACCATTGAAAATAAAACCGGTTCAGCGAGGAGGATCCAAGCCAGAAACACTCCAAATACTGGCACGAGGTTGTTGAACACAGCAGTGCGTGCCGGGCCAATTATCTTCACCCCTTGGTAGTACCAGATAAAGCTGATGACTGTGCCGAACACACCCAGGTAAGTGAGAGCGGCGTAGACACGCCAGTCGAGAGATGACCACTCAATACGACCGAGTTCAGCAATCGCACCGCAGGCAAGCAAAAGTAGTCCCCAGATTGCGGCATAGCTTGTTGCGGCCACCGGGGATAACGTTTTTAAGGCAACCCGTCCAAGAATCGTGTATGCCGCCCAACTTGAAATGGCGCAGAACATAAGCAACTCACCAGTACCGAACGCGGCCGCAATATCAGTCCAGGCGCCGGCAATGTTCCCCCCGGATATGACACACCACGCGCCTATAAGAGCAATGCTGATTCCGATCCACCGGACTGCTCCAATCCGTTCGCCGAGAAAAGCAGCCAGCAGCATTGATGTGATGATTGGATTGAGCGCAACGAATAATGCGGTGCGGCCTGCAGAGATGCGCGACAGTGCCGCAAAAAAGCAAATGTTGTACAGGAAAATACCTGTTAGCCCGAGAACGAACGTAACCAGCAATTGTGAACGGTTCAATGCCGGCAGGCCTCCCTCACTCTTCCAGACGATCACGGCAAGCAGGGGAACCGCAATTGCAAAGCGTAGTGCGGCGGCAGTCATGGGCGGTACGGCTTGAGCTGCCACCCGTCCCGCTATGAAGGTTCCACCCCAGAACAGCGCAACGAGCACGAGACGAATATAGACAGATGCCGTTGCATTCGTTATGCAAGAGACAGCGTGCCGGGAATTATCACAGGGATCACAGGTGCGATTCATTTGAAGGACGTAGGTAGTGACCATGCACAGAAATGCATGGCCCAAAAAACTGGCTTCGGTCAGGGCATCGCACCTGCGATTACGCTTCCGTTAGCCTAATGCAGATGCCGTTATGGCCGTAAGATTACCGAGCCAATGCTCTTTCCCGACTCGAGCAAGCGATGCGCTGTTGCCGCTTCGGATATGGGAAGCTCTGCGGCGATTTGGACACGCAACCCCTCGGCAAGGCGCGCAAGCGTGGCTTCCGCTCCCTCGCGATAGCAGGCCAAATCCGCCATATACCGAAAGACACCGGGCCTCGACAGGGTTATCGAACGGCGGGGGCCGAGGTCTCCCAAGCCAACTACTCCTACATCACCTGCGACCTGGCCGATGCTGGCGATCATTCCAAACGGGCGGACCGCATCGAGTGTACGGTTCAACGTATCACCACCTATCCCATCGATGGCGTAGTCCACGCCGCGCCCCGACGTCAGGTCATGCACCACGGAGACGAAGTCCGTTTCGCGATACTGAATGACGTGATCCGCGCCATGCGCGAGTGCCATTTTTGCCTTTTCTTCACTGCCGACCGTGCCAATGACAGTAGCGCCGGCCGCTTTAGCCAATTGCGTCAGTAGAAGCCCAAGGCCACCCGCAGCTGCATGGATCAACACAACCTCACCTGCATGCAGCTTCCGTACGTGCGAGTACAGCATGTGCGCTGTGATGCCGCGTAACATGGAACCGGCGGCAGATTCAATGCTCACTGCGTCGGGCAGAACGACCGCGCGCTCGGCTGAAAGATTACGTGCCGTTGCGTAGCTCCCAATGGGCGGGCCGGCATAAGCGACGCGTTGACCAACTTCTATTCCAGACACTCCCGGACCGACATGTTCGACAATTCCTACGCCTTCTACGCCGAGGACAGCCGGCAGCGCAGGTACAGGGAAGAGCCCAGTCCGGTGATAGACATCGACAAAGTTCACGCCGATAGCTTGCTGACGTATCTGTACTTCGCCATGGGCTGGAGGGGCAATCGCTACCGTCTTCAATTCCAGAACAGATGGATCGCCATGTCGATCAATCCGAACTTGTTGAACAATTTCTTTTTTCATAAACCCTCCTGGGCAAGAGCACGTCTGACCGCGTCACGCATGGCTACGCGAGACGCATGAGCGTGCCAGCCTGGATACGATTCACGCACGTTCACGCCAATAGACCTGGCCCAGTTATAGAAAACGAAGAGATAGGGGTCAACGATACTGTAGTGATCACCGACCGCCCATTGTTTGCCCTTCATGCGTTGTTCGATATAAGAGAATCCCTCGCGAAGGTTTTCATCTGCACGTGACTGCACAGCCGGGAATAACGTTTGGTCAGCGACAAATCGCTGTGGCCGCCATTTCCCCCCGAAGGCGACCGCATGCAGGGTGCCCGAAAGCCAATTGAACCATTCAAGCACTCTGGCTCGTAATAGTGCTTCGTCCGGGATCAGGCCATCGCCTGTTGCACCGATATACCAGCAGATGGCCGGAACTTCGGTGAGAATCTGGCCTTCTATGGCGAGAGCAGGGACGCGCCCCTTCGGGTTTACTTTCAGAAATTTCGCTTCTTGGGTCTTGCCCTGTTCAACATTTACCTCCACCAGGCTGTATGCTGCCCCGGTCTCCTCAAGCAGAATATGCGGTGCAAGTGAGCATGCGCCCGGCGAGTAATACAGTATTAACGACATGGTTTTCCTCCTAGTTTTCATTCATCCAGTAACTGATGGTCTTGTTCCAAAGGGCCACATATTCAAGCGTCCTGTCCTTCTGTTTTCCCCCAGGTGCGGTTCCGGCATAGACAGCGATCTTTGCGCTGTCGGGATAAAGCACCACGTCTGGTTCATTCATCGTGCTCACCGCGAGGTAGCGCAATGCCGATGAACTTGTATTGACGATCTGGTGCGCCAGTGACGCGTCCGACGCTGGTATGCTGACGAAGTCACCCTGAGAAATTGCAATCTCGCTCTCACCAAGTCGAATTGTTCCGCGACCGTGGAGGATGTAAAACATCTCTTCATTTGCCAGATGAAAGTGGACCGGATACGCCGCCTTTCCAGGAGCAAGCTCAACGAGACGAAATCCCAGCTTTTCTGAGCCGATGCGATTGGCTATTGCGGCGGTTCGCGCCCCGATCTTGATGCCATGCTGGTGCTCCGCCCATTCCAGATCGCTCTCGCGAAGAATATGACTGGCTTGGTTAGGTACTTTTCTTGTGGCCATGCGTAACCTCTCTACGGTTATCAATCGGCCTCTCCCAGATAAGACAAGTGGCCGTAGCCGTCGCGATGAGCGTGTTCGTGCCCGAGTAAATCTGCCCCTCAGCAAACATGACTCGTTTTCCGGAGCGACGAACCGAGCCCAGAGCCCGTAGTGGCGTGAATGGGCTGCGCAACGCTTTCATAAAACTTACCTTCAAGTCGACCGTCGTAAAGTCGTGGTGGGCATCCAGCAATGAATGTACCGACGCGCCCATTGCCGCATCCAGAAGTGCTGCAAAATAACCGCCGTGTACTGTGCCCATCGGATTGGCGCATTCATCTACAGGGTGTGCGAGGAGTTCCACCTCCCCTTCGCTCACTCTCTGCAAGCGAAAACCGAGCATGCGCTCGAAAGGGGCCGGCGTGCTTTGTTGTTCACGTAGATTCCTGAGATATTCAAACCCGCTTGCATATCCGCCATTGCCGTCAGCTTGTTCGGTCTGCATAACTGTTCCTTATTAGTGCGGCTTTCGACTTTGAAAAGAGGGAAGGAAAAGTGGCGTGTAGCGCTGATCCAAGCCTTCTGAATGCCACCTGGAACTTTGCGAATCCCCTCCCACTGACGTCGACTGAGGTCAAAGTGATTCTTGCTCTGCCATCGCGCCTGCCAATGCTGACAGTGACTTGTTGGCCCCTCTCGAAGTCGAGACAGTCGCCGGCAGCTAGCCAGTGATCCTCAGGCTTGCCATCGCATGTGAGCCATAAATTCCTACCAACGCTGCACTCCACCTGCATTCGCGTCGCTCGATCGAACATGATGGTCCGAGCTTCACCAGAACAAATCACAATGCTCAATTTGGTATCCCCTGATTGCTTCATCTTTCGCTCGCCTTTGCGACTGTTGTCGGCTTGTGCCAAGAGTGGAGGAACAGTAACATGTGCGCGAATAGATGAAAATTTACAAAAAACGCACAGTCATTGTGCAAATTTCGATAGGTATATGAACTGGGATGACATTCGTGTTTTTGTAGCCTTGGTCCGTTGCGGCAGCCTCAGCCTCGCTGGGCGGCACCTTAAGGTCGAGCACTCGACGGTGGTCCGTCGGATTGACAGCTTGGAGAAGGACCTTCAACTACGGCTGTTTGATCGCTTGCCGCGCGGTTGGCACTTGACTGCCGAGGGTGAACAATTGTTTGCCCGCGCCGAGCAGATGGATGACTGTGCTCATGCGTTTTACCGGGGTGCAAGCGAGGGCATGGCATTGTCCGGAGTCGTGCGAGTTTCAACGATTCCGGCGTTCTCATCGGCGTTTCTAACGCCGCGCCTGGCGCAAATACAGGAACGATGGTCGCCTATCACACTGGAAGTGGTAGGGGAAAACCGAATGGTAAGCCTAACGCGTCGCGAGGCCGACCTTGCTCTACGGCTAGGGCGGCCGGATGATCCAAACCTCATCGCGCGCCCGTTAACAGTGCTTGGCTACGATTTATATGCTCATAAGGGCTATGTTGCTCGCGTGACGCCGACGAACTGGCGTTTCGTGGGATTTGATGAAACGCTGAGTGACGCGCCGGAGCAACTATGGCTGGATCAATATGCTAAGGAGAGGCCGTACATCTTCCGTAGCAACAATACCCTCTCGATTTATGAAGCTGTAGCGGGCGGAATGGGAGTAGCGGTCTTGCCTCACTTCCTTGCGATGAAAAATGCCGATTTAGTGAGGATTCCAACCGATCCACCGCCACCAAAACGCGATATGTGGCTAATGATCCACCCCGAGGTACGGCGGTCCGCCCGTGTAAAGCTTGTCGCCAGCATCGTGACTGAGGTGATTCTTGCATCTAAAGAAACGCTTTGTGCAAGCGGGCCTGTTTCTCAAGATTAGTAAGGCAATGATATCGAGTCTACGGCGCTGGACTCCAGTGCCCCGTACAAGAGATGCCACATGGGGCGCGCGACCTCGGGTCCATCAATTGCAATGGTTATGGTGTAGTCTCTATGGAGACACACTCTGACTTGCTCCAGTTGCCGTTGGACGTCGACGCTCTGTGCTTATCAATTGGCGTTAAATGCCCGCTTCGGAAGAGATCCGGGGACCGCTCTAGGATCACGGCAGTCTCCTAAAAATCACTAATGCGTTATCACACGGCCTCGGTCGATTGCAGCCTGTTAACCGTTTTTTCGGAATGTCCACTACCAAAGTATTGGTGCCATAGCGCTGGAGGTTGTTCTACAAGCACTTGCCAAGCTTTTTTTGTAGGTCGGCCTCCGGCAGACGTCCATGCCAGGGAACACGGAAACCAATTTATTCACCGCTGCTGTCCATACTGCTGTGTTCGCCAGAACCGGCAAGCGCCTGTGCATTGGCTTGGGCGAGCAGCGTTCCGCATTCGCTGTGTTCTCCCGGTCCGACATTCACCAAAGGAATTAGCGCCGACGCGACCGGTGCCAGCACGCCGAGTGCGATCGCGCTGCCTGCACGTAAGGCCACCGCGCCCTTGTCGATGCCGACCTGCGGTTTCTTGAACGGGCCATTGACGTATAGCGGCGAGCGCAGCGAAATCAGGCGCACGCCCTTGGTTTCCGGCAGCACCGTCAGGTCGAGCTGTTCCTGGCCCAGACGGATGTCCCCTTTCACATAAATCGTTGCGTCGCGCGTATCGACCACAAAAGCGCGCGTGTGCATGACGCCTTTCCTGATCTCGAAGTCGCTGACTGCACAATTGAGCGCGACCTGCTTGTCGCCGAACAGCCGCGTGATCACCACGCTGCCGATGTTCAGCCCGGCCGCTTCCAGCAGGAACTTGCTGATCGTTCCCTGGTTGATGATCAAACGCATGTCGCCATTCGACGAGCCGAGCAGGCCCGCGACGGAATTGCCGTTCGCACGCAGTGCTGCGTCGCCGTTGATCTCGCCAAGACTGGCCTGCATGCTGCGCAAGGTCGGGAAGAGTTCATTCAGCTTCAGGTGGCGCGCCGACATGCGCATATCCGCCTGTACGGGTTTCTTGTTGCTATCGAGGCGCAGCGTTGCGGTCAGGCTGCCGCCTGCGACACCAAACTTCAGCGGCGCGAGCGACAGAATTCCATCCTTGAGCTGCAGGCGGGTGACGAGGTTATTGATGGGAAGTTCTTTCTGCCGGATGATTTTCTTGCCGGTGAACTGCACATCGGCGTCGATTGCCGTCCAGCGCTCGGTCTTGAAGGTTTCGACCGGCAGCACCTTGTCATCCGGCTGTATTGTCCTTACGCCACGCTGTGCCCGGCTGGCATCGGAATCTGCACCAATCAGCGGCGACAGATCATTGAAATTCAACAGACTCGATACCACCGTGCCTTCGAGCAGCGGCCGTGGCTGGTTTGCCCGGGGCGACTGATAGCGCAGGCTGCCGGACAGATCGCTGCTGCCGACCCTGCCGGTGAACTTTTCATAGGTCCAGTGACCGCCTTGGGTGTTACGCCTCGGCGAGCCGATCAGCCGCCCTTCCGTCGTGAAGGGACGGGTTTCCGGCAGGGTTACGCCAATCAAGGGATAGAGATGCGCCATGCTGACGCCCGAGAACTTCAGCTTCAAATCCAGTGCCGCAAGCTTGCGTGGTTCGGTCAATGTTCCCTTTGCGTCGATGCTGGTTTTTCCCACCCGCAGTTTTGCTTCGATCGGATACTGCGCATCCGGACGTTGCAGCGACAGCACTGCACCCGCACGTCCTGTGCCGCTGGCTGCTTCACCGTTGAACATGCCGCCGATACGCCAGCCGACCTGATATGCGCTGCCATTGCCGAGCGAGCTGACATCGATTTTCAGGTTTGCGCGTTTGACCGCGTCGAACAGAATGACGCTGCCGTTGTTGAAAACGAGCGACTGCAGATCCACTTTCCAGGCCGACGGCTCACCCGCCTTCTGCTTGAAGGTCCAGTTGTTGCGGCCATCGGCGAGGCGCTCGATCGACAGCTGTGGATTGTTCAGTCCGAGGGACGGAATGACGAGCCGTTGCTGGAGCAGCGGAAGCGGATTGATGGAAAACGTGATCTCTCGCACGCGCGCCATCTGCGGCATCTTTGCCCACGGCGGGTTCGACAAGCTCACGTCCTGTGCATTCAAGCGCGGCCATGGAACCCATGCACGCCAGCCGCGCTCGCCCTTAGGTGCATGCCAGGTCAGCGCAAGATCGCCATGAATCACGAAGCTCCGCCCCGTGGCTTCACTCACGCGCGTATTGATCCATGGTTTCACGCGATTCCAGTCGAAGCTGAGCAACGCAGCAATGCAGGCAAGGAGCAGGACAAGCAGTGCAAGCCCGCTCCACGCAGCGATTCTTGTAGCACGTGACATGCGGATGAGACTTGGCGTGCAGGCAAGAGTTCAGGCACGGGTAAAGATTACAAAAAACAATTTTGAAAAGAAAAACGCCTTGCCAGCATGCCGGCAAGGCGTTTTCATTAGCAGTAGGGAGCAGTGTCTTTACCTGTATCTTCGACGCAGGAAAAGCTGCTTCTTTATTACATCAGGTTCATGCACCCAGCGTCATCAAGCTCGCGTTGCCCCCTGCGGCAGTGGTGTTGACACAGACTGCATGCTCAGCCACCAGGCGCCACAATGGGATCGGATCTGCTTCCGCTGTCTCGATGACAGGCACCAAGGCACCATCGCGTTCGGCGAGCACCGGCACCACCGAGATGCCCCAAGCGCTGTCGACCAAGGCGATCTGCAACGGAGCTGTCGCCAGCTCCTGTTGCTTCACCACATTAATTGCTGCGCGCACTTCCTGCGGCAGGCCCGGAGGCAACAATGCTGCTGTTTCTGCCGAGACTACGATATCGTTACCTGTCGCGAGGGCTGCGGCGACCTGATTCAACAGACCTGCAACAGTCGTCGCTGCGCACAGGACGATGCCGCGCGGGGCAAACGTCAGTGTATTGCGCTCACCGGTCGGACCAGGCATCACCAGCGAAGTGTTCAGCAACGTCGCATGCACATAGCCTTCGCCCAACGCAGCGACACGCTGATGCCCATGCGTGCTCGCCCAAGCCAGCAGGCTTTCAAACGCCGGCTTGCATGCAGCCGCGGCCTGCTGCTGATGAATCGTATGCGCGCCGCGTGCGACTGTCGCATAGCGTTGCAGGCGCTTGATGTACAGCGGGCCGCCCGCTTTCGGACCGGTACCGGACTTTCCTTCGCCGCCGAACGGTTGCACGCCAACGACGGCGCCGACAATGTTGCGGTTCACATAAATATTGCCGACATGAGCACGCGACGTAATGAAATCGATCGTCTCATCGATACGCGAGTGGATGCCGAGCGTCAGGCCATACCCCGTTGCATTGATTGCATCGATCAATTGCGGCAAGGCGTCGCGACGATAGCGCAGCACATGCAATACCGGGCCGAACACTTCGCGTTGCAACTCATCCAGCGACTTGATTTCGATGACGGTCGGTGCAACGAAAGTGCCGTGTCCACAGGCCTCGGGCAACGGCAATTGATGCACACTCTTGCCCTGCGATTTCATGCGATCGATATGGCGCAGCAGGTTTTGTTGAGCTTCAGCATCGATCACCGGACCGATATCGGTTGCAAGCCGGTCCGGATTGCCGATGCGCAGTTCTTTCATTGCGCCCTTGAGCATCGCCAAGGTCTTGTCCGCAATGTCTTCCTGCAGGCACAGCACGCGCAAGGCGGAGCAACGCTGGCCGGCGCTGTCGAAAGCGGACGTAATCACGTCCTGCACCACCTGTTCCGGCAAGGCGCTGGAATCGACGATCATCGCATTCTGTCCACCGGTCTCCGCGATCAGCGGAATGTCCTGCTTCTCCTGCACTTCGCGCTTTGCCAAGGTGCGATTGATCAACTGCGCCACTTCGGTGGAGCCGGTAAAGATTACGCCGCGCACGCGCGCATCCGCAGTCAGCTTGGCACCTACGGTTTCTCCGGTGCCCGGCAGGAACTGCAGTGCGCCGCGCGGGATACCTGCTTCATGCAGCAACTGCACTGCACGGCAGGCGATCAACGGCGTTTGCTCGGCCGGCTTGGCGAGCACCACATTGCCCGCTGCCAAGGCTGCACTGACTTCACCAATGAAAATCGCCAGAGGGAAGTTCCACGGGCTGATGCAAACGACCGGGCCGAGGGCTTGCACATTTGCATCGTCACGTACTTGCGCTGCGTAATAACGCAGGAAGTCGACCGCTTCACGCACTTCGGCAATCGCATTCGGCAAGGACTTGCCGGCTTCGCGAATCGCCAGCGCCATGAACTCCAGTTTGTGTTGCTCGAGCAAGTCTGCTGCACGCACCAGCATGTCGGCGCGGGTGGCCGGCGGCGTGGTTTGCCAGTCGATGGCATAGGCCTGTGCCGCAGCAAGTGCGCTTTCGACTTCCTGCTCGCCGGCTTCGATTACTTGGCCGACGACATCGCGGCGATCCGCCGGATTGCAGATCGCGACCGGCTGGCCGTTGTTCGCTGCGGTGCTGGCCAGCAGCGGTGCAGCCTGCCATTGGCGGCTGCCGAGCTGGCCGAATACCGTGTCGATCTCGCGCAGCACGTTTTCATTGCTGAAATCCACACCGGCAGAGTTCTTGCGCTCTGCGCCGAACAGGTCAAGCGGTTGCGCAATGTTCGGATGCGGTTCGCCGCCGAGTTGCTTGGCAACCTTCAGCGGATCCGTCACCAGGCTGTCGATCGACACGTTCTCGTCGACGATCTGGTTCACGAAGGACGAGTTCGCACCGTTTTCCAGCAGGCGGCGCACCAGGTAGGCGAGCAGTGTTTCGTGCGAGCCGACCGGTGCATAGATGCGGCATGGCTTGTTCAGGTTGTCGGGGCCGACGACCTGGTCGTACAGCGTCTCGCCCATGCCGTGCAGGCACTGGAATTCGTAATCGCCGGCGTTGTCCTTGCCGGTGACCTTGGCCCAGTTGTAGATCGATGCCAACGTATGCGCATTGTGCGTGGCGAACTGCGGGTAAATGACGTCGGTGGCCGCAAGCAACTTCTGCGCGCAGGTCAGGTAGCTGACGTCGGTATACACCTTGCGCGTATAGACCGGGAAGCCGGGCATGCCATCGACTTGGGCGCGCTTGATTTCTGCATCCCAGTAGGCGCCCTTCACGAGGCGCACCATCAGTTTGCGGCCGGAGCGGCGTGCCAGGTCGACGAGGTAATCGATGACGAACGGGCAGCGCTTCTGGTAAGCCTGCACCACGAAGCCGATGCCTTCGAATCCGTCCAGCTCGCGGTCGAATGCGAGCGCTTCCATCAGGTCGAGCGACAGTTCAAGGCGATCCGCCTCTTCCGCATCGATATTGAAGCCGATGTCGTACTGCTTGGCCAGCAGCGTGAGCTGCTTCACGCGCGGCAGCAGTTCGTTCATCGTGCGTGCGCGCTGTGCGCGGGAATAACGCGGATGCAATGCAGACAGTTTCACCGAGATGCCCGGGCCATCCTTGATGCCGCGGCCATTAGATGCACGGCCGATCGCATGGATCGCCTCCTCATACGCGCGGTAGTACTTCGCTGCATCTTCTTCCGTCAATGCCGCTTCGCCCAGCATGTCGTACGAATAGCGGTAGCCGCGCTTTTCATTGTCGCGGCTGTTGGCCAGCGCTTCGGAAATCGTCTGGCCGGTGACGAACTGGTTGCCGAGCATGCGCATCGCCAGATCCACGCCCTTGCGGATCAGCGGCTCGCCGCCCTTGGCGATCAGCTTGGTCAGTGCGGAACCCAAGCCCTGTTCACTGTTGGTGCCGACCAGTTTGCCGGTAATCAGCAGGCCCCAGGTGGCGGCATTGACGAACAGTGACGGCGACTCGCCCAGGTGCTTCTTCCAGTCGCCCTTGCTGATCTTGTCGGCGATCAGGCGGTCTGCGGTCTGGTGGTCCGGAATGCGCAGCAGCGCTTCGGCCAGGCACATCAGCGCGACGCCCTCTTCCGACGACAGCGAGAATTCATGCATCAGCGCGTCAACGCCGGAAGAGCGGGTGCGCTGTTCGCGCACGGCCTCGACCAGTTGGCGTGCGAGCGCCTGTGTCGCATCCTGGGCTGCTGCATGCGGACGGATCTGCGCGAGCAGCCATTGCACCGCTTCGCGCTCGTCGCGGCGGTAAGCTGCGGTGATCGCCATGCGCAGCGGAGACAGCGCATGCTCGATCTCGCCGTGCAGTGCAGAAAATGGCACTGCGGCGGTGTCAGCGGCAGCCGAAGAAGTTTCTTTAGTAGCAATAAGCATGTTGTCCGTATGGATTAGGAGAATAACGATGCGATTGTAGTGATGCTTATTAAAGATTAATTCTGGAATTCGGTGCCGCTATCAGAATTTTGTATTTTGTGTGAAAATCGCGCCGAACAAAATTCTTCGCGGAAGGCGTGAAATGCTCGACAAAATCAGCAAAAAAATCCTCTCCGAACTGCAGAACGATGGCCGCATCAGCAATGTGGAGCTCGCGTCCCGCGTCAACCTGTCCCCTGCCGCCTGCCTCGAGCGGGTGCGCAAGCTGCAGGAGGCTGGCTACATCGTCAACTACACGGCGCAGCTCAATCCGCAGCTGCTGGACGTGTCCTTGCTGGTCTTCATTGAAGTCGTGCTGGACCGCACCACGCCGGAAGTGTTCGAAGCCTTCAAGCGCAGCGTGCAGGTGATTCCCGAAGTCCAGGAATGCCATATGGTCGCCGGCGGTTTCGATTACCTGGTGAAGGCGCGCGTGAAGGACATGAACGCCTACCGTGAGTTCCTCGGCAAATCCCTGCTGCAGCTCAAGGGCGTGCGCGAAACGCATACCTACGCAGTAATGGAAGAAGTGAAGAACACCACCAAGCTGCCGATTCGCTAATTCTTGCTGGTAACTGTGCTGCGAATCCGAATCTGATCTACGGCATTGCACGCCAAGAAATCGGTTTGCTGTTGCCGGGACGCTTTATCGATGCGCACAAGCAATGCGGTCTGATCCGACTGATTGCCATCAACCTGTCACTGGTGCAATTGCAACGGGAAGCTTGTCTCAATGAAGTTACTGCGGCGCTTTCCGGGCACTGCCTGCTGCATGACTTCTTCGATTCAAAGTGATCGCCGAATGCATAGACAGTACCGTCCAACGGCGCTTCTTGTGGGAGCGCGTCTGCGAAAGGCGCAGGGATATTTCTATAGCGAACCGATGCCGGCTGAACGCTTTGGCGAAGTGCTTAGGGCGCAGCCTGCGTGAGATTGCGCTGTCCAAGCACGGCACGTTTTCTGCTCGATGACCGCACTGCTTATCCTTGATTCGAATCAAGGGAACTCGGGCGTGGAATAGGTAAAAGTAAACGGTGTTTTCTTTACCTGTCTTTGCCTGCATATCGTTTGTGCAGGCGTGCAGGAACTCACGGACCGGGAGCGAGGCAATCATGTGGACTGACGGGATGGGATGGCACTGGCTCGGCACACTCGCCATGGTTCTGTTCTGGGCATTGATCATCGTGCTCGCACTGGCGCCGATCAAATACCTGCGCAGCGAGTCGCGCGCGCCGGAATTGCGCGCGAAGGCCGAAGGCGACTTCCTGGATACCGAGCAAGGCCGCTTCCCGCCGACCGAACAGCATTCGTAGGCGCAAGAACTACGAATAGCGCAGCATAGCGCTGTCATCAAACCTTCATACCGTCGTCATTTGCGCGTCACACGCGCTGCGTAGCATGCAGCGCGTGGAGAAATGCCATGACGATATCCGACGCACCCATCATCAGTCCCGACATCCTGATCGTCCGAGAAGGCAACTGCTATCGCCTGCTGCATGGGCACCTGCGACTGGCGAACATCCTGCTGCAGTCCGAAGAAGTCGCTGTCGCAGTGCAGGAGGAAGGGCTGGTGACAATCACGAAGACGCGCAACGGTTATATGGCCGGGAACGAAACGCAGCGCTTGCCGCTGTATTGAAACGGATGGCGTTCTCCATCGGGAAAGCGGGAAGCATCGAAGCCGTTTGCAGTTGGATGCGACTTTCTGCCCGGCAAACACACCAAGAAGAACGAACGAATAAAGGACCAGACCATCCATGAATGACATGACCAAACCCGCGCTGCTCGCCGATCCGGAAGACGTCGGCACCAATGATTCGAACAACCCGACCTTTGACAGCGTGCTGCGTGCGCGCCTGAGCCGCCGCTCGCTGCTCAAAGGAAGCTTTGGCGTTGCAGCGACGACCTTCTTCGGCGCAGGGCTTGCCGCATGCGGCGGATCCGGCTCGGACAGCGCCGCAGCTTCGCCTGCACCATCAGTCGGCGGTGAGGCAACGGATGTGCCGAAGACGCTGAAGCTCAACTTCAATGCCGTGGCGAAAAGCCTTGCCGATGCACTGACCGTTCCCGCAGGATATACGGCCACCGTGCTGTACCGCCTTGGCGACCCGATTGCTGCCAGCGTTGCGGCGTACAAGAACGACGGCACCGATACCGCCGCATCGTTCGCGCAACGCGCGGGCGACCACCACGACGGCATGCACTACTTCGGCCTCGGCAGTGACGGCAAGTTCAGCGCATCCAACAGCGATCGCGGCCTGCTGTGCATGAACCATGAAGCGATCACGCCGGCCTACCTGCACCAGAACGGCGTCACCATCGACGGTGTCGCGATGAGCAAATATCCGTCATCGACCACCGCGACAATGACGCGCACCGTCGCCGATGAAGTGATCAAGGAAATGAATGCGCATGGCGTGAGCGTCATCGAAGTGAACAGGAGCGGCAACAGCTTCAGCTACAAGAAGGACTCCGCGTTCAACCGCCGCATCACCACTTTCACCGAAATGACCTTGTCCGGCCCTGCGGCGAAGACACCGTACATGATCACCGCTTATTCCACCGACGGCGCGAAGACGCGCGGCACGATCAACAACTGCGGCAACGGCTACACGCCGTGGGGCACCTACCTGACCGCGGAAGAAAACTGGGCCGGCTATTTCCGCCGCATCACCGCCACCGACAATCCGCAGCGTACCGCGAAGGAACTGGCCTCATTTGCGCGCTACGGCGTGGCAGGCAACGGCCGCGAATTATGGGCGACCGCCACGGCCGCCGATCCTGCCGACACCTCGTTCTCGCGCTGGAATGCGATGAAGACCGGCTCCTCGTTCGACGGCAGCGACGACTTCCGCAATGTCGCCAATACCTATGGATGGATCGTCGAGATCGATCCCTTCGATCCGGCCTCCACGCCGAAGAAGCGCACTGCGCTGGGCCGTTTTGCGCATGAAGGCGCATGGCCGGGTCCGGTCGTGCCGGGCAAGCCGCTGGTCTGGTACATGGGCTGCGACTCGCGCAACGAGTACATCTACAAGTACGTGTCGAATGCGGTGTGGGACCCGGCCGACGCCAACAAGGGCATGGCCGCCGGCGACAAGTACCTGGACGACGGCAAGCTGTATGTCGCAAAGTTCAACGCTGACGGAAGCGGCACCTGGGTGGAGCTGAAGTTCGGCAGCAACAACATCACCGCCGCCTATGCGCCTTACGCCTTCGCCGATCAGGCCGACGTGCTGATCAATACGCGCCTCGCAGCGGACGCCGCCGGCGCAACCAAGATGGACCGGCCCGAGTGGGGCGCGGTCAACCCGGCGAATGGCGAAGTCTATATGACGCTCACCAACAGCAATGCATCGAACCGCACGTTGGCGTCGACCGATGCCGCCAACCCGCGCTTCTACAATGATCCCAAGGGATCGACCGCGCAGAAAGGCAATCCGAACGGCCACATCATCCGCTGGGCCGAGAACAGCGGCGATGTCGCGGCCACCGGCTTCAAGTGGGATGTATTCCTGTTCGGCGCACGCTCTACGGCGGACGCCACCAATGTGAACGTGTCCAATCTGACCGCGGCCAATGACTTCTCCAGCCCCGACGGCTTGTGGTTTGCGAAGAGCGGCCTGCTGTGGATTCAGACCGATGATGGCGCCTATACCGATGCCACTAACTGCATGATGCTGGCCGCCGTGCCCGGCAGGGTCGGCGACGGCGGGAGGAAGACGATCACCAATGTCGACGGTGCCAGTACCAAGGCTGTCGATACCTATGTCGGCGCCGCGCCGGGCGACACCAACCTGCGCCGCTTCCTGGTGGGCCCGAAGGAGTGCGAAATCACCGGCCTGGCAGAAACGCCCGACGGCAAGGCACTGTTCGTCAACATCCAGCATCCGGGTGAAGACACGGCGCCCGACTTCGCCAATACGGCCAGCTTCGGCAGCCACTGGCCAGATGGCGGCGCTGCACGGCCGCGTTCGGCAACCGTCGTCATTACCAAGGACGACGGCGGACTGGTCGGCGGCAGCCTCGCATAAAGCATCGCCGGCATGAAAAAGCCCGCGTCAAGCGGGCTTTTTCTTTTCTATTGTCTACGACATCAAAGGATGCCGGTCTTGGTGACGGTATCGCGCGTGGTGCCGCTCAGGTGCGAACGCAGCCACTTGTGCGCCGGATTGCGCGTGTCGCGCTCGTGCCAGAGCATGTCGATGTGCATGTTGGGCATCGCGAACGGCAGTTCCTTGGTGATCAGTGCGCCGGTGATGCCGGTCGATGCGATCAGGTGGCGCGGCAGTACGGTAATCAGGTCCGAGGTGGCGACGACGCGCCCCGCAGTGAAGAACTGGTTCACCGTCAGCAGGATGCGCCGCTCACGGCCCAGTTGCGCCAATGCCTCATCGACCAAGCCGTGCGCACGGCCCGAAAAGCTCACGAGCAGGTGGTTGGCCGAGCAATAGTCGTCCAGCGTCAGTTCGCCCTGGGCAAGCGGGTGGTTCTTGCGCATCACGCACACATACTGGCCGGAATACAGCTGCTCGTGGCGGATTGGCGACACCGAGGCGCCTTGCCCGCCAGCAAGTTGTGCCACCACGCCGGGGAAGAAACCGACCGCCAGGTCGATGTCGCCTCTTA
>Ga0196971_1000793_pt1 | contig 18454 bp, 17 predicted proteins | sample S1v_1013CmetaG_FD_148660 | JGI IMG/M metagenome (GOLD analysis project Ga0196971, IMG submission 148660) | Soil microbial communities from Anza Borrego desert, Southern California, United States - S1+v_10-13C | ecosystem: Environmental > Terrestrial > Soil > Desert | place: USA: California... | reverse complement strand
TTTGGGTAGATACGTTTGATGTACAGATTCTTCCTCCGTTCCCGGTGTTGCGTCCTATTGACACCTTAATCTGCACAAGCACGCCGACTGATGTCAGGCTTCCATTCCCCCTCCAAGATTTGCTATGGTGGAATCCTACAATGACCTCATCGTCGAGCCATCAACCACCTATTAATACCAGCGAGCGTGGACTCTACGAGTACCTGGTGCAATGGTCTGCGAATGGTTGTGTTAGTGATCTGGTTCCTGTTCGTATCAGAGTTGAAGACATCCCCAGTGTACTTATTACCGATACAATTCTTTGTGTTGAAGGCCCGATGGTTTCCCTGGGAACTCCCCAGAACGGCGTCAGGTATCTTTGGAGTACAGGGGACACAAGTTGCTGTATTACGACAAATCGTCCTGGCAGATATATTGTGGAAGCAAGTAACGACTGCGGCAGAGAAGTAGATTCAGCAACTGTTTCGACGTATAACTGTAGGTCATGTTTGTGGTTACCCACATCGTTTACGCCTAATGGCGACGGTCTGAACGATCATTTTGGTGCTGTTACAATGTGCCCGGTAACTACCTACAGGATGTCTATATACAATCGCTGGGGTCAATGTCTATTTATATCATACAAAACAACGGACCGATGGGACGGTAGCTTTAAAGGCTTGCGCTGTGAGTCTGGTACATACTTCTATTTTGTCGAATACGTAGCCTCTCTGCCCGGAAGTATAACAAATGCTATTAGGGGAGACGTAACCTTGATTCATTAACTCTGGTTATTAGTTGATGTTGATACTTTATTCCAAATTCTTAGTCACAAACCTTTCAATATGAAAATACTACTCTGGCCCATGTTTTTATTTTGTGGAATTGCCACTAATGCGCAAATCACCTGTGATCCAGGTGGCAACCTGGTGATTTTTAGTAATTATAGTGGGGGCGTCCTATTTATAAACGTCGACGTAAATATCCCAAATCTTAAAATAGGCGTTAGCTCACACGAGGCAGTTAGCATTCACCTAACAGGTGCCTACGCAGGCAACGTGACGTCGGTAATGTACGCCGGCTTCAATGGTGCAAATAGCACGGCTTGTGGCGGCTCGATTCCTACTACTAGTATTAGTGGCGCACCTTCAACTGCAACTCTGGGAATAAATAATTCCCCTGCTTCACCACTTACCAATCCCAATGGCAACCCTTTCATTGTCTGTGGGCAGTCATGTTCCACAACAACCAACCAAATCGGCTGTAATACTATCGACCAGATTGAATCCTATTTTCTTACCCAGTTTCCCGGTTCGGTAGTAAGAATGCATAAAGCGCAGTATGGCTGCTGGTCAGGTAGTGTCCAGACGATCTCGGGTGGGGGAACATGTTGCCTTACGGTAGCTCCTACCCCTCTGTCTATCCAGTTTACTCCAGTACAACCTACTTGCTTTGCAGGGTGTGACGGCTCGGTAACAGTCAACGTGAGCGGTGGAACCCCTCCTTACAGTTTTCAATGGCTGGGAGGACCTGCAAGTTCTGGCTGGAGCGGACTTTGTGCAGGATCATATACAGTGACGGTAACAGATGTCAATTCCGTTACGGCTACGGGTACTGTCACATTACTTCAGCCTCCGGTAAAGACTTCCAGCATAACGCAAACAGCCTGTAAATCGTATATTTTTAATAGCTCCATTATTACGACTTCGGGCAGTTATACTGATACAGTAGCCGCTGTCAATGGTTGCGACAGCATTATTAACCTTCACCTGACTATAAATAATCCGGACGTTTCAGTTTTTCAGTTTATAAACACGTTAGTCTCGGCTACTTCCGGCGCTACATACCAGTGGATAAACTGTGATAGTGCGAGCCTTATAACGGGAGAGATAAGTCAGCAGTTTACGCCTGCGAAAACCGGAAGCTACGCGGTAATTGTTACAAAAAATGGTTGCACCGACACGTCTGATTGTAACAGTGTAGTTGTTCTGAACGTGGACGAATTCTACAAATCAGGATTTAGAGTGTATCCTAATCCTACAGTTGATGAACTAGTAATAGAAGTGAGCGAGAAGTTTGTTGGACAAAAGTTTCGGATAGTAGATGGAAACGGTAGTAGGATCGTATCTGGAGTATTGAGCAAGGGCAGGAATATAGTAGCAATGAAGGCCTATGCTCCGGGCCTATATTTTATCCAGTTGGAAGGTGTTAATCATGCTATAAAGTTCCAGAAGTATGAATAATGATAAGGAGTCTTACTTTTCCACCTCTTTTTGGATCAGCATTGAAAGTCATTAGTGGGCGGTTTAGATTTTTTATGGTTTAAAATTTATCTCTCGTCAATTTTAGAATTATAAACACTGGAGAAATGTTGGATCGCAAGCATAAGCATTTTCTTAAAGCGCGGTTCCTCACAGCCTTTTTTGGATAACTTGGTGCTGTGCAATAGTTTTATATATTAATGAACAGAAAGATGAGCAAGTCACCCGTGGCTAGTATGATCCTGGCATTGCTGATCATTATGGAAGCGATGAATGCAAATGGGCAGACAATTACTGAGGTCCTTCCTGATTCTGTATTGAAGCAGCAAATCGAGTCTTTCAAGATCGATGCTGTTGCAGAATGGCATCACGAGGGCGGGAATTCATTCCTGAACAGTTATCATGCCTTTGACCTAAGAGGTAATATGGTCATGCAGTTGCAGGCTTTTGGCAGGTTTATGAATAAGTATTCCTTTGAGTACGATGAGAAAGGAAGAAGGATAAAGTTTGTCGCGTATAACAATCCTGACACTTCGGTCGTAGATTACTGGATCACTTATCAATACAATGACGTAGGAACAATGGTCAAATCAGTGATGCACTCATCTAAAGGTCCTGATCAAATAGAAAGCGTCACAACTGTTGACACAAGCGGCAAATACGTCAACATTACCGATTATAATGCCTTGAACGAGAAAAGTGTCAGACGAATGTATTTCGATAGTGTGAGTCGCACGTTAACAGTCGACATTATGGATATCACTCAGACTGGTGAAATAGCTAAGCTGGCTACGCACTATACTGTTTATGATGAATACAACCGAGTTGTTGAAAGCGGTGACGTTAAGTACGACGATGCATTTCATGCGCATGTTATGACACTTGGTGAAAGTGCTGAAACCATGGCATTAGAGCAGCTGTTTTACCAGATGGTGCTGCAGGGCAAACTGTCAGGACAGAAAGAACCAACTTCTAATTACTATTATGATGGGTCAGGACAGCTTACCAGTAAGAGCGTTTATGGCCAATCGGTTTCCATTAAATACAACGCCAAGAAGCAAGTTATCGAAAGGCGGTCATGGAGTGAAGAAAATGAAAGGATAGACGGTCCAGATCCAAAGTTTGTCCGAATTACCATGTATAAGTACGATGGGAAAGGATTATTAGTTCGAGAGCAATCGAAGGAGGGCGGTAAGCAAGACGACGATATCGAATATATTTACAGTTACCGATGAGAAGGAGAGTGACTCGCATATGAAATGAGTCTTGTTGAGTACTGTCACCCGAGACGCACATTTTGATCTCATAGTATCTTACCAACCTTGCATCAACTTTTGCTTCTGTGCTAGCAATGACTGATAGAGATACGTGCTAAGAATAAAATTCCTAACGTGCCGGATTGAAACCTTTGTGGAAGCGATAGTGTACCATGTCTACTGAAAGTCCGTAGATCCATGACCAATCTTTTACACGTAAATTTCCAGAAATAAACACCGGGGACATACTTTGATTCGTTTGAATGAACAGACTATACCCTTTGACTGACCTGATTTCCAGACCAAGAATATAGGCCAGGTTGTATCGTCGTATCGTATGGTCATTGTAGATGTCGAATGGGTAGCCGTTTCTTATGGGATCAAGCTTCCCTCCTTCAATGTCACTTCTTAAAAGTAGGTTATTTCCAAAGCCGGCATCACCGATTAATGAGAACTCACCTACCTGCATAAGGCGGGTCTGGAATACCAGGTTAAGGGTCAGATAATCTAAAGTTGAACGAGCTTTATCGTTATTGATAGTGGGCATCTGCGTTGCTCCTGGCACCACCCCAGGGTATAACGGCGCCATTGACTGGTACGGCATTGAGGATCCCTTTCGAAAGTAGGTTAAAGAGGTCTTCAGTGTGGTTCTGCTTTTGCGGGATTCACCAAAGATGTTGTTGCAGCGTGCAAAGATACCAGCGTTAAAGCCAGTCATCCAGTTCAGCTGAGTGGTGCCATCTTCTGGTTTTTGGGGATTGTAGAAGAGCTGCGTGTTCTGACTGACAGCGCCATCCACACCAAAGCTAATGTGTTGTGCGTGTGAAGTAGTAAAGATGCAAGCGCCTATTGTATACAACCAAAGAGATTTCATTGTTTTAAGATTTAATGATGATGAAAATCGTACGTTCTTTTATTACTCCCAATAATGGAGGAGTTAGTTTGAGTATCTGCAATTCTATTTTCAAAACTTTAGTCCAAATAGTAGTCTAAAATGTGGTTGTGTGTACATCTTCCGTATCAGGTCTCTAGCAGCAGGAGGCAGAGGGGATATCTGCTGGTTCATTGTAAATTCCGCCATCCATCGCTGCTGCTCAAAATTTATACCGATCAGATAGCCTATTCTGAGCGGGTTTAAACCGGTCGTATTGTAAGTTTCCAGAACATTATTCGTATATAAAGGCTCGATGTGATGGAACGACGCAGAAGTATCAATTGGGTGTGTTGCCGTTCCCGTTTGCAAACGAAGGAATGTATCAGTTTTCACAAGATCAGGAAAGATTTGTGCTTCCTTATGGATTGAGATCAGCCTGCCTTTAGTGAATGTAAATCCAACATTGGTTGAGATTGTCGGAGAAAGCTGGTAGTGCACGATCAAAGGCAGCTCAAGGTCGATTAGTTTATTCAGAGCCTTGTACATGATGGCAATGGAATCATATGTGTGATGGAAGGTGTATAGATTCCACACCGCCCCCTGCATAAACACCACCTGGGTGTCTGCTGCAGTGCCGGCGGGTCTATAGTACGATTGAGCCGCGGGAGCCTGCAAATATTTTGCCTTACCGGTTTTTATCGTCGGCTGAAAGGAGATGGATACTTTGTCTGTAAAAAAATACCGCACGTAAGGTGCAGCTATCAGCTTACTAATAGCTATATTTTGTATCCCTATTTCATAGCCGGCCTTAAATCCAAACTCAAAGTGTTTCTTCATTTTCTTCCTAGTTACTGGCGAGGAGAGAGTATCGTTTCCATTTGTGTGCGGAGATACTTCGGCTATCGTGCTTTCATTGTTTCTGCTTTTTCTACGGTTAGCATGCGTTGTGTCTGCCTGTGAATTCTGATCAGGGACGGCTGGCATGATTGAGGAGTAGTCAATTTGAATAGTGATCGCCTCTTTCTTGTCAAGGATGTCAGAGACGGCGTTCAGGTCTTTGTTGTTCTTCTTGCTGATGTGTGTGACTTGCGATGATTGTGCACCCGTTCTTTGCCTAACTACAGTGTTGAGTATCTTTATTGAGCTGACTACGAGTTGTCTGCGAAGCCCGAGCTTTTCAGCGGAGTCTGTCTGACGAATGTTTGTGCGAACTATAGTGTTCATGATTAGTGATGTCCCTGCTGAAGGTGTTCGTTCCTTGATGCGCCCTGAGGTTCCTGTGATATTTTCGGAATGTCTTTTAAGTCGTATCTGTCTGGGCTCTTCCAGTTTGGAAATGGACAAGTAGACAACGAAGACTACCAGGATGATACCAAACATGATCCACCACCATCGATAGATGCTCCTGTTCTTTGAATCGCTTTCCAGGCGCTTTTCCATATCATGCCATGCGCCAGGCGGTACAGTCGCGAATGACTCCTGCTTTTCCTGGTAAAGGTTGTCGATATGTACTTTGTTGTTATCCATTTCGAGCTACTTCACATACGACTGAATTAACAGTTTTAGTCTTTTCCGCGCATCATTTAATATCCACCGGCTATTACCTTCGGATATATTCAAAGACTTTGCTATTTCTTTGTGGCTCATCTGTTCGAAAACATTAAGGTTGAAGACCGTCCGTTGCAGGTCCGGAAGCCGGAACGTGTAATCAACCAATTCCTTGAAAGATAAATTACTTACGGCTTCATTTTCCAGCCATACATCATCTACTCCCACTTCTCCACGACTCTCCCTCTCATAACGAACGTACTTGCGAATGTAGTCAGTAATAGTATTGACGATGATCTTTCTCATCCATGCCTCGAATGGTCCTTGCCAACTGTATTGATCTAAGTGGATGAATATTTTGTAAAAACTGTCGTTGAGTACTTCCTGGGCGGCCTCATCTTTGTACACGTATCGTCTGATAATATTGTATGCTATGGGCGCGTAGGTTTCATAAAGCTGCCTTTGCGCCGACCTGTTCCAAGCGATGCAACCTTTTATTAGCTCAAGAAGCGCATGCGCGTCCTGAACCTTACCCTGGTTATGGTAATTAGATCCTTGTATGTTAGTGATGTCAGGCAATCGCCAGGTAGATTTAAACCATAACCTTCTGTTGATATCTCTATATTAATTGACGGAGTATCCGAAAGGAGTGTTAGAAGATTAAGGCAGATGTATTAATAAGAAAACAAGATGTATAATTGCAATGGTCCGATGGGATAAATAATGTCGTTAATCAGATATTTTGAATTGCAAATGAGTATTTCTGCCAGAGAGATCGCGTTGAACCAGCCAGATCAAAGGCATTAGTATTTTGCCAGGCGCTATGGAATTTATTTTTCTTCCTGTTTATGATAGACCCTTCCGTACCGATCAAAATAAAACTTGCGGATGTTGTAGTCGTCTGGATGATCAAAATACGCTACATATAGTCCCTCAATCTCTTCAACGTCAGTTGTGTTAACTGGTTCTGCAGTTAGGTATGGAATGTTCACAGCTTTTGCTATGGTAGCAATAGCTTTTCCCGGCAAAATCTCAATGTTGTCCTTTGTTACAATTCGCCCCTTATTAGAATTCGAGAATCCAAGTGCCAGTCCATCTTCTGTCAGCACTATCTTTTTGTATTTAAAGTTAAGTGCTTCGAACAACGGGACGCTTTCGGGAGTAAAAAGGCCGATATTACCTGAGCTATCACGAAAGATCACCGCTTTTATGTCTGCCGAGCGTCCTTTGCAGACACCTGCGACCTCAAACTTTAAGAATCCTTGTATCAGCTCACCCGCGCTGTCGGCAAGCTTCACAGTTTTGTGATAGTAGCTCTTGTGTTGGTTCGTGCCAACTTCTGCTTTTATAGTGTCAATTTCAGACACGACAAATGTGTATAGTTTGTCATTGCACCAGAATGCGTTAGTTATTTGTGCGCTAACCAGAGGAACAATTGTGTCGCCCATGCTGTTAAGCACCATGCTAAAGCCTTCGGCAGGATAAACCGTTAGCAGACCGTTAAATGAATTATAGCCGCCTGGTCTCATGTAGGGAACTGGTTTTGCAAGCAATTGACCGTTTTTATTCAAGACAGTTAAGTAGCTGCGTTTAACCTTTCCACGTGGATAGCTCGTTGCAAAAATATATTTCTCATGCTCTGTTTTATTGATGTTCCGCATATCTACACTTGACGAGTTGTAGTAAGTAGTTTTGTCATCCGTTGGGAAAGGCCCCTCATCGGCTAAACCGGATACAAACAACAAAAGTGAATCCTTGAAAAGCGCTGTTACTGGTTGCCACTCAGGCAATTCAACATATGGCTTAGAGGCAAGGTCTTGCTGCAGATTCCTTAGGTTCACCAGGTAGCTGCCGCAAGACATCTGCGGTGTAAAATCTTGTTTTCCGTAGGCATAGTATACTGATATTTTATCCGGCCCGTATGGTATCAAAGTATGTGTATTCAAATAAATTGCGGTGACGATTACTGAGTCTGAAACCTTATGCTGCGACCTTAGCAGGATTGTATCTTTCGTCACTCTATAGACGGTGCAGCAAGGAACTATAATATTGAAATTCGAATCCATCAGGCCATAGCCACGACTATTACCAAACCGGATATAACCATATTCCCTGATAAACTTTGTTGCCTGATCTCTTTCATTGTTGTAATCACTTTCCGCTCCAGTTTCAAAGTGAACCCATTTCCATCTATGTGTGAGAGAGTAGGTGCTTTCCTCTTGGTGCGCAACTGACACTTTAAAACCTTTACCGAGGGACGTTTCCTCGTAATCAATATCATTATATTTAAGCGGCAACAATACCTTGCCGAGCGTATCAACTACGCCGCTGCGGTTGTAGGACTTCTGATCGTTCGTATCAGTAACTGCGAACGCCCCGATACTCATTAGGCTCGTGGAGGTGGTAATTGATTCGTATATAGCTGGTACTATAAGTCTATTGTTTGTGTCCAGCACACCTACATGGCCGTTCTTAGAAACGATTCGATAGAAAGAATCCGCGGGTGAATAGAATTTTGAACTGTATTCCTCCCATTCAAAGGGAATAATCACATTATTAAACGTGTCTATCATTCCCCATCGTCCCATACTGTCTATTGCGTTTAGGGGGCCGTTCCATCCGGAATATTCTCCAGTCCATTTTCGTGATGGTGGTATGATATAGTCGCCTTTCATGTTGACAATACAATGAATAGGCTTTGCGCGGTTTGAAGTTGTAAAGCTTACGACTGCTTTATATCCCTGAAAGAATTGTGTCCTATCCCAAGTTAGAGGAATAATGATTTTGCCAGTTGTATCTGCATAGCCCCACTTTGTTCCGTCGGTATATGGGATAAGTTTTGGTAAATGATCGGCGTAGCAATGGACAGCAATGGTCACTAATATTATTGAGATGAGAAGTTTCATTTGATGTGTGCTATCCATAATTCCATTTTTCAAACGACAAGTCGAAAACACCCACCAGGGCCAATACGATTATTATCTCAATAGTGGTTAAAAGCCACCAGACATGCCTTAATCAATTTTTCGAATTCTCTAGAGATTGGTGCAGATCACTGAGTTATTGGGGTAATTACTGCATTCAAGAGAAGTAAGGCACAGAAAATGACACTATAAAAAGGTGTACCATAGCTGTAATCGTCTGGCCTCATGATCTCCACAAGCAAGTTCCAGTTGTGTGACAAGAACAGCAGCGTAGTAATAGATGTGCCACATATAAGGTAGCTAAAGCTTTGTGAAGTAGTGAAGTGACGTGAATTAGACACCATAGATAATTGCGCAGGACCGTAGTAAAGTAAGATATACAAGGCTCTTTGAAGAACGAGACTAGTATCTTGCTTCGATTGAAAACACCATTGGCAATTTGTCATTCATTTCCTGAATTCTATATTTTCCAGGCATAACCTCTTTCGTCTTTGCGAAGCAACTGAATGGTGCATAATCGTACTCCTTGAAGCAGCTTATTGTCAGGCCATTTGATATAAGGTTATTGATAATATCGCTTAAACTGTGGTCCCACCAAAGATATTCCTGTGTTACCGGAGCTGTCTTGTCTGCGTACGTTCCTGTTTCCAGAAACAAATTTGCCCCCCGGTTGAAATAGCTGTACTTGATCGTTTCGAAATTTTCATCGAACATCTGGGCAAAAGGGTGAAAGTCTATAAAAATGAGCGTCCCGCTCTTTCGTAGAAATGTCGCTATCACTCTCGCCCACTTATTTAAATCAGGGAGCCATCCGACGATGCCGTAACTCGCGTAGACTATATCGAATGTTTCATTCAGGTTGTCAGGTAAGGAATAGAGATCCTGACAAATGAATGTTACTTGCACGTCCATCTCTTCTGCTAACCTTCGTCCAGCTTCGATTGCAGGCTCTGAAAAGTCTACTGCTGTAACCGTTGCTCCAAGCTTTGCAAGTGATATGCTGTCCTGACCAAAGTGGCATTGGAGGTGTAGTATTGTTTTGCCTGAGACGTCACCAAGCAGGTCCATCTCAATCTGGCTTAGAGACGACTTGCCTGCCTTAAAGCCAGCCACGTCGTAAAATTTAGAGGTTAAATGTACTTCGGTACGTTTATCCCAGGCGATCTTGTTCTTTACTAAATAATCGGTTTGGTTCATTACAGCGGTTTTGTTGTTGACATATCATATCTATCCAGTCCTTTTCCATAGAAGTCTTTTTGGACTCCATCAATTTGGAAACCGAGTTTTTTAAAAAAGCCATGAGTATGTTGCGTCGTATCCAATGTAATCTTATAACCTGGATATAGTGTCTTAATCTGGTTGATACGATACGAGAATAGCTCTTTACCAATTCCTCTTCCATGATAGTCTGCGTGCACCATACCCCAAACCATATTAGCCCTAGGCTGGTCGACCGGGACGTAGAATCCCCCGCAGGCAATCACTAAACCGTTGTCAACAACAACATTGAAGCATTCATACCGATTGTTCTTGTACGAGTTTCTGTTTTCGTCCTTTCCATTAAGCCAATTTTCAAAATCCGCCAACTCAGATGAGTCAAAAAACTTAGGCGTATTGGTTTGAAATATGGTAATACAGGACTGTCGGTCAGAGTTGTTATATTCACGTACTATCATAGCTATTAATAACTGTATGGTACAAAAGTCTAGGGTTTATGGGTAAATTAACTGGTCCATTCTCTAAAATATTGATAGACCAATGAAATTTGGGTATCTGACACAACTGTTGATTGATAGGCAGTCACCGATACTATAGACGTCAGTTATAAAAATGGTATACTTAATCAATAGAAGCAGATATGTTCAAGGTATTCGCCTTCCATTGACATGAATATCGCCGGTAGATCAGCTCTTTATATCAGACAATAGTTTCCATCTTCGAAGAGTCGAAGAAGGAGAATTGGCTGATTGCGGACGTAGAACTGGTACATTAGCAGTGTGACTCCAGTTGCGACTGTACGCTGTTCTGACAGAGGAACGCTGCACTTGTTTTTACTCCAGAGGTGCAGTCAAGCTATTAATTTATGCTGGCTGCACGTTTTGTCGGGAGCCTGTTCAGAAGTAGCCTTGGAGGTTATAATAGATGAGTGAGGTTCACAAAATGACGTGAACACTACCAACAAGCCATTTTTGCACAGGAGGCGGGGTTAGTCACAAATGTTTTCTGCAGTCGGCATGATCCTATAACCTGTTTTGGGATCCACCTGGTCTTCAAATGTCAAACTATGTTCCGAGAGGCACATCAAGTCCAGGCAACCGTCTGCGTGACCGCTTAAAAGGCTCACATAGCTAAAACCGTCTGCCGATATGGAGAAACTATCAGTATCAGTTTTGGATACAGCACCAAACACCACATCGTAGCAGCCAGGATTGCAAGGCTTTCCGGTGCGAGAATCAACACCATTCCACGGAGGAGTGTCCTTGTACATTGCGTAGATCACTTCCCCTTTCCCATCCAGTATGTGAATTTCGTAGGAACTTGCGTTAAGCGCTGCGGCAGGCAGTATCCTGAATACATCATTCCTGCCATCCCCGTTGGGCGTAAACGCTGTTGGTAAGAGGTATTTTGATCCCGCAGGGTGGGTGGCCATCAAACGGCATTTCTGATCGATGCAGGTTGGCGTTTTGTTCTGCTTGCAGGAAGTAAAAGCAAAGCATGCAAATGCGATAGAAATAATATTGGCGTTTCTCATGATGACGACTATTGGAGGAGTTAAAAAACTATTGTTATCCAGAGTTGATAGGTATGCTGGTTCGTGTCAACTAACTTTATATATCCAGAGGTCAGCTTTTGCATCTGGATCATACTATACACCAGCCGTTCCTGCCCAAATCAGTTCAAATGGAAATGATGCTCCACCATCCCTGCATCATATTAGTCCTTTGCTCAACAGTAGGGATGTAGAAGCCACTGCAGACTACTAACTCAATCGCGTAGAACTGCTCGACCAGGTTCAAGCTAAGAGTGTCAATTCTCATCTTTACCCATTTGCCACCGCTCAAAATCATATGATTCTTTAGGATCAATAAAAAGGGATATTATTCATGAATACTTCTATTCAGGTACCCCTATCTACCGCACTATATTTTCTTGTGTTTATAATTCGACATCAGCAAACAAAAGTGCTAAATTCATGGACTACTTAACTGGTCCAAAACATAAATAGATATTAGTCCAATGCGGTTTGCCTATCTTAATCACATAACCATAGATAAATCTTCTAATGTGCCTGTATATATTCAGATCAGAGATGCTCTGCGGACGTTTATTCAGGAGGGGATACTAAAACCAGGGGTGAAACTGCCGTCAACACGCGCCTTAGCAAAGTATCTTGCTGTTCATAGGCAAACTGTGGTGGCAGGAGTGGATGAACTGATAGCTGAAGGGTGGTTAGTAACTCGCGGGCGCAAGGGTACATTTGTGCGTCAGGAGTTGCCTGTTGTTAGGGCAGTCAGGTTAGGAGGATATAGGAAATACCCGAATGCGGTAAATTTTCCTTATAAAAAAGGAGTAGCGCTTTTTTACAATTCATCATCTCTTCATGGCTTCGACGATGGATTTCCGGACAGCAGGGAGACACCCATGAAGGAATTAGGAAAAGCATATGCCAGAACTTTAGTAGAGAAAAGCAGGAGGAACCTCCTTTCAAGAATTTCAGATCCGCTGGGTAATGGTTTTTTGCGCGAACAATTAACAGTGGAGTTCAATGTTCATCGAGGATTATCTATCGATAGCAGCAATGTTCTGATTACACAGGGGACACAAATGAGCCTCTTTAGCATTGCAAGTCTGCTTCTCGATAAAGGCGATAATGTTATAGTTTCTTCACCGAACTATATGAATGCAGATAGATGCTTCGTGGATTGCGGTGCTAACTTGTTGAAAGTGCAGACTGATAAGAATGGAATCATAGTAGAGCAGATTGCGAGTTTGTGTAAGAAGCGAAAGATTAAATGTCTCTATCTCACCCCACACCACCATGATCCCACTACCGTTACGCTCTCTATTGAGCGGCGCATAAAGATACTACGACTAGCAGAGCAGTATGGCTTTGCTATAATAGAGGATGATTACGATTATGACTTCCATTATCAGAACCGTCCAGTAATGCCATTAGCAAGCAGTGATAAAACAGGCCATGTTATATACATTGGTTCTTTTGCGAAATCCTTGTCCCACCATTGCAAAGTTGGATTTGTTATAGCACCCGGACCTTTTATCAGGGATCTCGCGAAGTTCAGAGACCGTTTTGACAGGCCTGGGGACGCCGTGCTTGAACAATCTGTGGGCACATTGATGAAAGATGGCACGCTCGCCACCTATTTAAAAAAGGCAGTAAATACCTATAGAGAAAGACGAGATGTCACCTTTGAGTTGTTTAAATCTGAGCTGAGTAATTACATGTACTGCGATCTGCCATCAGGAGGGCTAGCTTTTTGGGCAATTTTTGAGGATAGGATCTCACTTGAAGAGGTGTCAAAGAAGTGTCGAGAGTATCATCTTTATTTTCCTGATGGAAAATTCTACAATGGCGCAAAGAACGGGTGCCGGCTTGGATTTGCTTCAATGAATATAATAGAGATGAGGCAGGCGGTAGAAATATTAAAACGTGCAATAGCGACTGCCAGTACCAGAAGCTGATTTGATTGATGTCTCAAATCTTTTCCCTCACTTTGGGATGTACCCTGTTAGTCACTTCCAGCTTTTTTGTGAAAGGGCCCCGAAGACTGTCCCCAAACCATCGCCAGAGCGCCTGTCAGTTCCCCGGCCAGGAAGGGGCAAAAAACGGTAAGCGTACTGGTTATATCAAATGCACTTATTCCGCCGCGTCCGCTGTCCAGCATCAACAGTAACGCTGACAGCAGTGCCCATTTGACTAAAATAGCTTTTGCGATAAAGGCAAGATGTGCAGCATTAGAGGGGAAATAGTTTCGAAGACGCAGTGCGGCAAGCGTTGGTGCAACCACTGGTACGAGTATGATAGCACTGATGAAGAATATGAGTGTAAAAGTTTCCAATTTGCTCATATACTTAATGGCACCTTCCATGCATGTGGCGACACCGGACCCAATGGCACTAGTAACTGACACCATTACAAGCATCTTTAATGCAGGTCTTGCGTTGGCTAACCTTCTTTTAGTAAAACTGCGCGGCCCGGATTTTTCATCTCTTTTTTTTAGAATAGTCATATGTATGGGATTGGTGCTTTATCGCATGACATATTTCGTACAAAAGTAGGCTCACCTTGTAATGCCGGGACGGTGGCCATCTCTCTTAGCTGATCTGTTGAATATTCCTGACATGCAGAATGTTGCATCGTTGTGCAATCTTGAAGGTTGAAAGTGTAAAAACAGGACGATTTGCAATTTACGATTTACGAGTGACGATTTACGATTTACGAGTGACGAGTGACGAGTGACGATTTACGAATGACGATTTAGAAGGACGAGGTAGTTAACGAAAGGTGGGGGTGGTAAGGTTGCTGCTAATAAGAGAGTTAGGGTTTAGGGGATGATATATTGGTCTGAGTGGAGTGCAGCAAGCAGATTCGCTGCAGCCAAGCACCCGAACATGAACGTATTCAGAGTAACTTTTACCGCTAACCAGATAGCATCCAATAAGCTTGCAGAACCTACAGAAGCAATAAACCGGGGAGAATACCCGATGACCAGTAGTGTAACGTCGATTTCATGTACCTGATCATTGCATCAAATACTTAGGCGATTAAATGGAATGCTGTGAGGTTTCAGTAGGTGCATTACCAGTACTTCTCTATTTATGGCTTTGGCTTTCAAAACACATTGAATTTCTTAGGCCGACACCGGCCCAGTGGTAATTAGCTACTTTCACAGTTAGCGATGAAGATCCTTTTATTTATACTATTTCTTTTGCCCCTCAACATATATGGTCAGAGTCAGGAAGGAACGGTATTCTTTTATAATGTCGCTTTGGGAGAGATAACCTCACTTGGTTGGTCTGAGATGATTCAGTCCCTCTATTATTGCATAACATTCTATGAGATCCTGGTCTTTTGGAGCCAGGTACAGGCACTCCATCATTGCACTTGCGGGACTGGATATTTATTCAACATCCCATTTGTGGAGAAAGCAAATGCAAAGGTATTTTTATCTGGCTCAAAGCACATAACATCACCTGCATGTACTTCCTCAACCTGTCCCCCTTCTTTCTGGATCCATCCACAACCAGATCATAATCAAGGTTTGATCAATGGATGCATATGCCTGATAGTTCTTGCAAACGGTGGCTGCTGCACCTCGCGTTGCCTCACTCAACTAAATAGCGAGTCTATTCATAAGGCACCGCTGAACCAATTGTACAGGCCTCTGTCAGATGGCTGTGAATCTATTCGTGTTATTTGAATCGTTAACTGCTTTGTGTTCCTTTATATTTATTTTTTTAAAGATGCCATATCGATCACAAAACGATATTTCACATCCCCTTTTAACAGACGTTCGTATGCCTCATTAATCTGCTGGATGTTTATTATTTCGATGTCAGACACGATATTATGTTTGCCGCAAAAATCCAGCATCTCCTGTGTTTCGGCTATACCTCCTATCATCGAGCCGGCAAAACTTCTACGGAAAGGAATGAGACTAAATGCAGCAACGGGAAGCGGATGTTCTGGTGCACCAACTAAAGCTAACGAGCCATCTACTCTCAACAGGTTTAAGTATATATTGATGTCATGTTGTGCTGAAACTGCGTCCAGAATAAAATGAAGTTTGCCCGCATAACGTAGCATTTGGCTACTATCCTTTGATAGTACTACATCATCCGCACCCAATCGTCTTGCATCTTCAAACTTAGACGGTGAAGTAGTAAACACGATAACCTCTGCACCCATGGCCTTAGCAAGTTTCACGCCCATGTGGCCCAGGCCACCTATACCCACAATCCCGACCTTTTTACCCGGGCCAATATTCCAATGTTTTAATGGTGAATATGTGGTAATACCTGCACACAATAGAGGTGCTGTAGCTGCTAAGTCAAGGATTTCTGGTATCCGAAGAACAAATGCTTCATCCACTACAACACTTTCGGAATAGCCGCCATAGGTCTGCGTACCCAAATATTTGTCAGGCGAGTTATAGGTTGAGGTATTGCCGGTTTCGCAATACTGCTCCAAACCTTCTTTGCAATAGTCGCAATCACGACAACTATCTACCATACAGCCCACTCCCGCAAGATCGCCCACTTTAAATTTGGTGACATGATCGCCAATGCTTATAATTTTACCTACTATTTCGTGACCGGGAACACAGGGGTAAGTGGTGCTGTGCCATTCATTTCGTGCGGTATGAAGATCGGAATGACAAACGCCACAAAACAAGATCTCAATTTCTACATCATGGGGCGTAGGATTTCTCCGCTTGATGTTTAACTGCTGCAAAGCTGCCTCTGCCGTTTCGGAGCCAAATGCTTTTACTTCTTTTACATTAACAGGGATTGCCCCTTCAGCTGCTGCTTTTACTGTTTCCATTTTTCGAGGTTTGATTGGAGAAAAAATTGTAGTCAGTTCCTATTGTGTTTCTACTTTCTTAATTGGCTGAGTTCCTGGTAGTATTGCTTTCCACTATTAATCAATGTTGTATTCTGCATCATTGTCAGCCTGTAACCACTGTATCAAGCGGTTTCCGTTTTTGGTAAAATGTACACCTGTGGCATACCGCTATTTAGACCGGCGCCATGGCAAAATTTCTCATCTAATTGAGATTAAGCTGCATTTACCATTTCGGGAGTAAAAGTGTATGATACGTGCGGGTACCTAAATCCTAATGTTTTATAATACAATTTTGTCGTTTGCTTCGTAGGTCTGTTTCTATTTATGGTCTCTGGGGTTTTAAAAGATATTGCAGAATATCTAAAAATTCGGGCCAGCCGGTAACGATAATCAAACCTATATTAAGAATTTCAAACAAGCCCAAACAGGAGTGAGAGTTCCGTTACAATCCCGTGGACTGCCTAAAAAGATCTGTAAAATATGGATAAGCCCAGGCTGATAAACATAACTCACTGGTTCTTCTTTTCCGTGAAATCGGCTAAAAAAAGCTACTCATCTGGCTTCTATTCAAATTGCAACAGTATCAATCCTTCGTGAACATTTTCCTGCGATGGGTCAGTCCCCAGTCTTTCAATGCATAGATAATTGGACCCAGGGTATCAGCATAAGGTTCTGATTTATATGTGACCTTAACCGGATAACCGTCGGTTATAATTCGCTTGATCAGTTTGTGCTGTTCCAAGTCCTTCAGCTCCTTCGCCAACACTTTAGGCGTGATACCGGGAATACTTTCCTGTATATCGGTAAAGCGCTCATTCCCAATTCCCACTGAAATGATAATTGGCAATTTCCATTTCCCATTAATTACGTCCAGTGCGTCCCGCACCGGCTTGACCGTATCCAAACAAGGATGACATTTGTTCTTATCTGCCATAAGTTTCTTTATTAACACTTTCCTTTGGGAAAGTACTATACAAAGGAAAGCAATATTGGTTAAGTTTGCAAATCATTTGTTTGAAACATATATACAGCATGAAAATAGGAATTTTAGGTGTAGGCCATATTGGTAAGACATTGGCTTTAAAACTTGCCAAAGCTGGGCATGAGGTAGCTGTTGCTAATTCAAGGGGACCTGAGCATATAGATGCAGAGGCGCTTGTTACAGGAGCAAAGCCGGTTACCGCTCAGCAGGCAATAGAGAACAAAGAAGTAATTATTCTGTCCATTCCCTTCAACCGCATTCCTGACGTCGGTCCTCTTTTTGCAGCAGTCTCAGAAGAAACAATTGTAATTGACACCTCTAATTACTATCCACACCGCGATGGTGTCATTGACAGCATTGAGGCGGGATTGGCAGAAAGTTTATGGGTAATGAAACAGTTAGGGCGTCCTGTTGCCAAAGCATGGAATGCCATCGGATCGCATTCTTTCGAGACAAACGGAAAACCTGCCGGAAGCCCCAATCGAATTGCCATCCCCATAGCCTCAGATCGTGACTCTGACGAAAAGATTACCATGCAATTAGTTGACGAGACCGGATTTGACGCCTTCAATACAGGATCCTTAGCTGACTCCTGGCGGCAGCAACCAGGGGCCCCTGTTTATTGCACCGATCTCACAATGCAGGAAATGCTTGCGGTCATTGATACCGCAGAACGAGAACGCTTGCCTAAACGGAGAGATTTGGCTGTTTCAGCCATGACCGAACGCATGGGTGACTCTTCGACAAACCCTGATAACAACTACAGTGTACGCCTGTCTAGGGTCTTATATATGCAATCGTGATAGAAAACAATGGTTTCTTATATAGATAATATGGGTCTTGTATTGCCGGATAATGGCAAGAAAATGCTTCTCGGTCTTTCTTATGGAGGTGGCTACGGGTCACTCCCCGGTGCCTGGCGTATGCCGGGAGTATACCCTAAAAGTTATGCGGATTTTGACGTAGTGGTAAAGCATGCGCAGGCGGCTGAACGCGGCAAATTGCATTTTCTGTTTTTGCCTGATGGATTTGGTAAATTAGAAGA
>Ga0196971_1000792_pt1 | contig 18458 bp, 16 predicted proteins | sample S1v_1013CmetaG_FD_148660 | JGI IMG/M metagenome (GOLD analysis project Ga0196971, IMG submission 148660) | Soil microbial communities from Anza Borrego desert, Southern California, United States - S1+v_10-13C | ecosystem: Environmental > Terrestrial > Soil > Desert | place: USA: California... | reverse complement strand
GTGTCCGCGCCGTGGGCGATGGGTGGGTCAGCGAGACACAACTCTACCGGATCATCTGCCAGCTCTTTCCCGGGGAGCAGGTCCTCCGCCACCACCGGCCGGACTGGATGGAGGGGCTTGAGCTTGACGTGTACGTGCCTGGGCGCAGGCTGGCCCTGGAGTATCAGGGGCAGCAGCACTTCCATCCAATCAAGGCGTGGGGCGGGGAGGAGGCGCTCGTCCAGCTGCAGGGCCGCGACGCCCGGAAGGCAGAGATTTGCCGGGAGGTCGGGGTGCACCTGGTTACGATCGACTATACCGAGCCCCTGACGGATGAGCATGTGGTTGCGCGGCTTGGCGGGCTGACGGGAAGCTGATGGCAGCGCACGCCCACCACGGAGGGCGAACTATTCACAGAATGACGCAACCAAAAGACTGAGCTGCCAGTCCAATGTGCGGAAGCGGACTTCGTTCGTCTGAGGCATGATGTTTGCCCTCTGAAGGGAGGAACTCCATATCGACGCACAGCGCAAGTGGCTGGTGGCAGCCCTGGTCGGAGCCGTGGCGGTGGCAGGTTGGCTCGGGTGGCGGGAGGCCGCATGGCGGCGGGCGTACTACGCCGATATGACCGGTCAGCTGATCTATCTGGTGGAGATGGCCCACCGGCAGCTGGTCAGTGCCCGGGAAACAGCAGTGTACCAGGAGAAGCTTGGTGCCCTATCCACGGCCCACGGCTACCTGGTGTCCGCCCAGACGCAAGCCCGCCTTCTGCTGGAGCACATGGCGCCTTCCCGGAAGGGGAGGCCAGCCTACATGCCCGGCTTTTACGTTCCCCAGCTGCTCCAGTATGCCCGAGACCTGAGCCCCGACCTGCCCGACCAGGCGCTGCAGAAGCGCGTTGAGCTGGTGGGCGGCCTCGCGGCGGCACTGAGGGCTGGGCGTAGCGACCGCCCCGTGCATCCCGGCCTCGACGTGTACGCCGTTGATCTTCCCAAGCTAAAGCAGAGCCTTGACGATTTCTTCGGAGCGATGCCCTCGGGCCACGAAGCCCCATACCACCAACCAGCTGTTTGCTCCCATCTTCTCGGGGGCGCTGAAGGGGCGCAAAGCCAACTGGATGGGCCGTCTGGATCTGCCCCACGACCTGGTCTTCATCGACGACGCAGCCGCCGCCTGCGTGCTGCTGGGCGAGACCGACGGGGCTTACGGACAGGCCTGGCACATCCCCGGGGCGGGGCCGGTGACTGGGCGGGAGTTCCTGACTCAGGTCTTCGCGGCAGCGGGCCGGTCGCCCAGGGTGGGCGTTCTGCCAGCATGGTTGGTGCGCTTGGCCGGGCTGTTTGACAAGGGCGCCCGGGAGATGGTGGAGCTCATGTACGAGTTCGAGGAGCCGCTGGTGCTGGATGGGGGCAAGTTCGCCGGGGCCTTTCCGGGGTTCCGCTACACGACCCACGCGGAAGCGGTGGGGCAGACACTGGATTGGTTCAGTCGTAACTGGGGCAGTTAAATTTACCGCGGATTACGCGGATTTAACGGATTACGCGGATTATGTCGTCGGCCCGAGTAGAGATAAGAAAAATATTGAATGGATTATGTATTAATCCGCGTAATCCGTTTAATCCGCGGTAAATTGTCTCGAAAAACGTGACCGCCCCCCAATGCAGGAGGGCGGTCCTTTGTGCGTGTGCTATTCCTTCGTGCGGGGCGTCTTAACCCAGGCCTTGGGCTGGCGGCCCATCCACTTCAGGACCAGGGCGCTGGAGTAGGGGACCGGCAGGAAGAACGCCGTAATGGGCAGGGCCAGAATCTGAGCGAAGCCGTACACCTGCTTGGCGTTCGACGTGCTCTCCATGTGCCGGTAGTAGTGGAAGAAGCAGTAGTAGGTGAAAGCCAGATAGAACGGACCCAACAGGGCGAAGATGCGGCGGATGAAGAAGGTGGTGCCCATGGGGTCGATCAGCTTGTTGAAGTAGAGGAAGGCCACCACGAACGGCAGCAGGGCGACCAGCTGGAAGAACGTCCAGGAGAAATGGCCCTTCCACCAGTAGGTGCGCAGCAGGCGGGTCTTCCGTTCGATGGGCAGGCTAGTGTCGGCCTTGATCTTGTCGTAGACCTGCAGGTAGCCCGAACCCCAGCGGAGACGCTGGCGGAAGAAGGCCTTGAAGGTGGGCGGGGTCTGCTCGCTGGAGGGGTAGGGCAAGAATTCCGGCCACGCATCGCCCTTGAGCCAGGCCCGGGCGCCCAGTTCCATATCTTCGGTGAGCACTGTGTCGTCGAAGCCACCGATCTTCAGCATGAGGTCACGGGTGGCGAAGATGTTGGTGCCGCCAATGAAGGGAATGGAGCGGAGCAGGTAAGGCATCTGAAACTCGTGGGAGACTGCCTGGTAGAGGCCGGCGATCTTGCAGAGGGGGCCGGTCTTCCAGAAGTTGCGAATCTGGTAGACGGGACCCTGTGCGATCTGGAACTTGTCGCCCACCGTGAGGCGGCGCCAGGCTACGTAGAGGAGCGTGTCCTTGTCGGGACGGCTCTCGGCGTCGTAGAAGGCCCAGACGGCAGAGCGGTCCTCAGCGAAGCGGAAGGCGTAGTTGAGAGCCCGTCCCTTGGTCGAAGGGACGAAGTGGCCGGTGCAGACGCCGTCCACGTAGCCGTCAAAGTCCCAGGGAACAATGATGTGCTTCACAGCGGGCAGGTTGCGCATGCCGGCGAACTCCCGGCGCTTGCGCTCCACGATGTCCTGGGTGGTGGGAAGCGCCTCACTGCAGGCGGCGTTCAGCCACTCGGCAAGCTTGTCGGGCGCAGCGTTGTGGATACGCCGGACAATGCGGGATTCCACCGTCTCAGAGAGCGCCGTGAGCACCTTCTGGGTCAAGGGCTGCTTGGCCTGAGCCGCTTCGGTCATGAGGCGGGCCACCAGCTTGTCGGACTGGGCCTTGCGCAGCTGGGTGGCGGCCATGACGGTGGGAATGGCGAAGCTGAGGAAGATGGGGTAAAGCCGCTGAACATCGGCCTGGGTGGCCGAGGGCAGGCAGCGGACAATGGCGTTGCAGAGCTCGTCCCGGTTGACGCGGCCCTTGCCGGTGAGCAGGGTCTCGGTCATGTCCCGCAGGATCTCCTGCCGGTGGTGGACCGAGAGGGAGAGTATCTCCCGGACGGAGAGATGGGGGCCGGCCTTCCGTTCCGCCAGCTGAGCCTCTTCGAGGGCCAGGCGGCTGAGCAGGGCCAGCAGGACCGATTCGTGCTTTTCGTCACCCGTCCAGCTGCCTTCGCCCGTGAGGAAGGCCGTCAGCGCCTGCGCAATTTCCTGACGCTCTTTTTCAGCGGCCTGGGCCTCTTTCTCGTCGGTGACCACCAGCACTTCGTAGTGGGCGGGCGAGTAGTTCAGGCGTGTCAGGTGGGAGAGGGTCTTCTCGATCACGTCCGCCTCGTTGCGGGCGGGAACGAAGATGGAGAACCGGGGGATCTCCTGGCCCTGGTCGTGGGCCAGCTGGGCGACGAAGTCGGGGGAAAGACCCGTGGGACGGCGGGCGTAGTAGTGCTTCTGTGCGTAGTGCTTCCAGTAGAACATTCGGCTGAAGAAGATGAACAGGACCGAGTAAAGCACTAGGAGAGCTACGTAGATCCATTGAGCGGTGGTCACGGTTCTCTCGTTCCTCCTCGATTCGGGCTGCTCTCCCACTGACAGAGAGCAGGCTGTAGCCCCGTCTGTGAGACTGGAAATGCAGGCGCCATTCGGGCCGTTACGCGGGCCATTATACGTTACTTGGCGCCAGTTGTCGGCGAGTTGAATTACCAGAACCAGCGACTGTTTTTGAGCCGATTTTTGGGTGTATATGGTATATCTCCGTGCCCTCAAGGAGTATAACGCTTCTTTGGGTTACCGTCAATTGGAAGTTCGGGGGATTTCCCACGTCTTGACACCCCTGCTGGAGCGGCATAGAATGGGTGTACACAGAACGTATGTTTGGGGAACATTCGTTCGATACTAAAGTTGTTCGGGGGACGGGGGACCTACCGCCACAAAGCAAAGCGAGGGGGGAGCCCGCATGCACTGGGTCTGTTATATGGAAGTTCAGGGGCTTTACGCCGAAGCGGCTCGAAAGGCCGGGCTGGTTCCGGCGGGGAAGCCTGTGGTGGTTCTGCGTGATGGCAAGGTGTTCGACGGGTGCCGCGAGGCCTTCTCGGGGGGCCTCACGCTGGAAGCGCCGGCCCGCCAGGCGCTGCGCGATGCGCCTCAGGCTGCGCGGGTCGAGTGGAGCGAGATTTCGTGCGAAAGCCATGCCCACGCCTGGTGGGACCGATGCCTCCAGCACACTCCCTATATTGAGCCCGGCGAGCCCCATCAGGTATTCCTGGCCATTCCTTCTCCCGTCGCCTCCCTGACGACGGAACTGAAAGCCGAAATCAACCGGCTGGCCGACGTTGCAGCCGAATACGGTTTTGTGGCATTCACCGGCGCAGCGCCCTCGAAACTGGTGGCCCGAGCGGCTGCCCTGGCCTGCAAGGAAGGCTGGCTGCTCCGGCGGCCCGGAACGGCAGGGCGTGCGGCGCCTCCGGCCAAGACGGCCTTCGTTCTGCCCGGCGAAGAGGAGCGCTACCTGGCGCCTCTGCCCATCCGCTTCCTGCCGGCGCCGCCGGACGTACAGCGGCGGCTGGCGCGGCTGGGGCTCAAGTCCATCGGCGAGGCGGCCCGCATTCCCGAAGGCGAATGGCTCTGCCAACTGGGGCCCCTGGGCCGGAAGGTAACGGAGTGGTGCCACGGCATCGACCCGGAGACGGTCAAGCCCTGTTACCCGCTCCGGACCATCGCCCGGCGCACGGATTTGCAGGGCGAAGTGCGGGACCGGGATCTGCTGGAACAGTCGACCGGCCGGGCGGCTGCCGTTCTTGCCGGGCGGCTGATCGCCCATGGGGAAGGCTGCCAGCAGGTGACGCTGACGCTGGAGCGCTCCGACGGCCCGCCCCTTCAGGCGATACGCATGCTGGCGAAGCTGCAGCAGGCGGTCTATCCCCTACAGCAGGCGCTGCAGCTTCTGCTGAGCGAAGCGCTGGCCCAGGCGCCGCCGCCGGGCGGGGCCGAGAATCCGGGGGCCGCCGCCGGCTGGGACGGCGGGGTGCCGGTGACGGCCCTTACGGTGGAACTGGGGCTGATCGGCCCCATGCCCTGGCAGCAGTTGAACCTCTGGGACGACGTGGCCAGGTCGGAGCGGGAGGAACGGCTGGAGCGGGCGCTGTCGCTGCTGCACGAGCGGTTTCCCGCCCGGGTGGTGGGGCTTGGTCCCCGGCAGAGCCGCTCCTGGAGAGAACAGATGCTTCAATTTGTCGATCCATACCGGTGGGCGAACGGGGAGAAGACAGCTCACGGAGGTGGTTCGGCATGACCCGAATCATCAACCGTCCGGCCGATGTGGTCATGGGACCGGGCGGCGTGCCGGTGGCCTTCCGGTGGCCGGGCGGACGGCACCGGGTGACCGATGTGCTCGACTGCTGGCTGGAAGCGGGACGCTGGTGGGAGCAGGAGGGGGAGAAGACCACCTACCGGGTGGCGACCAACGGCGGAGGCATCTACGAGCTGACGTGGGATCCGGCCGCGAAGAAGTGGCACCTCTACAAGGCCTACGACTGAGGCCCCCCTTCGGGCCGGAAAAGGGCTCTTTGTTTCCTTCTTGACGAACATGCGTTCGAAGGTATACACTTTGCACAGAACAAGTGTTCGAAATCGGCCGGCCGTTTTCCTCCTTTTTGTCCGGCCCGCACCGTCTCCATTGGGAGACAACCTTCTGCCTGCGGGTCAACTTTCGGAGACAACCCCCCTGGGCGCCCTGAGCCCGCCGGTCTTGTGCCAGAAGCCTTTCAGCCTCCGGGGCCACCCTTGGCACAGAATTTGCTTAAAGTGTGAAGGGTTCCGGGGCACAGGTTTCGTCAGTCGGCCAAAGGGGTGACTTCTGTGGATTTTGCGACACGCAACCCCCACATGCAGGAGTTGTTGGAGCAGGCAAAGACGTTGGCCAGGAGCGAGCATACCGTACTCCTCCAAGGGGAGAGCGGCACGGGCAAGGAACGTCTCGCCTGGTTCATTCACAAGCATTCGAGCAGGTCCCGTGGCGCATTTGTGAAGGTGGACTGTACCACGGTGCCGGAGAGCCTGTGGGAGTCCGAACTGTTTGGCTATGCCCGGGGCGCCTTCACGGGCGCCAACCGGGAAGGCAAGCTGGGCAAGTTCGACCTGGCCGAAGGCGGAACCATCTTTCTCGATGAGATCGGCGACGTACCGCTGCCCATTCAGGCAAAACTGCTCCGGGTGCTGCAGGACAAGTCGTTCGATCCCGTGGGCGCCGTGGAGACCCGCCGGGCTGATGTGCGGGTGATTGCCGCCACCAACAAGGACCTGGCGGCGTGGAAAGACCGGGGCCTGTTCCGGGAAGATCTGTACTACCGGCTTAACGTGCTGCGCCTGACGCTGCTCCCCTTGCGGGAGCGGAAGGAAGACATTGAACTGCTGACCCAGGAGACGCTCACCCGCATGATGGACCGGGGCATTTCCCCGCCCAAACTGACGGCAGAAGCGATTGCAGCCTTATTGCTCTACGACTGGCCGGGCAACATACGCGAACTGGAGAACGCACTGAAGCGGGCGGTACTGCTGGCGGGACCCTACGGGCCCATCGACTTGCGCCATCTGCCTTCGGAGGTGATCGGCCAGTTGCAGCCCCAACCGCCCCGTGAACTGTTCAGGCGGTACATGAGGTCCGCGGAACTCCACCTGATTCGCTGGGCCCTGACGGCCTGCGGCAACGACCGGACCAAGGCCGCCAAGTTCCTGGGGCTCTCCCGGGCGGCGCTGTACAAGAAGCTGAAGATTTACCCTGAGTTCGGGACCGGCGCCGGAGGCGAATGATAAGGCGGTGCAGCCAGTCCATGAGCTTTGTCCACCTGCATGTCCACTCGCCGTTCTCCTTTCTGGACGGCGTCTCCCGCATCGATGCGCTGGTGGAAGAGGCGGCCCTCCAGGGCATGCCCGCCCTGGCGCTGACGGATCACGACAATGTCTCGGGTGCCGTGCGCTTTCAGAAGAAGTGCCTGGCAGCGGGCATTCTGCCCATTCAAGGGGCCGAAGTGACCCTGCGGGGCGGCTGCCACCTGACGCTCCTGGCCACGGGGCCCCGTGGCTATACCAACCTCTGCCGCATCATTACGGCGGCACACCTGGGCTTTGACCCCGGCGCTCCGGGGGCGGGACCAGGCCGGTCCCATGACCTGCTGGCCCTGGCCCCCGGCCACCAGCGGCTCCAGCCCGCAGCGCCCCTCGAAGCCCTGAGTCACGGCACCGACGGGCTCATCGCCCTGTCGGGCTGCCGCCGGGGCGAGATTCCATCGCTGATTCTGCGGGGGCGGCTCGCGGAAGCCGAAGCCGCCGCCCGCCGTTACGCCGCCTGGTTTCCGGGCCGCTTCTACCTGGAAGTCCAGGATGATCGCCTGCCCGGCGAGCGTGCCCTGCAGGCCGCCATGAGAGATTTAGGCGACCTGCTGGGCTTGCCGCTGGTGGCATCTGCCAACGTGCACTACCGCACACGGGAAGAGTTCTTCGTACACGATCTCCTCACGTGTGTCCGTACCCTGACCCGACTCGACCAGCCCCACCCGGACCGCCGGCTCAACGCAGAAAACTACTTCAAGCCGGCGGCCGAAATGGGCCGCCGTTTTCATCACCTGCCCCAGGCGGTGGCCAACACGCTGAAGATTGCCGAGCAGTGCGCCCCCAGCCTGGATCTGGAGGCTAAACTCTTCCCCGAGTTTGACCTGCCCGAGGGCATGACCGCCGCCGCCTACCTGCGGGAGCTGACGTACGACGGGGCGGTCAAGCGCTACGGCCGCATCACGGAGAAGGTGCGGACCCGGTTGGAACATGAGCTGAACATCATCATCCAACTGGGGTATGAAGACTACTTCCTGCTGGTCTGGGATGTCTCCCGGTACGCCCGGGGCAGGGGTATCCGCTGCGCGGGCCGGGGTTCGGCCGCCGACTCCGCGGTGGCCTATTGCCTCTTCATCACCGATGTGGATGCGGTGGGTCGGGGCCTGCTCTTTGAGCGGTTCATGAGCCTGGAACGGGCGGAGAAGCCTGACATTGACATTGACTTCGACGCCCGCCACCGGGACGCCGTGGCCGAGTATGTCTACCGCAAGTACGGGCGCGACAAGGTCGCTTCCGTCTGCACCTACAACACGTACCATGCCCGGTCGGCCATTCGGGACCTGGGCAAGGCCATGGGCTTCGGCGAGGGTGAGCTTGACTTTCTGGCCAAGCGCATGCCCTGGTTCTCCGCGGCAGACCACATTCTCGAGATTGTGGGGCGCCTGCCTGAACTGCGCCAGACGGGCATTCCCTGGCACAAGTTCGAGCAGCTGATCCAGGGGTGCGCCCGGGTGGCCCGGCTGCCCCGGTTCATCGGCACCCATTTGGGCGGTCTGGTCATCTCCCGGCGGCCCCTGCTGGAAGTGACCCCCCTGCAGATGGCGGCCAAGGGCTGCGCTGTGGCCCAGTTTGACAAGGAGTACGTGGAAGACCTGGGGCTGGTCAAGCTGGACCTGCTCTCGCTCCGGACCCTCTCTGCCGTGGATGACGCGGCCCGCATGCTGGCGCCCACGGGCTTTGACTATGACCAGATCGCCGCCGAGGATCCCGAGACCTACAAGATGCTGGGGACCGGCGAGACCATTGGCGTCTTCCAGCTGGAGAGCCCGGCCCAGCGTGCCCTGCAGGCCCGCCTGGGGGCCGACCGGTTTGAAGATATCGTGGCCAGCGTGGCCATCATTCGTCCGGGACCCATCAAGGGCAATATGGTGGAGCCATTCATCGCCCGCCGCAAGGGGCAGGAAGAGGTTACCTACCTGCACCCCAAGCTGAGGCCCATCGTCGAAAAGACCTACGGTGTGGTGCTCTTTCAGGAGCAGGTGATCGAGATCGCCACGGCCATCGCCGGCTTCACGCCGGGCGAAGCCGACCAGCTTCGCCGGGTCATGACCAAAGCGCGCAACAAAGAAGACATGGTCGCCATCGGCAAGCTGTTCACGGAGAAAGCTTCGCAGGCGGGCATTGACCCCGCCGTGGCCGATACGATCTTTTCCTATATTCAGGGCTACGCCAGCTACGGTTTCTGCGAAGCTCATGCGGCGGCGTTCGCCAACACCGCCTACAAGACGGCCTATCTTGTCCGGCACCATCCGGCGGAGTACTTCGCGTCGATCATGTCGGCCATGCCCATGGGCTACTACCCCATCAACACCATGGCGGGGGATGCGGCCCGGCGGGGCGCGGGACTGCTGCCGGTGGATATCAACCGGAGCGAGGCCGCCTTTACGGTGGAGGAGTGGTCGCCCGAAGCGTGGGACGCCTTCTGGTCGGTCGCCGGGGGGCACAAGCCCCCGTTCCCGAGCCTGGGCAAGGCCATTCGCATTGGCCTCAAGCAGGTCAGCGGCGTCGGCGCCCCCGTTCAGCAGGCGGTGGTGGCCAACCGGCACTACGGGTACATCTCGCTGGAGGACTTCTGCCTGAAGACGGAGGGCAAGATTCCGCGGGATGCCCTGGAGAACCTGGTGATGGCCGGGGCCTTCGACGGGCTGCACCCCAACCGGCGGGAGTTGCTCTGGCAGGTGCCGCACGCCCTGGAGCAGGCCCGGGCGGTCCTTGAGGGCGGTCCCACACAGTCCACGCTGGCGGTGGGAGGCGGCAAGGCCCGCCAGGTGCCGGACTTTACCTCCGCCGAGAAGTACTTGAAGGAGTATGAGCTTCTGGGGCTGATGGTCCGGGGCCACTACATGCGCTTCGCCCGGGAAGAGCTGCACCGGCAGGGCTACCTGACGGCGGCTCAGGTGAAGGAGTCCGCCCGGGGCGCCCTGGTCAAGGCGGCGGGGGTGGTGGTCTGCCCGCACCGCCCACCCACGAAAAGCGGCAGGGTGGTGGTCTTTCTGGGGCTGGAAGACGAGACCGGCCTGGTGGACGCCACCATCTTCGAGGATGTCTACCAGCGTTACGGCCACTTGATTTTCACCAGTCCGCGGCCACCGCTGGCCGTGCTGGGGCGGGTGGAGCGGCGGGGGAATCATGTGAGCATTACTGTCAGCCGCATCAAGGCTCTGGAGGCATGAAGCAGCGCCCGCTCCGGACGTACCGGGGCGGGCGCTGCTTTGCTACTGCGGGGGAGGCTCATCTCCGTCTTCCACTCTACGGATCGTCCCGTCCTGGTAACGCCAGACGGCAAAGCGTTCCTTCCAGGACCGGGCGGGTGAAGGGGGCGGCGTGGCCAGCTCCTGGTGGTAGGTTGTCTTGACACCGTCCTCCACTTGATGCACCTCCGACCGGCTGATCACGAAACCAGCGTGATCCTAACTCAGCCGTCGAAGGGGCGCCAGACCTGGCTCACGTGGCGAAGACGGGGATGGTCAAGCTGGTGAGAGCAGACGCCAACTGCGGGTAGCGCCCCTCGCCGCCCTGCTGCGCAAACCGTTTAAAGTTGAGGTCCCGGAACCGGAGCACCAACAGCCGCATGAGCGCCATGAGCGAATCGCGCGGGAACTCCTGCGGAAGGGGGCGGTGATCCGCCACACGTGCTCTCCTCCCCTGTGTTGTTCATTCCATACGACGATGGACCGCGGCAGCCCGTCGCGGTGCGCCCTGCGTAACAGACCGAACCTGGTGTGGGCTTGCCTGTGCCCGGCGCAGCTGACCAGACCAGGGGCTACAGCCGCCCCGGCTCAACGGACAGGAACTCAAACTCCGCCTCATACCCCGCATCAATCGGGCTGCAGGCATAGAGCCCGGCCTGAACGGCAGCAACCCCATCATCCACGGCGAGATGAGCGATACGCAGCTGCACCCAGGGCTCCCCGTCACTGGAGCGAGTCTCAACCGTGTAATCGGGGCCTTCCCGGCGAATGCGGAAGGAGAGCCGGTTCTCCGGCGCCGTGAAGTTCTGCGTGGACCAGTCGGAGTAGCCGTGGTTGGTGACCACGGCGCCCAACTTGGCCGGCCCATCGGGCTCATACTCGACCGATGTCTTCAGCCAGCAGTCCGCCGAGAGGCGCACCATGAGCCCCGCCTGGTCGTATCGGTGGGCCGGGCGGAACCGAACGGTGGTGGTGAGGATGAAATCGCCGGCCACTTCCGCGAACAGGCAGTGGCCGTTGTCGTGCTGGAAGCCGTAGTGCGTCCGCTGCCAGAAGTCGGTGTCGGCGTCAGGGCAGAGCAGCAGGGTGCCGCCGGGCGTCAACGACCAGCGGGCAGGCGGGTTCCACCAGTGCAGGGTGCCCGGGGAGGGCACCCTGCTCCATTATACCTAGCGCTTCGCCCGCTTCACAGCGGTCAACATTCGGTCCACCGTTTCATAGGCTGCCCGGGAACCCTCCAGGCGGGGCTCAAGCCGGGGATCAAGGGCCATGGATCCCGGGAACCCCTCGCCCTCGAGGTTCGTCAAAAGGAAGTCGAGTCCGCACATGCCATCGCCGGGGAGAACGCCCTGGAACTTGGCCCCGCTCCGGCCGATATCCCGCACCCGGATCGAGGTCAGCTTATTGCGCACCACCATCAGCCCGGAGGGGAAGGGGGCGTCACCGGCCATCATGGAGACGGCGGGGTCCCAGGTAATCTGCAGGGCGTGGTGTCCCACGGTCCGCACGATGTAGGCCAGCTGAGAGCTGGTCTCCGCCCAGGTGCCGGGCTCGTTCTCCAGGCCGAGAATCAGGCCCAGGTTGCCGGCCAGTTCGGCCGCGTCGGCCAGAATCTCCAGCACGCTGTCGGGGCAGGGATCCTTGGCCCCGCCGGGCCGGAGGGGCGCCCCAATGTGCACCACAGGCGCCTTGAGCAGCACCGCCAGGTGCAGGCTGGCCGGCAGCAGAATCCGGCGATGGTACCGCATGGCCGAATCATCGACGGCAACCTTGAAGGCCTGCGGAGCGATGCCCGAGACCCGCACGTCCCAGTGCTCCAACGTATTGCAGATGTCGCTGAGGAAGGCCGCCGACAGATTGCTGCCGATGGGCCCATCGCCCACGACCCGCAGCTCGACGTTACGGCCGCCCCACGACGTGATCTGTTCGCACGCCGTGTCCAGATCGCGACTGATCTGATCGGTAACTACCGCGAGCGTCATAGGCTACATTCCTCCTGTTGATGCACTATCATCCACCTCCATAAGTTTTACTGCAAAAGGAGCAAATTCCCTCCTTTTCCCCGGTACTGTTTACGCAGGGTCATGGTGGGCATTAAGAGGGGCGTATGGTATGCTTACAGAAGAATGGCCAACCCCCGCATTACGTCTGCGGTGGACGCATATGTAGGGGAGTGTTGCCGGAAAGGAGGGGAGATAGGATGAGCCGGCCCCGTGGACGCCGTACGGCGCTGGTCTGGCTGCTGGTCGGGCTCATTCTGTGTGCCCTTGCCGGTGGATTGGCTTTCTACCATCCCCTGGCGCCGTCCAAGGCCCAGGCTGCCATCGCACCGCCCCAGGTGGACCCCAAGGAACTGGGGCCTGCCCCTCCGCCGCTGCCGGTCAAACGCACCACCTTTCTGGTGATGGGCGTGGACCAGCGGGGAGAGGATACCGGGCGTGCCGATACCATGATGGTTGTCTCCTACGACCCGTCCAAGCAGGACCTCGCCATGCTCTCGCTTCCCCGTGACACGTGGGTGCAGATTCCCGGCCACGGCTACGATAAGATCAACCACAGCTACGCCTACGGCGGCGAACAGCTGGCCGTGGCGACAGCCCAGAAGCTGCTGGGCATTCCCATCGACCATTTCGTGGCGATCACCTTCCAGGGGTTCGAGAGGATTGTCGATGCCCTGGGCGGCATCGATATCGACTCCGAAAAACGCATGGAGTACCACGACCCATCGGACGTGAGCATGGGGCCCGATGGGCTGCTGATCGACATTCAGCCAGGCCCCCAACACATGGATGGCCTGACGGCGCTGAAGTATGCCCGGTACCGCATGGATGACGAAGGTGACGTGGGTCGCATGCGCCGCCAGCAACAGGTGCTCCGGGCGGCGATGAAGGCGGCTGCCACGCCGGCCGTTATTGCCAAGATCCCGCAGCTGGTCACGGCACTCGCCGATACGGTGGATACAGACCTGTCGGTGGCCGAGATGATCAGGTTGGGGGTGGGCGGCAAGGAGGCTGTCACCAAGCCTCTCAAGACCGGCACTCTGAGCGGTTCGTCCCGCCCGATCAGCGGTATCTTCTACATCATACCGGATCTGGTGACGGCCCGACGAACGGCCTACGAGATTCTTGTGGGTGCCTCGCCGCCTGAAGCATTTATGAAGCGGGCGGCTGAAGATCAGACCGCATACCAGCAGGCCCTGGCGGAGGTGGACGATGGCTCTGTCGTCGCCGATGCGGGTGACGGCGTGACCGCCTCTACGGACGGCGGGACGCCCTCGCAGCCCGGTGACACGGGAACCCCGGGCACCGCCCCTGGCACGACCAGGCCCGGCACCACGCAGCCCACCCAGCCCGGTACCACCATTCCGGGAACGACGAAGCCGGCAACGCCGCCCACCACGAAACCGCCGGCCAACAAGCTGATAACCGTCGCGGTGGTAGACGCCTCAGGTGCCCGCCTTGGTCAGGAGTATGCCAACAAGCTGCGGGCCGCGGGATTCCGTGTGGCCCGGGTCAGCAAAGTAACGCAGACGGTGCAGCGGACGGTGGTTATCGACCACGCGGGTCAAACCGGTACCGAGAAGCGGCTGCGGGCCGTCTTCCCCAACTTGCTGTGGGTCAGTTCGCCCGACAGCAAGGCAGAAGAGGCTGTGGAGATCGTCCTGGGACAGGATCTGGCGCCGAAGCCCAAGACTCCGTGAGTCATTCTGCTGAGCCCGCCCCCAATGAATGGGCGGGCTCACTTTTTTGCAGATCGTTGAAGGGATGTGCTCTGGCGCGACGTCCTACTCTACAGAAACGATGCTCTTGACAGTGCATCCGTCAGGGAGGAATACGAATATGCGTGAACTTGTAAGGCCCCGCGACAGGCGGATTCTCGGCGTGGCCGCCGGTATGGCCAACTACTTTGGCATGGACCCGACGCTTATGCGGGCGCTGTGGATTGTGGCCTGCTTTATGATTCCGCCGGCAGTGATCGCCTATATTGTGCTGGGCATCGTACTGCCGGAAGAGAAGGCCGCTCCGTTCCAGCCGCCCCAGTACCAGCCGCCCCAGTATCAGCCGCCCCAGTATCAGGCGCCTCAGTATCAGCCGCCCCAGTATCAGGCGCCTCAGTACTGGCCGCCCACGGGCCAGCCGTGGACGGGTACTCAGCCCGGCGCTCCCGCTCCGTTCCCCGGCCCCACCGGCGGCGTCAGCCAGCAGGCGGGCATGAGCCCCACGGCCACCGTTCCTGCCGCTGAGGCGAAGCCCGCAGGCGAGGCCCCGTCGGAGGAAGGCAGGGCCGAGGGCGCTGAGGCGCCCGCCAGCGAAGCTGCGACCCAAGAGACCAAGACCGAGGAGACCAGGACGGAAGGGGCGCCGCCTCAGGGCCAGCCCCAGTTCGGTCCAGCCCCGCAGCAGCCCGGTTTCGGCGGCCAGCCCCAGTTCGGTCCGGCCCCCCAGCAGCCCGGCTTCGGCGGCCAGCCCTACTTCGGCCAGACCCCGCCTCCTGGCTTCACCCCGCCTCCCGGCGACCGTCCGTATAAGCAGATGGCCAAGTCCCACAACAAGTGGATCTCGGGCGTGGCAGCCGGCATCGCCGAGTACTTCGACGTGGATCCCATCCTCGTCCGGGCCCTGTTCCTGGCGGCCCTCTTCGCCGGCGGCTTCGGCTTCCTGGTCTACATCATCCTTGCTGTGGTGATGCCCCAGCCCCTGTATCCGCCCCGTCCCCGCTAACCGCACACCTACCTGAAGCACAGGGGTACCATGCCCTGTGCTTCTTCCATTGTTGACACACCCGGCCCCCACGGCGTACACTCCAGTTAGGAAAATTCCTAGCTAGAACGGAGGCCGGCCGTATGACGGTAGAGGACATTCTGCAGCGCATCAAGGAGATGGGGGGCAAGCTGACGCCCCAGCGCCGGATGCTGGTGGAAGTCATGCTCGCGGCCGGCGAGCGGGAACTGACGGCCGACGAGATCTACCAGCGCATCCGGGCCGTCTACCCCGACGTGGGGCTGGACACCGTCTACCGCAACCTGCGGCTCCTGGTGAAGCTGGCCGTGGTCAACGAAGTAAAGCTCCCGGGAAAGCTGGCCCTGTACTCGCTGAACCAGAAGCATCACCAGCACGGCCTGGTCTGTCTGGATTGCGGCAAGGAGATCGCCCTCCAGCACTGCCCTATCAAGGAGTTGGAGACGGTGGCCCGGGAGGAGCACGGCTTCGTCATCTCCAGCCATCGCATTGAGCTGTTCGGTTACTGCACCGAGTGCGGTGACGGACGCAGATAAGAAAAAAACTACTTGACGATGAACCGAAGGTCAGAGCAGAATGGCATCGAGAGGTGGGGAGACCCACCAACGGGAGGGGGCGCTGTTCTGATGCGGCGACTGTTTGTGGTGCTAATGCTGGCGGGGGCTCTGGTGGCAGGTTGCGGCGGCACAACGGGCAAGGCCCCGGTTCTTCCGGAAGGGTCGACCCGGCTGAAGGTTGCGACCAGCATCTATCCCATGTATGAGTTCACCAAACAGGTGGCGGGCGACAAGATCGACCTGGTCAACCTGGTGACGGCGGGCACCGAGCCCCACGACTGGGAGCCGAGTCCCGGGCATATCAAGGCGTTGAACAAGGCGCAAGTCTTCATCTATAACGGTCTGGGCATCGAGCACTGGGTGGAGAAGACTGTCAGGAGCCTGGACAACAAGGGTCTGGTGATCCTCGAAGCCAGCAGCGGCATCGCCCCCATGAAGGGCGAGGGAGATGAGGTGGACCCTCACGTCTGGCTGGACCCCCAGAAGGCTATCCGCCAGGTGGAGGCCATCCGCGCTGCTCTTGCCGAGGCTGATCCCGCCAACAAGGCCGCTTACGAGGCCGGCGCCCACAATTACGTGGAACAGCTGAGGGCGCTGGATCAGGCATTCACCTCCGGCCTCACCGGCTGCAAGCGCAAGGAGTTCTTTACCTCCCACGCCGCCTTCGGCTACCTGGCCGACCGGTACGGCCTGCAGCAGCATCCGATCATGGGCCTCTCGCCGGATGCGGAGCCCAAGCCGAAGGAGCTGGCCCAGATCGCTGCCGATGCCAGAGCAAAGGGCGTCAAGCATATCTTCTTCGAGACGCTGGTGGCGGACAAGGTCGCCAAGGCGCTGGCCAGGGAGATTGGGGCCGGCACCCTGTTGCTCAACCCCCTGGAAGGCCTGACCGACCAGGAGGTCAAGGACGGCAAGAGTTTCGTCAGCGTCATGCAGCAGAACCTGGCCAATCTGAAGATTGCACTGGAGTGTGGCAAGTAACCATGAGCACCCCCCTGGTCTCCCTGCGGGATGTGAGCTTCAGCTACGGCGCCGAGCCCGTGCTTGACGCCGTCCATCTGGATGTCCGCCAGGGGGAGTACCTTGGGCTGATCGGACCCAACGGGTCGGGCAAGACCACCTTGCTCAAGCTGATTCTGGGGAGTCTCCAGGCGCCGAAGAAGGGTGAGATCAAGCTCTTCGGCCTGCCCGTGCAGAGTTTCCGGGAGCGATGGCGCATCGGGTACGTGTCGCAGAAGGCTGCGTCTTTCAATTCGGGCTTCCCTGCCACCGTGGAAGAGGTGGTGGGCACGGGGCTGGCGGCCCGGCGGGGCCTCTTTCGCATGCCCACGGCGGGCGATCGCGCTGCGGTGGCCGAAGCGCTGGACCGGGTGGGCATGCTGGCCTTCAAGCACCGGCTCATCGGGCGGCTCTCCGGTGGTCAGCAGCAGCGGGTCTTCATCGCCCGGGCCCTGGTCAGCCGGCCGGAGCTGCTGATTCTCGACGAGCCCACCGTGGGCGTCGACGCACAGGCCGAGGCCCAGTTCTACCGCCTCATTCGCGAACTGCGCCAGCAAATGGACCTCACGGTGGTGCTGGTCTCCCACGACATCGGCGTGGTGGCCCACGAAGTGACCTCCCTGGCCTGCCTGAACCGCAAGCTGTTCTACCATGGATCGCCCGAGGAGTTCGGGACCGATGAGCAGCTTTGCGAGCTCTACGGCCATCCGGTCCGTACCATCGCCCACCATCACCATTAGGCTGGGGGGAACCGTATGCTGGAGATGCTGTCCCAGTCATTCATGCAGCGGGCTCTGCTCGCCGGGCTGATGGTAGCCGTGGTCTGTCCCGCCATCGGGCTTTTCCTCGTGCTGCGGCGGCTGGCCCAGTATGGCGACACGCTGGCCCATGTCTCCCTGGTGGGTGTGGCCGCAGGCGTGCTGAGCCGCACCTTCCCCGTCTATACCGGTCTGGCCTTTAGCGTACTGGCCTCGCTGGCCATGGATTGGCTTCGCCGCCGGTACAGCCAGTACAGCGAGCTGTCGCTGGCCATCATGGCGCCGGCGTCGCTGGCGCTTGCCGTGGTGCTGCTCAGCACGACGGGCGGCGGCGGCAGCGAGGTCATGGGCTACCTCTTTGGCTCCATTGTCACGGTAACCGTTAGCAGCCTGGTGATGATTGGGTTGCTCGGCCTGCTGGTCATGGCGGCTCTGCTGCTGCTCTACAAGGAGTTGCTCAGCGTCACGTTCGATGAGGAGCATGCCCGCATCAGCGGCCTGCCTGTTCAACTGGTCGGGACTGTCTTCATGGTGCTGACGGCCATGACCGTGGCCATGGCCATGAGTGTGGTGGGGGTATTGCTGGTCTCGGCCCTGATTGTGGTGCCCGTGGCCACGGCACTCCAGCTGGCCCGCTCCTTCCGGGGCGCCCTGGCCTGGTCGGTGGCGGTGGGCGTGGTCTCCGTGCTGACGGGGCTGACGCTCTCCTACACGCTGAACCTGATGCCGGGCGGCACGGTGGCCCTGACGGCAGTGGCTGTTCTGCTGCTGGTGCTGGGCTATAAGAGGTTGCGCGGAGTCGAGTAACCCGAACTGGCAAGCGCGAGCGGCCGTGAGCAGACAAGCTCGCGGCCTTTTGCGCGGTCGCCGCCCAAGTCGACGGAAACAGATGCCAGCGTAAACAAGCCAGGGCGCGGCCACGCTACTTGCACAAGAATCTCCATGGAGGCGAACGACGTGGCCCATTCGCTGAAAGCCCGGCTCCAGGCCCTGACCCTGTCGCCGGCCGAGGCCGCGCTGCTGGGGTTGCTCGCTGCCGGGTGCCGACTGGCTTTCGCCTCGCCGCCCGCCTACGCCACCGCATCCGACGCGCTGCGCCGTGCCTCGCGCTGGATGAGCCGCCTGCAAGGGGCCCTGCTCTCTGTCCAGTCCGATGAGGCCGCCGTGCAGATGGCTGCCGGCGCCGCCCTGCGGGGTGCCAGGGCTGCAGCGTTGGTGAGCGACACCACCCGGGCTGACGGCGCCCTGTCCGGCCTGGA
>Ga0196971_1000791_pt1 | contig 18463 bp, 18 predicted proteins | sample S1v_1013CmetaG_FD_148660 | JGI IMG/M metagenome (GOLD analysis project Ga0196971, IMG submission 148660) | Soil microbial communities from Anza Borrego desert, Southern California, United States - S1+v_10-13C | ecosystem: Environmental > Terrestrial > Soil > Desert | place: USA: California... | reverse complement strand
TTTTGTTTATGATAGAAACTTCGAGAGTCGTTTTGAAAAACTTATAAATTATCATTGTCTATATGATAATAGAGGTGATAGACTGAATTTTTCTAATAAATTTCAAATATTAAGTTGACGCCTATGTCCGGAGGAGCGAAATATCTGTAGCATTTGGATCCACCACACACCCCTCTTCGCTCCGGCGGAGCGACATATCTGTCCGTCTCCTTAACAACTATTACATTGAATTTAAGCCTTTCATTAATTATACTGAGTGAAGAATATACCGCGGAGAACTGATGGTTGATAACGAGATTGTTAATATAGAAAAAGCATACCGCCAGATTGTTGAAAAATCCCCTGACATAATCCTCATTATTTCAGATCTAAAAATTATTTATATAAACCATACGGGATTAAGATTATTTGCAGGAGAAAAAGAAGATTTCATTAACACCTCATTTCTTGATCTTGTACATGAGGATAATAAAGAAGAAGTTCATTCATTATTACTGAACAATAAAAAACGAAAGAGTGACTATTTCGTTGAAAAGAAATTTATTACGCTCAATAATGAAGAAATTATTATAGAAGCTTCTTTTTCTCAGATCAGGATCGGTGATGAACCAGGAATATTATTTACAGGACGCGATGTTACGAGGAAAAAATATCTTGAGGATGAACTTAGATTCAGCGAAGAACATTTTAAGGCTGTAGTTCAGAATATTAATGGCTATGTTTATAGCGTTCATTATGTTGATGACCTGCCGGTATCATCATATCATAGTCCACAATGTCTGCTGATTACAGGCTACTCTCCGGAGGAATATATAAAAGATCCGGAACTCTGGATTAAAATGGTTCACGATGAAGATCGCGAAAAAGTGTACCGGCTGTTTACGGATATCACTGAAAATCTGCAGCAGACACATATAGAACATAGAATAGTACATAAGAGCGGCAAGATAAGATGGATTTCTAATATATTCACTGTGTCACTGAATGAGTATGGCGATCTCATCCACTTATACGGCTTTATTCTCGACATAACTGACAAAAAAACAGCAGAAGATGCACTGCAGGAGCAATATCTCTTTCTGCAGAAACTAATAGATACTATTCCAAATCCAATTTTCTATAAAGATCATGCAGGGGTATTCCAGGGATGCAATATTGCTTTTGAAAAGTTTATAGGAAGACCTCGTTCCGAAATAACCGGTAAAACCTCATATGAAATTATGCCCGCTAATGAAGCTGACATCCATGCAAAAATGGACCAGGTACTGTATGAAAATCCCGGAGTACAGGTTTATGAAATAAAATCAATATTCCCTGATTCTTCCCTCCGCGAAGTAATTCTGAATAAAGCCATTTATAAAAATAAAGATAATTCAATAGGCGGTCTCGTTGGTGTAATTTCTGACATTTCTACTTTCAAAAAAATTCAGAATGAACTTGCTTCAGCGCTTGAGAAATTGAAAGAGATGGAAAACATAGTTAATAAGAGTCCGGTTGTCGTGTTCCTGTGGCGTGCGGAACCAGAATTGCCGGTGGAATTTGTATCACCTAACATTAAACAGTTTGGGTATAGCCCCGAAGAATTCATTTCAGGAAAAATAAAATACGCTGAAATTGTATGCGATTCCGACCATCCCCGGATTGAAGCTGAAATCACTCATTTTGCAAGACAACAATTTACTGAATTCAGTCAGGAGTATAGGATCCTCAACAAGAATGGTGATCTTTGCTGGGTCAGTGTTCATTCCTGGATAAGGAGAAACGAAGAAGAAAAGATAACTCATATCCAGGGAATCCTGCTTGACAATACTAAAAGAAAAAATGCCGAACTTCAGATAAAAGAAAGCGAGGAACGCTACAGAACTCTTGCTGAAAATTCATATGATCTGATATGTGAGATCAGTAACAAATCGACATTCCTTTATATAAGTCCTAACTGCTTCGAACTGTTAGGATTCTCGCCTGATGAATTACTTGATAAGAATATACTTGAATTTGTTCATCTGGATGATATTCCGGCTGTCTTATCAGAACTGAAAAAAGAATATGGACGCGTTATTCTGAGATTCAGGCATAAAACCGAAGGATGGAAATGGTTCGAGAGTGCAGGCAGAAAATTTAAAACTGCTACAGGTGAAATAAGAGGTGTAATTGTATCCCGTGATATAAATGATAGAAAAAGGTTAGAACAGCAATTAATACAAACTGAAAAACTTATGGCAGTTGGTGAGATGTCAGCAATGATAGCTCACGAATTCAGAAATGCGTTAACATCTGTCAAGATGATACTGCAGTTAACCGGGGAATCAGAAAATCTATCAACTTCGGAAAAGAAATCCTTTGGTATCGCTATAAATTCTATATATCATATGGAAACAGTAGTACAGCAGCTGTTGAATTTTGCTCTTCCTACTCCAAGAGAATTTAAAAAGGAGGATCTTACCTCTGTTCTGAAAGAGTGTCTCCCCTTTATTAAAATGCAGGCAAAGAAAAGAAATATTGAGGTATTTAAGAAATTCGACAGATCCATTCCAATGATGATTATTAGCGGCCCGGGTATAAAAGAAGCTGTCATTAATTTATTGCTCAACTCAACTCAGGCATTTGAAAATAATCTGCAAACTATGTCGAGAAGAGTATCTCTTACTTCAAAGAAAGTCCGGTTAACTGAAACTTTGAGGGATTTTAATTATAATTTGTACAATGAAAATCTGGGTATTAGATCAAAATCTTCAGATATGAGTGAAATTGTTCTTGAAAGAAATACAGAATGTGCCTTAATTGAAGTAAGCGATAATGGTTGCGGTATTGATGATACATATCTCTCAAGAATTTTTGAACCATTCTTTACAACCAAAGAAAAAGGTTCCGGATTGGGTTTATCAATTGTTAAAAGAACTGTAAATTCACATGGGGGAATTATTCAAGTTAATAGCTCAGTAAACAACGGAACTTCTTTCAAAATTTATCTGCCAATTTTCACATAACATATATGCAGCAAATAAAAATTCTTATAGCTGATGACGATGAAACTATTCTCTATGCATTCGAAGAGCTCTTCAGGAAAGATGGTTATAACGGAATAATTGCAAGGGATGGTGAAGAAGCATTGTATAAAATTGAAAATGAACTGCCCGATATCATCTTCCTTGATATCTCTATGCCCCGCTTCAGTGGTTTGGAAGTTCTTAAGGAGATTAAAGCCCGGAATATTCTAATACCCGTTGTTATAATTACTGGGCATGGCTCTATGCAGACAGCTGTTAAAGCAATACAGCTCGGTGCATTTGAGTATATGACTAAGCCTCTCGATCTGCAGAAAATAAGAGAAGTTATAAAAAAAGCAATATTTTCGAGCAGGACAGATACTGAAAATTTTATAAATGAGATTCAATTTAATGCTGATATACTTGAAAAATATGAACTACTTGGAAAAAGTGAACAGATGCAGGAAATTTTTAAGCTGATTGGATCCATATCAACCACACCGAATACTACTTCAGTTCTTATCAGCGGTGAAAGCGGAACTGGCAAAGAGTTAGTTGCGCGTGCGATTCATAATAATAGTGATAACTCTTCAGAACCTTTTGTGCCGATAAATTGTACCGCTTTTCCTGAAACACTGCTGGAATCTGAATTGTTCGGTCATGAAAAAGGATCATTCACTGGTGCTTTTGAACGTAAATTGGGGAAATTTGAAATAGCTGAATGCGGAACAATTTTTCTGGATGAGATAGGAAACTTAAGTCCTAATCTGCAGCAGAAATTGTTGAGGGTTATTCAGAACCGGGAATATTCACGTGTCGGCGGTAACGAAGTTATCGAGGTCAACGCCCGGTTTATTGCAGCAACTAACATAGATATTGCTGAAGAAGTAAAAAATGGAACTTTTCGTGAAGATCTTTTTTACCGGCTTAATGTTGCATCAGTTCATCTTTCACCACTTAGGGAAAGAAAGGATGACATTTTTCTACTGGCTAACTACTTTCTTGCTAAATATACTTATCGTCTTAAAAAACAGATAAAAGGATTTTCTACAGAAGCATTAAAACTTCTATCATCATATTCATACCCCGGAAATGTCCGCGAACTGGAAAATTTAATTGAAAGATCGGTAATGCTTACTAAAACGGATGTTATAATGAAAGATGCCTTTTTGGAAATCCTTAATCCTGTTCAGTACAAATCCTTCAGCATACCAATTATCAGTCCGCTTTTTTCTGAAGCCCGCGATTATATTATGGATCTTTTTGTAAAAGAGTTCATAAAAGAAAAGTTGACATTATTTAATGGTAATGTTTCAAAAGCAGCCGAATCATCAAAAATGACGCGTCAATATTTTATTAAACTGATGAAACAAAACAATATAGATCCCGGACAGTTCAGAAGTTGAGGTTGTAACCTGTCAGTTTACACGCATGTAACTTGTAGTTGTCAATCCTACAAACCAGCCAACTTTAATTTTTGATTTCAAGCTCTAATCACATCAGACACTTTGGTATAATTCTTTATATACAATTAGCAAATAGAAGGAGGATGATGTATGGCTATGAATAGCAATGAAGATACAACTGTTCTTGAGCAGGATGTAATAACTGAAGAGGTTAGAGTTTCTCAAAAACCTACAGTTCTTGTGGTAGATGATGATAAAAAAATTCTGGAAGCATTTTCCATGTTAATGGAATCTGAGAACTGTTATATGATATCTGCGTCTGAGGTGAATGAAGTAATGAAACGAATTGAGGGAAGAGAACTTCATTTGATCATCATGGATTTTATGTTAAAAACAAAGTCCAGCATAGAACTATTTACTTTGATCCGTAAAAGCCATCCTGATGTTCCCATAGTTGTTATGACTGGTTATCCTGAATTGATATCTGAGAAAGATGTTAAAATGTTCGGAGGAGATCTTTTCTTAACAAAACCTCTGGAACTCGGAAAATTAAGACACGTAATCAGATCCAGCACTAATCCACTTAAAATTGGATCTCAATAAAAAGAAAAAACCTCCGGAGTTTTATTAACCACGGAGGTTTTCTCTTGATATCCTCAGAGCGGCTTTTCTAATCTTTTTTCATTCCTTCAAGCGGAATAACCGAATGCCTCATAGAATGAACCTTATTTGGAATTGGCATAACAATCTCCCGGTTCACTGCTTTTTCAAAATCCTCCCGGAATCTCTGTATCATGAACTTCACCGGCCATGCTGCTGCATCTCCCAATGCGCATACGGTATTACCTTCGATATTCATTGCAACATTGATCAGAAGGTCAAGGTCGGAAGATGTTCCATTCCCCGCTATTATCCTGTTCAGGGTCTTTAACATCCATCCTGTTCCTTCCCTGCATGGCGTGCACTGACCGCAGCTTTCGTGATAATAAAATTTAGTTATCCTGGCAAGCACCTTCACAAGATCAGTATCCTCATCCATCACCATCACACCGCCGGTTCCAATTGCAGAACCTGCTGCCTTTAATGATTCAGCATCCATCTTAATTCCTTCAAGCTGATCTCCTCTTAAAGGCGGCATAGATGATCCGCCGGGTATAACGCACTTGATCTTTTTGTCACCGATAACTCCGCCTGCGTATTTATAGATCAGTTCCGTTAAAAGAACACCGGATGGAAGTTCATAAACACCAGGTTTATCTACATGTCCGCTTATTCCGAATAAAAGCGTTCCGGGATGCCTTGGCTCTCCGATTTTCGAAAACCATTCCCATCCCTTATTTATAATCGGAGCTATGTTTGCAATTGTCTCAACGTTATTAATTGTGGTTGGATTTCCCCACAGTCCAAACTGTGCAGGAAAAGGAGGTTTCACTCTTGGATAAGCTCTTTTACCTTCAATTGAATTCATCAGTGAGGATTCTTCACCGCAGATATACGCGCCGGCTCCCTTGTGAACATAAATATTACAGGAGAAATCGATACCAAAAGTATCCTTCATCTTTTCTCCAACGAAACCCTTTTCATACGCATCATCAAGCGCTTTCTGAAATAATTTAATCCATTTATGATATTCACCGCGGATATATACATAAGCTGTTTTTGCCTGAATTGCAAAACAGGTAATAAGAATGCCTTCAATTAACTGATGAGGATTGTATTCAAATATCTGCCTGTCCTTAAATGATCCGGGCTCGCTCTCATCACCATTGATGCAAAGATATTTTGGTTTATCTGTGGTCTTTGGCATAAAGCTCCATTTCAATCCGGTAGAGAATGCTGCTCCCCCTCTTCCACGAAGTCCCGATTTCTTTACTGTATCAATGATTTCATCAGTGGGCATTGAAAAAGCTTTCTTTGCCGCAGAATATCCACTATTCTGTAAGTATACTTCAAGAGTATGAAGATCAGGTATATCAGGTAATAATATTTTTTCCATTAGTTAAGTGAATCCAGAATTTCTGTGATTTTCTCTTTAGTTAAATTTTCATAAAAGTCTTCGTTTATTGCGATCATTGGTGCGGTACCGCAGCTTCCCATACATTCAACTTCTTCAATTGAAAACCTGCCGTCATGGGTAACATCATTTTTTTTAATGCCGAGTTTACTCTCTACCTCGCTGAGTAGTTCATAACCTCCCCTTAACATACAGGAAACATTTGTACATACCTGAACGTGATATTTACCGGGCTGCTTCTGGTGATACATGGTATAAAAAGTTACTACTGTATAAACATCAACAGGATCCATACTGAGAAGTGAAGCTACCTCATTCATTACTTCCTGAGAAATATATCCGTTCTGAGACTGCCCTAAATACAATAATTCCATTACTGCAGCTCCTGGAACGGGGTACTTCTGTATTGCTGCTCTTACTTTATGCAGGTTCTCTTCTGTAAATTTGAATTCCATTTATTCCTTTTAAAGATTCTTATACAACCTATTTGTCGGCTTCGCCCATTACCGGGTCAAGACTTCCGATAATAGCTACAACATCAGATATCATCGAACCCTTTACGATTTTCGATAATGCCTGAAGATTACAAAACGAAGGTGACCGTATTTTCATCTTCCATGGGTAACCTTTGCCATGACTCACAATGTAAAATCCCAGCTCACCTTTGGGATTCTCCACAGCATGGTAAATCTCTCCTGCAGGTGGATTTATACCAAAATTCACAATCATAAAATCATGAATAAGCTCTTCCATCTTTGTATAAATTTCAGTTTTATGAGGAAGTACTCTCTTCGAATTATTAGCCATTACAGGACCAGCAGGCATTTTATCAATCACCTGCATAACAATTCTGATACTCTCTCTTACTTCTTCAACCCTGACAAAATATCTTGCAAGTGAATCACCTTCAGTATAAACAGGTACCTTGAAATCAATTTCGTTATAAAACAGATATGGTTTTGCGCGCCGAATATCATATTCTACCCCTGAGGCACGAAGATTAGGTCCGGTTACTCCAAGATTTATTGCGTCTTCTTTTGAGAGAGGACCTATACCTTCAAGACGCTCAATATAAATTCTGTTTGTATTAAGAAGCTTTTCAATTTCATCAATGATAGGAACAAGATTGGTAACTACTTCCTTAATTTCTGAAAGTATTTCGCTGGTTGCGTCAATGGCTACCCCGCCAATTCTTGTGTAACTGGTTGTGAACCTTGCACCAGCAAGTTTATCATAAATGTTTTGAATCTTTTCTCTCTCGGTGAATGTCCACATGAATACAGTTACTGCACCAACATCCATAGCAAAAGTACCGATGGCAACCAGGTGTCCCATAATCCTTGAAAGTTCAGCCACCATCATACGGATATATTGCGCGCGTTTAGGAACCTCAATTCCTGCCAGTTTTTCAACTGCAAGAACATAGGCAACGTTGTTGCACATAGTAGATGTATAATCAAGACGGTCAGTGTGAGGTATATATTCCATGTACGACATATTCTCAGCCATCTTCTCATAACCTCTGTGAAGATAACCAAGCTCCGGAACACAGCTCATTATGGTTTCACCATCCAGTCTTAAAAGCAAACGTAAAACCCCGTGAGTTGCCGGATGCTGAGGACCCATATTAAGGATCATCTCATTTTCTAATGCGTCTTCGATTGTAATAGCTGAATCTGCCATAAGGGCTTTCAGCATTTTTGAATCAGTGTCTTCTTTTAATTTTTTATCCATGATCTCTATTTTTTAGGAAGGGGTAAAGAACCGGGAATTCCCAAAACAGGAAATTCTTTTCTTAATGGATGATATTCAAATTCTTCAGGTAAATACATTCTCCTAAGGTCGGGATGATTATTAAACACTATCCCATACATATCAAAAGTTTCTCTTTCATACCAGTTTGCAGATTCCCACACCGGTGTAACACTCTCTGTTTCAGTGCCCTGAAGATTTGTTTTTATTCTGAGACGGAAATTATTCTTAAATGAATAAATATGATACACTACCGTGAATCTGTTTTTTTTAACCGCCCAGTCGATTGCTGTTACGTCCTCACACATCGTAAATTGAAGTTCGGGATCTTCCTTCAAAAATCTGCAGAACTCTGCTATAGATGAAGGATCTGTAACCACACTGAGTTCTTCTTTATATTCCGAAACTTCTATAGCTTTGCCGGTAAGGGCACTATTCATTCTATCAATGAGATAATCTTTAAATTCCATATAACTCAGTTATTAGTTAATTCTTTTGATTTTCAAGCTCTAATGGTTGGTCCTGATAATCCCTTCCTCTTGATGTACCAATTTTTTTCTGGATTTCCATAACCGCATTGATAAGATTTTCTGGTCTTGGAGGACAACCGGCTGTATAAACATCAACAGGCAGAAACTGGTCGATTCCCTGCACTACATTATATGAGCGGTACATTCCTCCTGAAGAAGTACATGCTCCCATTGCAATTACCCACTTGGGGTCAGGCATCTGATCATATATTTTTCGAACAACTTTTGCCATTTTATAAGTAACAGTACCGGCGACAATAATAAGATCACACTGACGCGGAGAGAACCTCATAACTTCAGATCCAAACCTTGCCAAATCATATTTCGGATCTACTGCAGACATCATTTCAATAGCACAACAGGAAATTCCCATGGGCATTGGCCAAACCGAATTCTTTCTGGCCCATGAAATTATTGAATCAAGAGTGGTAGTAATATAGCCATCAGATTTCAGACTTGCTTCTAATCCCATTTCAATCCGCCTTTCTTATAAACATATAAATATCCTAATTCCAGAACTATGAGAAATATCAACATAGGAATAAAAGCAAAGATTCCATATTCACCAAAAAGCTTCCGGAATTGCACTCCCCAGGGATAAACAAAAATAACTTCTATATCAAAAATTATAAAAAGCATAGCCACCAGATAATACTTAATCGAGATCCTTTCACTTGTTGAGCCTATCGGCTTCATTCCGCTTTCGTAAGTAGATAACTTTTCCTTTGTGGGCCGTTGAGGACCAAAGATCTTCGAAGAAAATATTACTGCAATCCCGAATATTGCAGCAACAATAATTACCAGGAACAGAGGTATATATTGTTCAATCATTTACCATTTATCTGATTATTTGAGTTCACAAAATTTATCTAAAATATGCTAGAATGTCAATTTAAAGCAAACTTCGTACACGTTGCAATGCCCCCAGAAACTTACGGTATTTGGTGGTTTTCAGGTGTTGAAGCACAAAAAGGATTATTCCGGCAGGATGTTCATTTTGACCAATTCTATTCTGATCTGATTTGATCTAAGGATTAAAAGTTCGAATCTTTCATCAAGAACTACAGTCTCCCCTTTCTGGGGTATTCTGCCCAGCTGATATGTAATATATCCCCCAAGCGTGGTATAATCACCTTCAGGAAGCGCAATTTCAAATTTTTCGTTGATGTAGTCTATCTCAACTTTTCCGCCGATCACATAGGTATTATCAGCAACTTTCTTGCAGATTTCATCATCAGTATCATATTCATCCCTGATTTCACCGAATAGCTCCTCTATTATGTCTTCCATTGTTAGTATTCCCGCTGTACCTCCAAACTCATCTATTGCTACTGCAAAGGAAATTCTTTTTTCAGAAAATTCCTTCAGCATCTCTATGCTTCTTTTGGTATCCGGAATAAATAACACTTCCCTCATAATATCAGAAATTTTTTCCGGTTTGCTGAAAAGATCATAAGCCAGAACTATTCCCTTAATGTTGTCCAGACTTTCCGCATACACCGGAAGCTTGGAATATCCTGATTCAATAAAAATATCATAAACCTCGTTTATCGAACTGTTTATCTCAACACCTACAATATCTGTTCTGGGACGCATTACTTCATAAACTCTCTGATCAGCTAGCTCAAGTATTCTTGTCAGAATGTCACCTTCTTTTTTATCAACAGCACCCGACTTGTGACTTTCAACAAATAACATCTGAATTTCCTGACGGCTAAAAAGTAAATTTATATTTTCCTCAGTTACATTTTTTGTTCTGGAAAACATCTCTGAAATTGAAGCAGTAATTTTCACCAGAGGGTAGAGAGCATAAAACAGTATACGCACCGGCAGTGCGGATACCATAACTGTCAGGTCAGCAGTTTCACGTGCTATGTATTTGGGGATCAGTTCACCAAATAATAATACAGTTACAGATGTGATCAGGAGTATTACAAAATCATTATACCCGAAATACGCAGCCAGAAAGATGGTTGATAAAGATGTAAATGCAATATTAACAATATTGTTGCCTATCAGAATTGTAGGGAAGAAATCCTGGGGATGTTTAATAAAATAATTCGCGCTCTCTGCTGCAATGTTTTTTCTCCTCGATTTAATCTCTATTTTGAGCTTATTGGAAACCACATACGCGATCTCAGTTGAGGAAAAAAAAGCGCTCAACAGCAGGAAAATTAACAGCAGAATAAGCTGCTCAGGCATCAGTATACTCTCTCAATTTCAATATTCTTTACTTCAAATTTATGCAATTTACCGTCTGAAACGAAATATAAATATGCCGTGAACAATCCTTCATTAAGCTTCTCTTTTAGTTTGGTACTGGCTTTCATAGAAAACAATTTTTGTTTATCATTACCTGAAGAAGAGCTAGTATCTTCACTAATTATCTCAATATTGCCAAGCACCAGTTTTGTTGAATCCTTTAATAATTCCACTTTATCAATAGAGATATTATAAGTATTGTCTGCCATTACCTTTGCTGTAAAATGAACCGTAGGATCATCAGGACCCGGCATAAGGTTTACCCAGGAATAAACTTCAAGAACTTCTGCCCGGATATCCGCATTCTGCTGTTTCAATAATTGCTCCTGCCTGCAGCATCCGGAGATAACAAAACCTATAATCAACAAAATAAACTTGATTCTCATACCTGCATTCAAAATGACGGAATTTAAAAAGATATATATTATAGTTCTTACGCATTATCTTAAAAATATACAATGTAAATGGTAGTAAGAACATAGAGGATGATGTTTATAATCATAGGCGGGTCAGTCACCATAATTTCTGTTGCGTTTTCTCCTTTGCTCTTTTTATATACAAGGTACATGAAACGGAAAATTCCAAACACAACGAAAATGGTAGTAAATACCATGCTCTCTCCTTTCAGTGACATTACCGTTCTGTCAGAAACAGAATATAAAGCATAGCAGATTATTACTCCAGCGGCACATATAGACGCCATCTGTTCTGTAAAGGATAAAGAATATTCCGATAACACCTTTCTTGTTATTCCCGGGTTATCTTCCAGCACCATTCCTAATTCCGAGCGGCGTTTCATTATAGCCAGGAATAGTGAAATAAATAAAGTGGTAAGTATTAACCACGATGATACAGGTACCTGAATAACAAAAGCACCGCCAAGCACGCGCAGCATAAATCCGGCGGCGATAGTTATTATATCTACAATGACAATATGCTTGAGGGCAAAAGAATAAAAAATATTAAGAGTAGCATAACCCATAATTACCAGCAGAAATCTGAAATCAAGATAATTCAGTATATAAGAAGTAAGTAATGCAAGTATAGCAGAGGTAATTACAGCCGATGTAACAGAAATTCTTCCTGCCGGTATGGGTCTGAACTTTTTTGCAGGATGAAGTTTATCTTCTTCAATATCAAAAATATCATTAACTATATAAACTGCGCTTGAGGTTAAGCAAAACGCAAAGAAGGCCAGCACTACTTGTATAAAAAGATCCTGATCAAAAAGCTGCTTTGCAAAAAGCAAAGGTACGAATACAAATAGGTTTTTTATCCATTGAGGTATTCGTAAGAGACGGAAATAATCTTTAAAAAACCGATATCTCCTCATAGGTGCCGAAATGCTTCTTTAGTTCTCCAATTATTTCACCTAAAGTTACGTAATTTTCGGCAGCTTTAATTAATACCGGCATTAAATTTTTTACGTTATTTGCAGCTTCCGCAATCTCATTAAGACTTGCTTCTACCTTATTATTATCTCTCCTGGATTTTAATCGCTCAAGCCGGTTAACCTGTTTGCTTTCAACCTCCGGAGATATTCTTAAAATCGGAATATCAATTTTTTCTTCTTCCTCAACAAACCCGTTTACACCTACAATGAACTTCTCTTTTCTTTCAAGCTCAAGCTGATATCGGTAAGCGGCATCAGCAATTTCTTTCTGAAAATATCCGGCTTCAATGGCAGGAATTACTCCGCCGAAAGAATCAATCTCTTTAAATATTCTTTCTGCCTGTTCTTCCATCTTATCAGTGAGCGATTCAATATAATAACTTCCTCCCAGCGGATCCACAGTGTTTATTACTCCGGTTTCATATGCAATCAGCTGCTGCGTGCGCAGCGCAATCTTAACCGCTTTTTCACCTGGAAGCGCAAGAGTTTCATCCATCGAATTTGTATGAAGAGATTGTGTGCCTCCAAGAACTCCTGCAAGTGCCTGGAATGCAGTTCTGATAATATTATTCTCCGGCTGTTGTGCCGTTAAAGTAACACCCGCAGTTTGCGTGTGGAACCTGAGCCACCACGACCTTGGATTTTTGGCATTATACTTTTCACGCATATGTCTGGCATATATCCTTCTGGCTGCTCTGTATTTAGCTATTTCCTCAAAGAAATCTAAATGTGAGTTAAAAAAGAAAGATATCCTTGGAGCAAAATCATCTACATTCAATCCCCTTTCAATACAGGCTTCGATGTATGCGAAACCATCTGCCAGGGTATAAGCAAGTTCCTGTGCTGCAGTCGATCCTGCTTCCCTTATGTGATAACCACTCACCGATACGGGATTCCATTGAGGCACTTCATTCGTGCAGAATTCAATCATATCCGTAATTATTCGCATTGAAGGATGCGGGGGAAATATATACTCTTTCTGGGCAATATATTCTTTTAAAATGTCATTCTGTAATGTGCCCCTTAATTTACCGAAATCAACTCCCTGCTTCTTTGCAACGGCAAGATAAAACGCAAATACAATTGCTGCGGGTGAGTTAATTGTCATGGATGTGGATACTTTATCAAGAGGGATTTTATCGAATAAAATTTCCATATCTTCAAGCGAAGATACTGCTACTCCGCAAATGCCTACTTCACCTTTACTTAATTCGGCATCGCTGTCCCATCCCATAAGCGTGGGAAGATCAAATGCTACAGAAAGGCCAGTCTGTCCATGACTAAGTAAATAATGGAATCTTTCGTTTGTATCTTCCGGGGTTCCAAATCCGGCAAACTGACGCATAGTCCATATCTTTCCGCGATAGCCATTGGGGTGAATTCCGCGGGTGAAAGGATATTGCCCGGGGTTGCCGATATTACTATCAAAATCATTATCCGCAATATCATCAGGTGTATATACAACCTTTACCGGCTCACCGCTTACTGATGTGTACTTTATAGTTTTTTCCGGTGCATCACTGCCGCCATCTGAAAAGTTATCTCTTTTTTGAATCATTTTTCCCTCTTTAGGTGTACCTTTAAGGATCATAATAAATGCTTTATTATTATATAATAAGATTTTATGTCCTTATGCACAAATGACTGCAATTCCTCTTTTCTATTCCAATCACTCTCTTTAATCATACAAATCATATTGGAATCTGCGGTTCAGACAATGTCTTTTCTCATTTTAATCATATTGAAATCTGTGGTTCAGACAATCTTGAATTCTGCGGTTCAGACATTCTCTTTAATCAGTGTGTTCTCTGCAGCTAATCAACCCCTCCCCTTTTCTATGTAGGAGGATTAAAATGATTTTCCATTCCAATCAATCTCTTTAACCACACAAATTATATTGAAATCTGCGGTTCAGACAATCTTGGAATCTGTGGTTCAGACAATCTCTTTAATCATTACCTATTCAATACCTGCGAACTTTACGAACGAACGGAATCGTCAGCCCCCCAATTAACAATATTACTACTAACCCGGAACCTGTAATGAATGTTGTATTCAACTCACGTGATTCTGCATACATCTCATGATCGCTTAGAAGATACTTATCCGAATTAAAAGTCCATATCACCTTATTACCCTCCAGCGCATCTGCGTTGGTTTTAACTATAATCCCGGGAAGAATAATTTCATTCTTATAATCACCTTCAGCCCGCCCCATTCGCTCAATCTTTTCTCCTATTTCTGCCTCTGCTTTTTCAAGTTCTTTCTTAAGCAGTGAGGCTTCATTTGTATCAAATAGTTTGTTGAGGTAAACAATAAAGGTTTCAGAGTCACCTTTTTCATCTGCTATAAATGCCTTAGTGATCTCTTCCTTTCTTTCCTTCAATGATTCCGGAGTTATTTTCTTACCATTAATTCTTTCAGATCCTTTTACAAGCGCCTGGAAAAGATTTTCAAACACATTCTGCTGCTGCCATAAATTCGTCTGTTCATTTATCCAAACCGTATCCTCCCCTTTTTTCAGCCGTTCAAGCTCAGATGCTGAAAAGAATTCTTCTGCGGGAATGGAATTGAATTCATTATAGGACTTATACTTTTCCTGAAATTTGTAGTAAGTAAAGAACCATCTGAATTCCTTATCTATTCTTGAACTAACATTTCCCGTTTTGTTAAATTCAGAATTATACGTATCAAGATTTTCAAAGTGCCTGGTGTAAGTATAAAGATTCTTATCATCTTTAACTTTTTCTGTCTTCCGCATGCTCCAGGATTCATCCAATGAATATGGAAACAGATGTTCCTTCGCATTATCATTCTCCCGGTAAATGCTGATGCTCCTGCTGCAGGTACCATCGGAGTTTACTTTGGTTGAAACATTAATTTCTCTGCAGCCGCTCATAATCAAGCTAATGGCAGCCAATAATAAAATTAGTTTGTTCATTTTATTTTCCTTCTGTTAAAATACTATTCAGATCTTTTACCAGATCATTATTAACCAACATGCTGTCAAGTTCTTCCGGATCCATTTCCTCAAGCAGATAACGTGTCAGTTCAGGATAATTATTACTGAACTCGCGGGGATTACTGTTATACATATTCATAAGTTTATTATGTACCCTGAATAAACTTCTGAACAGATCCCGGTCAACTACAATTAAATTTGATGAAAGATTAAGGTAAGTATTATCACCTTTAAGGAAGAGATAAAAATCTTTTAGGTTATGGCTTAATTCATCAAGCTCAACAATAGATGCACTGGTACTCTGAACCCGTGAGCCGGATTGCATTCTCTTTTCAAGTTGTGTAATATCAGTGAATGTTACAGTACTTTGATAAAGGAACGTGCACACTAAAATGAGAATCAGAAATACAATAGAAAACCGGACTGAGGGACGATAGAATAACTCAAGAAATTTATCAATAGCATTTCCTGACGGCCTGGATTTTTCTCTTCTTATAACGGACATTATATTGCCTAAATCCGATTCACTAAGATCATGTTCCGGGATATAAGATGCAGCAGCAGAAGTTAAAGCCCTGAATCTGTTAACAGATTCCAATTCTTTTTTGCAGCTTTGGCATTCAGTGATATGTGCCTTTAATTCAAAGACCTGAGAATCAGATAATTCACCTTCACCACACAAGTAAATGTAAGCTTTGATTTTCGTACATGACGTTTTCATAAATTACCCTGCTTATAATATTTTACAATTTTCTCTTTCATTGCCCTTCGTGCATAAACTAAATTTGTTTTGACGGACTCTTCAGATATTTCCATAATATCAGCAACCTCTGCTACACTGAGCTGTTCAAGATCTCTAAGTGTAAAAACTATTTTCTGTTTATAGCTGAGCTCTTCTGTAAATTTCAGGATTAGTACGCTGGCTTCCTCTTTATCCAATTTCAAAGCAGGGTTATCTGATGAACCCATATACTGATCCATTTCTGCTTCAGTGCTAATCAGGCTGATCCGCCTCTTTCGGGATTTCAGCTGGTCATAACATATATTCACAACTATCCTGTAAAGCCAGGTTGTGAACTTAACTTCTTTGTTATACCGAGCCTTATTTTTCCATACCCTGATAAAACATTCCTGTACAATGTCTTCCGCGTCATTGCAGTTATTCATTAGCCGGAATGCCACCGAATAAACATATGACTGGTATGCTCTTACGATCTCTTTGAAATTCCCGGGATTCTCTGAGTTTAGTATTTCAATAAGATCTTCAACAGGAATTACATTTTTTTGTATAGTCATCAGGATGTTGATTAATTTTCAAAAGGCTCTGCACATGATACGACTACAAATATAAAAAGTTAAATTGTAAGTAGTACTTTCCTCGCTCACAATATAGTTTTATTGATTTTTAAGGTTGGCCGATGCGGAATCTTTTATTAATTACGCTTGTTTAATGATAAACATCAGGTCTGATTATGAAACTTTTCATATTATCAATAATTCTCTTATTTACTATATCAGGTTGCAGGGAATCAAAATCTTTTTCAAAATCCTCAAAGGAAATTACAATGGTTAACGATAGTTCATTAGAAACCGCAACTTTCGGTTCAGGCTGCTTCTGGTGCACAGAAGCAATATTCGACCGGGTAAAGGGCGTTCAATCAGTCGAATCCGGATACTCCGGAGGAAGCGTCCCTGATCCTTCTTATGAAGCAGTCTGCACAGGCAAAACCGGTCATGCCGAAGTTATTCAGGTAAAATATGATCCAAAGATTACCTCTTATGATGAGCTTCTGGAGATATTCTGGAAAACCCATGACCCCACTACCTTAAACAGGCAGGGCGCAGATGTTGGAACTCAGTACAGATCGGTAATCTTTTATCATAACGATGAGCAGAAAGAAAAAGCTGAATATTATAAATCTAAGCTGGAAAGTTCGAAGGTGTGGGATAATCCCATCGTAACAGAAATTACTCCTATGAAAAAATTCTATAAGGCAGAAGATTATCATCAGGAGTATTATGAAAAAAATCCTTACCAGGGTTACTGCTCTTTTGTAATCACTCCGAAGGTTGAAAAATTTGAAAAGGTATTCAAGGATAAGCTGAAGTAATTAACTTCTTCAGTATAATTCCTTTATATCTTAACCCTGAAATCCATTTGATTTCGTTTTCATTTCGTTTTGATTTCGTTTTTTCTTGGGTTGGTTTGCCTGAAAGCATTTCGAAAGGTACTATCATAAAGAAAGCATAAAATAAAAAATAATTTATACAAAACCAAAACCCATTTTCTTTCAGGTTATTCTTCTCTTTTTTAAGTAATTTTGGCAATAAAATATTTTTCCGGAGAAGAAATGAAATCCCTGGTTTTTACCCTTATTATCCTTCTTAGCTCTTTTCAGCTTTTAATTTCTCAAACCTCACCTAAAGAAATAGGATTAAATTCTCTTTCGGAAAGTGGCATCCAGGCACAGCTTGAATTTCTTTCATCAGACTGGATGGAAGGACGCGAAACGGGTACCAGGGGCAATCTTATTGCAGCAGATTATATCGCAAGTATGTTTAAAGTATACGGACTGCTTCCCGGAGGTGATATTGTTTCTGAAGATTTAAGCATGCGCGACTATATCAGGGGAAACAAAGCAAAAGAATACCAGAGCTATTTTCAAACCTTCCCGCTTATAGAATATGAACCTGGAGATAAACAGGAACTGAATTTACTCTCTGATAGTGGAGAGAAAATTAGTTTCGTAAACAATACTGATTATAAAATATACCCTTCCGGAAATGGAACTGAAATTACTGTACCGGTTGTATTTGTAGGTTACGGTATAAAAGATGACGGGAAAGGATATAATGATTTTGCAGGCGTGGATGTAAAAGGGAAATTTATTCTTCGGCTGCCCGGTTATCCGGGTCATAAAGATACTGCGAGTGAAGCTTATAAGAAGTTCAAAACAGATAGACCTTACCTGATAAGAAGAGCAAAAAATAGCACAGCTAAAGATCTGGGTGCGGCCGGTATTATTGAAATCGCCGAGTAGGTCGAAGGGGATTTCACCCTTCGACCGCTCACAGAACCGTACGTGACAGTCTCCCGTCATACGGCTCGTGTTATTCTTCAAGTTTCAGCAATAACCTTTTTGCCAGTGATAAAACA
>Ga0196971_1000790_pt1 | contig 18504 bp, 15 predicted proteins | sample S1v_1013CmetaG_FD_148660 | JGI IMG/M metagenome (GOLD analysis project Ga0196971, IMG submission 148660) | Soil microbial communities from Anza Borrego desert, Southern California, United States - S1+v_10-13C | ecosystem: Environmental > Terrestrial > Soil > Desert | place: USA: California... | reverse complement strand
CGTGAGCAGGGTCTCCAACAAGGCGTTCACGTCTACGCTGGCCAGGTGCAGGGAAAGGCCGCCCACTTCGGCCAGGCTCAGGTCCCGCAGGTCGCCCACCAGCCTGGTCAGACGGATCACTTCATCTTGTAGAGGGAGGAGTGCTTCCTGGTCTACCTCCACCTTGCCGTCCTGCATGAGGTCCAGCCGGCCTTTCATGACAGCCAGGGGATGGCGCAGTTCATGAGCCACGTCGGCCAGCAGCTGCCGCCGGGCCTTCTCTTCCACCTCCAGCCGGTCGCACATCACATTGAAGCTGCGGGCCACATCGGCAATCTCGTCAGTGCCTTCCACCGGCACCCGCCGGGAGAGGTCCCGCAGGTCCAGTTGCCCGGCGGCGGTACGCAGGTGGCTGAGCGATCGGGTAATGCGCCAGGAGATCCACCAGCCTGCGCCGCCTGCCAGGGCGAAGGCCGCCGCGGCGGCCCAGACGGACCAGGCGCGCACCGATTCCATGGCGAGCCGCCGCTCCTCGGCTGCTGACCACGGCGCGACCGGGGACTCCCCCGGGTTCTGCCGCATCATACCGGGGCCCATCATGCTTCCCTGGCCGCGGCGCATCATCGGGCCGCCGCCCATCTCGCGGGTCACGCCGGCATTGACGATCAAGGCAGCGGGAATCAGCGCCACCAGCGCCACCAGCACGAAGGCCCACATCAGCTTGGCTCGGAGCGACACAGGCCTCACCCCTTTGGCGGAACCAGCTTGTACCCAGTTCCCTTGACCGTGGCTATGAGCGATTCACTGGCACCCAGCTTACGCCGCAGGTGGCTGATGTGGCTGTCAATGGTCCGCTCGTAGCCCTCGTAGTAGTCACCCACGGCCGCTTCCATCAGCTGCAGGCGGGAGAACACACGGTTTGGATGCCGCGCCAGTAGGGCCAGCAGCTTGAACTCCGTGGCCGTGAGGCTCACTTCCTGCCCCCCGATCTTGACGGTATGGCCCGCCAGGTCCACCATTAGATCGGCAAAGCGGAGAACATCTGCCGCGGCAACTGCGACATCGGGCCTGGTCCGGCGCAGCACGGCCCTGATGCGGGCCACCAGTTCCCGCTGGCTGAACGGCTTGGTCAGGTAGTCATCGGCCCCCAGTTCGAGCCCCAGCAGCTTGTCGGCCTCGTCGGCCCGCGCCGTCAGCATGATAATGGGCGTGGCCGCCTGCTGCCGAATGCGCCGGCCCACGTCCAGCCCGCTCAAGCCGGGCAGCATCCAGTCGAGCACCAGCAGGTCGGGCTGCTTCTCCTGCCAGACCTGAAGGGCCTCAGGCCCGGTGGCGGCCTGGAGGGTGAGATAACCCTCGCTGCGCAAATACTCGTCGATCACCTGCCGCAAGCGGTCATCGTCGTCCACAATCAGAACCCGTTCTCCAGCCATGCTTCATCCCCCCCGTGCCCTTCGCACCCAGCTTACCGTACTTCCGTTACGCTCATGTGGATGCAGTGTGGAGTTCGGGTGGAGGCTCACGCAATCCTTCCGCGCTATGTTCAAAACAGTTTTCCTAGGATGACACTTCTCCCGCACTATAGGGAAGCGGCATTGGTTTATGTCAAAATAGAACTGTCTAGGAAGCATTGGGACGGAGTGGTTTAATGATGCCGTTGACCAGGTTCCGCACGACGCGGCTGGTAGTGGTGGCAGCGACCATGGAGCTGCTACTGGGCCTTAGCATATACGCGTTCCCGGACCAGTACGCCCCCGCCATTTACGATCAGATGCGGCCCTACTTCTCCTTCGTGGCGGCTGCGCTGGTGGCAGGGGGCGTCTCCGTTCTGCTGCCGGGACGGTACCAGTACCCGCAGTGGATTCAGGTGCTGCTGACGGTGGCCCCTGCGGCGCCCCTGATCGGTCTGGCGGCGTACTTCACCTGGCAAGGCGCTCCTATAGCCCTGCTGAACTACGGCATCCCGGCGCTGGCTCTGCTGGCGGTGCCCCTGGTCTCCGCCGAGATGAGCGGCGAGACCCTGCAGACACGCTTCGACCTCGCCACCCTCACGCTTGGCCTGATCGAACTGGCCGCAGCGGTCATACTGTTCGTGTTCCCCCATACCTTCCAGGGCGAAGCTTTCGCGGCCATTGCCGACCATCTGCCCGGTATTGGCGTGCTCTCAGCCATCGGCGCTGCGGCGCTGCTCTCGGGCGGCGGGCGCCGCTGGCGCGGCACCTGGGGATTGCTTCAGCGGATGGCAGGCGCCATGCTGCCGGTCCTCTTCGTGCTGAACTTCCTGAAGACCGGCCACTACACCGGGGTGTTGGGGTGGGGGACATGGGCACTGGCTCTGGTGGCCGGCACCCGGACTCTGCCTGTCTACCTCTCGCGGGAAGCTCTCAGCGGGCTGCCGCTGGAGCGGGGCTGGGATGAAGTGCCGGCGAAGCTCGAACAGCTCCTGGAGATGTGGCTGTGGCTGCTGCCGGTGGCGCTGGTTGCCGCAGGGGCCGTAGGCGGCGTCGGCACCATCTCCTCGCCCATAGTCTCCGCCATCGCCGTGCTGCTGTTTGCCACGTACAATGCCCTGGTCTTTGGCAGGTTCCGCCATGTGGGCACCGTCACGCAGCGGTTGCGCGTGCACATGATCATGCTCTCCTTCACTATGGGCGGGCTCCTGGCGTTCCGCGGCCCCCTCGGCCTGGCCTTACTGGCCGTGCTCGCCACGCTACCGCCGCTGGCCGCGCGGGCCCTCAGCCGGGCTGACGGCTACCGGCTTACAGTCTTCTCCCTGGTGGTGGTGGTGCTGGCTAATGTCCAGGCTTGGGCGGTGGGATATAAGCCCCTCTCCCTGGCTGCCACCGAGTCCGTCATGGAAGTGATCATTCTGTTCACAGCCGCCGCCTTGGGCCTGCGGGCCAGCCAGGAGCAGCGGCGGTTCGTGAAAGCGCTCGCCGCCGCTCAGGCTGAACTGGCGCACCAGCTTCAGGAGAAGGAGCTGGTGGACCGCATCGCCAACGCCGTGCGCAGTTCGCTTGACCTGGAACAGGTGCTGCGCACCACGGTAGATGAGCTGGGAACGGCCCTGGAAGCCAGCCGCTGTTTCATACAGCTGCACAGCGAGGCGGGCGCCCCCCATTTCGTGCATGTCTATCTGGCTCCGAACGTGCCTTCGCTGGATGGCCCCTTTGCCGCCGCCTGCTTCGCCATGACAGAGACCACTGCCACCCAGAGCACCGTGGCCATCGCTGACGTATCGACCGATTCCCGGGCACTGACCTGTCCCACCCATATCCGGCAGGCCCTGGACGGGTTGGAAGTGCGGGGCGTCCTGGCCTCCCCCGTGGCCACCAGCGCGGAGCTGCTGGGTGTGATCGGCTTCCACGCCTGCGGCTCCCCCCGCACCTGGACGGCCCGGGAGGTTGCCCTGGTGGAGTCGGTGGCAGCGCAGGTGGCCGTGGCCATGGTCCATGCGCGGGACCACCAGGCCCTGGGCGTCAACCTGGCCCAGCTGGTGGAGGCTCACGCAGAGCTTCAGACGGCTCACGAAGAGCTCCAGGCCGCCCATGAGGAGTTGCAAGCGCAGGAAGAGGAGCTGGTGGCCCAGCAGGAGGAGCTGAACGCCCAGCACCACGAGCTGATGGAGCAGCGGGAACACCTGCAGGAGGCTCTCGCTCAGGCCCACCGGGCCGAAGACTCCCTGCGCGACAGTGAAGCGCGCTTCCGCACTGCCTTCGACCACGCCCCCGTGGGCATGGCCCTCGTGAGCCTGGATGGCCGCACCACGCAAGTAAACTACGCCCTGTGCAGCATGCTCGGCTACACCGAGAAGGATCTCCTTCAGGGCGGCCTAAAGCAGTTCTCGAACCCACCGGACAACAAAGATGCCGACTACAGCCGCCGGCTGCTCAGCGGTGAACTGCAGAGTTTCCAGCTTGAAAAGCGCTACACCCACCGCATGGGCCAGGCGGTCTGGGGGCTGCTGAGCATCGCCCTTATCCGGGACGGCCAGGGCACCCCGCTCTACTACATCGCCCAGGTGCAGGACATTAGCGAGCGGAAACGTTTCGAAGGACAGCTGCTCCACCTGGCGAACTATGACCCGCTGACAGACCTCTTCAACCGCCGCCGCTTCCATGAAGAGCTGGAGCGGCAACTGGCCCACTGCCGCCGCTTCAAGACCACTGGCGCCGTGCTTTTTCTGGATCTGGATCAGTTCAAGTACGTCAACGACAGCCTGGGCCACCAGGCCGGCGATGAACTGCTTCGTTCGCTGGCGATCGTGCTGCGGCAGCAGCTGCGCCGGGACACCGACACGGTGGCCCGCCTGGGCGGCGACGAGTTTGCCATTATTCTGCCCAGGGCAGACGAGCGCGAGGCCCGGGCCGTGGCCGAGCACATTCTACAGGCTGTCCGGCATCACACGCAGGTGGTGGCGGGCGAAGCGATCCACACCACCGTCAGCATCGGCATGGCGCTTTTCCCCCAGCACGGCACCAGCGTGGAGGAACTGCTGGCCCACGCCGACTTCGCCATGTATCAGGCCAAGGAGCAGGGCCGCAACCGCGTCTACACCTTCGTGCCGGGGACCGACCAGCACGTGACTGCCGACGCCAAGCTGACATGGGAGCGCCGCATCCGGGAAGCTCTGGCGGGAGACCGGCTCGTTCTTTTCTGTCAGCCCATTAGGGACCTGCGTTCCGACCAGGTGCTGCGCTGCGAGCTTCTGCTGCGCATGCGCGACGAGCAGGGCAACCTGGTGGGGCCTGCCGACTTCCTGCCCGTGGCGGAGCGCTTCGGCCTGATCCACGCCATCGACCGGTGGGTGGTGCACAAGGCGATTCACCTGATCGCCGATCGGAACCGTCGGTGCGGCGCTATTACCATGGAGGTCAACCTCTCGGGCCGGGCCTTTGAAGATCCCGGACTGCTGGCGCTGATACGTCAGGAGCTGGCCAGTACGGGTATCGACCCCGCCGCCCTCGTGCTGGAGATCACGGAGACCGCGGCTGTGGCCGACCTTGACCAGGCCCGCCGTTTTGTCACTACGCTTAAGGAACTGGGCTGCCGCTTCGCCGTGGATGACTTTGGCGCCGGCTTCTCCTCCTTCAGCTACTTGAAGCACCTGCCTGTGGACTACCTGAAGATTGACGGCAGCTACATCACGAACCTGCGGCACGACCCTGCGGACCGGCATCTGGTCAAGGCCATGGTCGAGGTGGCCCGAGGCCTGGGCAAGCAGACCATCGCCGAGTTCGTGGAAGATGAAGCCACGGTCGAACTATTGCGGGAGCTGGGGGTGGATTACGCCCAGGGGTTCCACATCGGCCGGCCCGGCCCCATGACCCGGTGCGCGCCGGAACAAGGACCACGATGATCGTCCGACAATTTTTACCCATTCTAAATAGTCCCCTCGGACAATCGGGTTGGTGGTAAAATGAAGGCCTAAACGGCCTTGTAAGGAGGCGTGCCACCTTGGCAAAAGCCGCCCCGCTGCCCCAACCTGACGAGTTGCTCCAGGAAGTGCGCACGCTCGGCGTGCTCACGCAGCAGGCCATCTACGGCGCCATGACCGCTCTGGAGGCCCGCAACGCCCCCGCTGCACGGGTTGTGCTGGAGCGGGACAGCGATGTGAGCACCGCCCGCGACCGCATCGACCGGATCTCCATCGCCCGCCTGACCACGGAGCAGCCTGACGCCGCGGAAGCGAAACAGGTGGTGGCCGCAACCCGAGTATCGGCTGACCTCTTCTGGATGGCGGGCCGCGCAACGGCCATAGCGGGCGCTGCCGAACGCATAAGCATCCTGGCCCCCGTAGACATGCCGCCGGAGCTCACAAGCATGGGCGGTACGGTGCAGACCCTGGTCACCGAGGCGTTAGGCGCTTTCCTGGCTCTCGACCGGGAGCGGGCGCGTCTGGCCCTGGTGAACGGTGCCAGGCTAAGCAGGCTGCACGAACAGGTGCTGCTGGCCCTGCAAGCTGTCATGGCCGCCGAGAACCTCGCAGTCCCGGCCGCCGCACAGTACCTGTCGGTCGCGGAGACGCTCCAGGCGATCGGTGACTGCGCCTGCAGCCTCTGCACCTGGCTGATGCAGGCCATTACTCGCGAAGCCGAAAAGCGAGCCTGAGAATAGAGAGCCCGGCCAGATGGCCGGGCTCTTGCGCGTTCGATTTACCCCACTCGGTCCAGGTCGTCCACATCGATCTCACCTTCGCAGACAAGATCCATAATGCGCACGTCATGACTGAGTCGCAGGTCAACCTCCACTGGCTCCGCCAGACGCTCTCCGGCGGCATTCAGCACAACGCGGACTCTCGGTTGGTAGGTGTACCCCCGGGTGACGCCGAGAACCACCGCCTGTTCACCCGTGGACAGCGCCACCATCGCACCGATGGGATACGGCGCCACGCACTGGCTGAAGCTCCAGAGCAGCTCAGGCTGGAAGTAGGACTGCATCTCGTGCAGCAGCACGTCCATCGCCCGGGCCGGCGGCATGCCCGACCGGTAGACCCGGTCAGCAGTCATGGCGTCGAAGCAGTCCGCGATGGCGCAGATGCGTGAGTACAAGTAAATGCGTTTCCCCTGGAGCCCTTCGGGGTAGCCCCCGCCCATCCAGCGCTCGTGGTGCTGCAGCGCCACAATGGCGGACGTGCACGGAATGCTGGACAGCTCCTTGAGAATGTTCCACCCCGCCGTGGTGTGCTGATTCATGACCGCCACCTCGTCGGGCGTCAGCCGGTCGGGCTTGCAGAGAATGGCCTGCGGCACAATCACCTTGCCGATGTCATGCAGCAGGGCGCCCATGGCCAGGTCGTGCAGTTCCTCGGTGCTCAGCCCCAGCACGGTGCCCACCAGGGTGCTGAGTATGCATACGCTCACGGAATGGCTCAACGTATAGTCGTCAGCCATGCGAATGTCCTGCAGGCTAAAGACCACATTGCGGTCGGTGAGAAGCTCCTTGACGACGCGGTCAACGGCCTCCTTCAGTTTGGTCGCATCGAGGCCGACGCTGAAGCGGGCCAACCCCCTGCCCGTTTCACCCGTGAAGTGGGCCTGCAACTGCCCCACCACGGCGCGGGTCTCTTCGGTCAGGGTCCGGCGGGTCTGGTCGGTGACCACATCGACCGGGACCACGTCCGGGGCCAATTCGTTGACCACATATACCGACACAACACCCTGCTGCTGCAATGGGTCTATATATGATTCGCGCAGGACCGTTCCTTCTTTGAGGAAGAGGCGACCATCGCCCAGCGCCACAGACTTGGCCAGGCACATTCCTGCCCGTATGGCGGTCACAGGGACTCGGCGCAAGTGATCACCTCCCGTCATAATCTCATCATAAAGTTACGCCCCTGGGAATTTCAAGAGTGAATGCCTTAGGACGGCTGAAAATGCGTTCACATAAGGACGCCCCCGAGGCTCGGGCATGAGCCACCGGGGGCGCTTCGCTATGCCTTTCCTGCGTCCTGCACGAACAGGAGGGTCAGCAGGGCGGCCAAGGCCGCCGTGACGGCGCCCAGCAGGAAGGGCGCCTGCGGCCCCACCGCATCCCACAGCAGGCCCGCCAGGGCGTTGGCCGGCAGCACGGTCAGGCCGATCAGGGCGTTGAAGACGCCCATCACCGTGCCCCGGTTCCCGGCCGAAGCGTGGTCTGCCAGGTAGGCTTTCTGAATGCCTTCCGTCCCGGCATAGTAGAAGCCGTAGAACATGAACAGCGGCCAGGCCATCCACCCCTGGGAGGCGAGTCCGAAGCCCAGGTAGATGAGGGCGAACGCCGCCAGGCCACCCACCATCACCGGCTTGCGGCCAATTCGGTCCGAAAGAATGCCTGCAGGATAGGAGAGCAAGGCATAGGTGACGTTAAAGGCGAAGTAAGCGAGGGGGACCATCGCCGGCGCCAGCCCGAGGTCCTTCGCACGGAGAATCAGAAACGCGTCAGCCGAGTTGCCAACGGCAAACAGAACGCCAATGGCCAGGAATACCCGCAGTTGGGGTGGCAGTGCGCCCACCGCCAGGCTCCAGTTGCGCACGACCGGGCCGGCCTTGCGAATGCCCGTCCCCGTCTCCCGAATGAAGAAGACGAGCGCGAGGGCCATCATGCCGGGGACAGCCGCCCACCAGAAGACCGTGCGGTAGCCTTCCGGCTTGACCCACAAGATGACGAAGGCCAGGAGGGGCCCGAGCGCAGCGCCGATGGTGTCCATGGTACGGTGCAGCCCGAAGGCCCGCCCGCGCTCATCCGGTGCGCTGGAGTCCGCGATCAGGGCATCGCGGGGCGTCCCCCGGACCCCCTTGCCAAAACGGTCGGCCACCCGAATGATCAGCACGTGCCCCCAGGCTCCCGTGAGGGCAAGCAGGGGCTTCAGCACGTTGGAGATGCCGTAGCCGATGGCCATCAGCGGCTTCCGCCGTCCGATTCGGTCAGACAGCCAGCCTGACCCGGCTTTCATAAGGCTGGCCACCGCCTCCGCCACGCCCTCAATCAGGCCGACGGCGGCAGCAGGGGCGTTTAGGACAGTCGTCAGGAACAGGGGGAGAATGGGTACCAGCATTTCCGATGAGATGTCCGTGAACAGGCTGACCAGCCCGGCCACCTTCACGTTGCGGTCCAGCTTGCGGGGCCGGGTCTGCGTCGAAGCCAAGATGTAGGCCCCCTTATGGTCTCATAATCTGATCTTAACAAAAGGACCGTTGCATCTTAACGGGGTTTTCGTATTGTTATGGTGGAAGGCATAAAGTGAAGGTGCATCAGAGGGGATGTATGTACCGATGACAACTGCCACGAAACGGATCGCAGGGTTCGTGCTTGCCCTGGCTGTCGCGCTGAACCTCACGGGGTGCGGCGGCTCAGATCAGCCCCCGCCCGGCGCGCTTTCGGGCACCATCACCGCCTCGGGCTCCACCGCCCTCCTCCCTCTGGCCATGTCGGCCAAAGATGTCTTTGAGGCCAAGCATGAGTACGTTACGGTCAACGTAAGTGGCGGCGGCTCTTTCAACGGGCTGACGCAAGTCGCTCAGGGCGCCGTTCAGATCGGCAACTCCGACGTGGAAGCCTCCGGCGACCAGGCCGCCGGACTGGTGGATCACAAGGTGGCCGTGGCCCCCTTCGTGATTGTCGCCCATAGGGATGTCTCCGTCACAGACGTTACTATGGACCAGCTTGCGCGAATCTTCAAGGGCGAAATTACCAACTGGAAAGAGGTTGGCGGTCAGGACCAGAAGATCACGGTCGTCAGCCGGCAGCAGTCTTCGGGTTCCCGTGCCACCGTTGTGGCCACGGTGCTGAAGGGCCAGGGCGACATTACCAAGACCGCCATCGTGCAGGACTCCAACGGCAAGGTCAGGGACGGTGTGGTCGGCACTCCGGGCGCGATCGGCTACATCGATGCCCCATATTTCGACGCAGCGAGAATGAAGGGCCTCAAGGTTGACGGCGTGGCCTACAGCGTTGACGCCGTGACCAGCGGCAAGTGGCCCATTTACGCCTATGGCCATATGTACACCAAGGGTGAGCCCACGGGCCTGGCCAAGTCCTTCCTGGACTTCGTCCTGGGCGAGGAGTTCCAGAACAACGTCGTGGAGCAGAAGGGCTTCATCCCCGTCTCCAAGATGAAGAAGTAGTGCGAAGGGGGCTGAACCACCCCCCTCGACTTCCTGCTGGAGGTGCTGCTCGTGCCAGACCGCATTCTCGTCGTGGATGATGAGGATTCGATCGTGCAATTGATCGCCTATAACCTCCGACGTGGCGGCTACACGGTGGTCACCGCCAACAATGGCGAAGAGGCCCTGCGTCTGGCCCACGCCGACCCGCCCGACCTGGTGGTGCTCGATGTGATGCTGCCAGGTATGGACGGCTTTGACGTCTGCAAGGAACTCCGCCGTGATCTCGATGTGCCCATTGTCATGTTGACGGCCCGGGGCGAGGAGATTGACCGGGTGGTGGGCTTTGAGATCGGAGCCGACGACTACGTCACCAAGCCCTTCAGCCCCCGGGAACTGGTCGGCCGCATCAAGGCGATTCTGCGCCGAACCAAGCGGGAGGCCGACCCCAGTGCGGGCGACACGCTGGCATTCGGGCACCTGACCATCAACTTCGTCACCTATGAAGTGGCCAGGGCGGGGCTGCGGGTGGACCTGACCCCCACGGAGTTTCAGATTCTCAAGGTGCTGGCGCAGAATCCCGGCAGGGTCTTCACCCGCGACGAACTGGTGGATCGGGTGATGGGCACCGACTTCTTCGGCGATGTCCGCACGGTGGATGTGCACATTCGCCACCTGCGCGCGAAGATAGAGGAGAACCCATCTGAGCCGCGGCTGATTGAGACGGTGCGGGGCGCAGGCTACAAGTTCACGGGGGCGAAGCGCAGATGAGGCAGTTGGACCGGCAGGCGGTGCTCTTTTTCCTGGTGCCGCTGGTGGCCATACTGCTGGTAGGCTTGCCCTATGCGTGGACCGGGCGGCTGGAGCACGCCCTTCTCAACGGACCCAACTGGGCGGATCTGGCCACCTGGGGATTCCTGTTCTTTGCCGTGCTGGTGCCCCCGGTGTGGGGGTACCGCCTGACGGTGCGGATGGCCAAGGCGCTGGCCCAGACCACGGAAGTAGCCCGTCGGGTGGCTGAAGGCGACTTTTCCCGCACGCTGGCGACCTGGTCGGCGGAAAGCAGCGAAATGTCCCAGTTGGAGCAGTCCATCAACGCGACCGCCGTGCACCTGCAGGCGCGCCTCGCCGAGCTGAGCGTGGAGAAGTCCCGCCTTGAGGCGATCTTGCGAAACATGACCGACGGCGTTCTGCTGATGGATGCGCGCAAGAAGATTGTGCTGGTCAATCCCGCAGCAGAAGCGATGCTCGGCATTCGCGGCCCCGAAGCGGTCGGGCGGGATCATCTTGAGGTCACCCACCACTTCGGGCTCGACGAAGCCCTGGACCGCGTGCTGCACACGGGTGAGCAGGCAGCGCTAGAGATCAAGCGCGCCAGGCCCGAAGAGCAGATATTGGAGGCCCGCCTCGCCCCGTCAGTGGAAGGCGGGCGCGAGCTGCGCGGCGTACTGATGGTCATGCGGGACATTACCCGGGCCCGGAAGCTGGAACAGATGCGCACCGAGTTCGTCTCCAACGTCACCCATGAGCTGCGCACGCCGCTCACAGCCATTCGGGGCTTCGCCGAAACGCTGCAAGAAGGGGCGCTGGACGACTCTGATACGGCCAGGCACTTTGTCGGCATCATCCAAAAAGAGAGCGAGCACCTGGGGCGGCTCATCGAAGACCTGCTGGACCTGTCCCGCATCGAGTCGGGCAAGTTCCGCATGCAGAAGGAGCCGCTGCAACTGACGGTGCTGGCCGCGGACACAGTTGGCCGACTGGCCCCCCGGGCCCAGAACCAGGGCGTCGCCCTGCGCATAGAGATTCCCGACGACCTGCCCGTGGTCAACGCCGACCACGCCCGCATCGCCCAGGTGCTGCTGAACCTGGTCGACAATGCGCTGAAATACACGCCGTCCGGCGGGTCTGTCACCGTATCCGCCACCGACGCGGGCCCTAACCTGCGAATCAGCGTGGCTGACACGGGGGCCGGCATTCCGAAGGCAGACCTCCCCCGCTTGTTCGAGCGTTTCTACCGGGTGGATAAGGCCCGCTCCCGCATGACGGGCGGCACCGGCCTGGGGCTTTCCATCGTCAAGCACATTGTCGAAGGTCACGGCGGCAAGATCACGGTGGAGAGCGACCTGGGCAGAGGGGCTACCTTTACCTTCACCCTGCCCAAGTCCTGATCCACGGGTCTGCTGCGCTGTAAGGAGGGGACTTCGCATTTGAGCCGAGCCCATCTCTCAGACCGGATCGCCAAATATCTGCTGGTTGCCTGCGCAGTGGCCGTCGGACTGGTCATTGCCGCCATTTTGCTGTTCGTGGGCAAGGAAGGCCTCCTCACGTTTGAGGGGGTCAACCCCTTCCAGTTCTTCTTCAGCAGCGACTGGAACCCGCCGAAGAACCAGTTCGGCGCCCTGCCGTTCTTCGTGGGCTCAGTTGCCGCCACGGGGATGGCGCTGCTGATTGGAGCCCCGCTGGGGCTCGCCGGGGCCATCTTCATGGCCAAGGTCTCCCCGGGATGGATGCGGAGCATTCTGCGCCAGGCGTCCAATCTGTTCGTCGGCATTCCTTCTGTGGTATACGGCTACATCGGCATGACCACCATCGTTCCCTGGGTCCGCGACCACATCGGCGGTCAGGGGTATGGCGTACTGGTGGCGGGCCTTATTCTCTCCATCATGGTGCTCCCGACCATCATTGGCGTGGCGGAAGATGCCCTCCGCGAAGTGCCTGTCACGCTGGAAGAGGGCTCCCTGGGCCTGGGCGCCACCCGCTGGCAGACCATCTGGAATGTGCTCATGCCTGCTGCCCGGCCCCGCATTCTAGCCGGCATTATCCTCGCATTTGCCCGGGCGTTCGGCGAAACCACAGCCGTGCAGATGGTGATCGGCAACTCGCCCCGGCTGGTGGGCTCGCTCACGTCGGGCACCGCCTCTCTGACCTCGCAGATCATTATGGAAATGGGCCAGACCCCGCCAGGCTCCACCTGGAACCGGGCCCTGTTTATGATGGCATTCGGCCTGCTGGTGAACTCGCTCCTGATGATCATGCTGGTCCGCTGGGTCAGCAACCGGGGGGTGGCCAAATGAGCCGGGCACGCCTTATGGATCGCGTTGCCACCATGGTCCTGTGGCTAGCGGGTCTGGTAATTATTACCCTGTTGGCCGCCTTCCTGATTCGCATTCTGGGCCCGGGGCTCCCCGTGCTGTCGTGGAAGTTCCTTACCACGAAGCCTTACTCGGTGACCGCCGGCGGCGGCATCGGTCCGGAACTCTTCAACACCTTTTACATTACCGGCCTCTCCCTGCTCTTCTCGCTGCCCATCGGCATCGGCGCCGGGGTCTATATGGCGGAGTACGCCAAGCCGGGGCGGGCTACCAACCTGATCCGGCTGAGCGTGGAGGCGCTGGCCTCCGTCCCGTCCATTGTGTTGGGTCTGTTCGGCATGATTCTCTTTGTGAATGCCCTGGGGTGGAGCTTCTCCATTCTGGGCGGCGCACTCACGCTGGCCCTGCTCAACCTGCCGGTGCTGGTGCGGAACACGGAGGAGGCCATGCGGGCTGTGCCCGGCACCTACCGGGAAGGCAGTCTGGCTTTGGGCGCCACCCGCTGGCAGACGGTCTCCAAGGCGGTCTTCCCCACTGCGCTTCCCAGTGTGCTGACGGGCGTTACGCTGGTTGCCGGCCGGGCCATTGGCGAGACGGCCATCCTCATCTACACAGCAGGCGTCACGGTCTCCCGGAGATTTCCGGACTTCCGGCCCTTTTCAGCCGGTGAGACGCTGGCCACTCGCATCTGGTATGTAAAGTCTGAAGCCCTGGTCCCCGATGCGGACGCCATCGCTGCGGGCACAGGCGCCCTGCTGCTGATTCTGGTGCTCATCTTCAACCTGGGGCTGACGCTGCCGATTTACTGGTACCAGCGTCGCCGCATGGGCAAATAGCGGCCGGGGTAATAGAAGGAGGCACGTCAGACGTGACCGAGCATTCACGTATTACTGCTGTTGATCTTGACCTGTATTACGGTACTTTCCGGGCCCTGCGGTCCATCAGCCTCGATATTCTGGAGCACCGGGTAACGGCCCTCATCGGCCCGTCAGGCTGCGGCAAGTCCTCATTCCTGCGATGCCTCAACCGCATGAACGACCTGGTCCCCACCGCCAGGGTGGTGGGCAAGGTTCTGCTCGACGGTCTCGATATCTACGACTCCTCCATCGACGTGGTGCTGCTGCGCAAGCGCATCGGCATGGTCTTCCAGCGGCCCAACCCGTTCCCCATGTCGATCTATGACAATGTCGCTTACGGGCCCCGCATCCACGGCGAGCGGCGCAAGACCGTGCTGGACGAGGTGGTGGAGTCGTCGCTGCGTGGCGCGGCCCTGTGGGACGAAGTGAAGGACCGCCTTGGCAAGAGCGCCCTTGGGCTCTCCGGCGGTCAGCAGCAGCGTCTGTGCATTGCCCGCTCCCTGGCGGTAAAGCCGGAACTGCTGCTCATGGATGAGCCGGCATCGGCCCTGGACCCCATCTCCACGGCCAAGGTGGAGGATCTGATCCGGGAACTGCGGGAGACCTACACCATCGTCATCGTCACCCATAACATGCAGCAGGCCGCACGCATCTCAGACTACACGGCCTTCTTCCTGTCGGGCGAAGTGGTGGAGTACGGGCCCACAGGCAGCATGTTCACCAACCCGAAGGATCAGCGGACAGAAGACTACATTACCGGCCGTTTCGGCTAGTCGTAGAGGGAGGGCACACCATGACTACTCGGCAGTCCTTTCATGAGCAGTTGGACGCGCTCCAGCGCGACTTGCTGAAGATGGGGCTCTTTGTGGCGGAAGCGATCCAAAAAGCCGTCGCCTCGCTGGCCCGGCTGGACGCCGAAGAGGCGAAGGCCGTGGTCGAGGGCGACGACATCGCCGACCAGATGCTGATCGATATTGAGAAGCGGTGCCTCCAGCTGATGGCGCTCCAGCAGCCCATGGCCAGCGACCTGCGGGCCATCGGCACGGCGCTCAAGATCGTCACCGACCTGGAACGCATGGCTGACCACGCCACGGATATCGCCAAAGTGACCCTACAGCTGCAGGGTGAGAAGCTCCTGAAGGAACTGGTTGACATTCCGCGCATGGCGGCACGGGTGCAGATCATGACGGAAGAGGCGCTCGCGGCCTACGTCGACGGGGATGTGGAGCGGGCGAAGCGCATGGTGGCCCTGGACGACGAGATCGATGCCACCTATAAGCGCATCTTCGACGAGCTTATGGGGATCATGCAGACGAAGCCTCACTACGTGCGGCAGGCCACCTACCTGCTGCTGGTGGCCATGTACCTGGAGCGGGTAGGCGACCACGCCACCAACCTGGGCGAGTGGACCATCTACATGGTGACGGGTGAACTGAAGGACATGAACGCGTAAGGGCTGTGTGACGCGTGGGGCCGGGGGCGTGTTGTGCCCATGCCTGCCGGTACTGTTACGCCCGAGTCTTCTACACCATGGCCGACAAAGGGGGCCCGGCGACTTCGACCGGGTGATCTTCGAGCCCCACGCACCGCCCCCGGCGGCCCGCATGGAGGCTGAACTCTCTCGCCTGATGCGGGCTGCCGTGGACGCGGGTGCCCCCTACGTGGTGCCCATTCCCCTGCGGCTGGGCCCGGGGGTGCGGGAGTGGTTCCTGGCGCAGTTCGGCCTGGCCACCCGCGCCTGCCACAGCCGCCGGGAGGAGCCCGAGCAGCGGCTCAGCATCTGAGGCCTGGCGGACGCCAGGCAAGTATGGTACCGTCGTGCGGAGAGAGATCAGCGGCAGGGAGTTGGGCAGCATGGCTGTACGAGTGCTCGGACTGGACCCGGGCAAGACCACGGGCTACTTCCTCACCAACGGGTACGACCCCGTGGCCTGGGGCTCTGAACGGGACGCCATGCGCATTCTCGAAGCCGTTTCGTATGTGGACGTGGTGGTGGTCGAAGACGCCCTGGACATGGACCAGGTGGAGCCCCTGCGCCGGGTTCTTGACGTGCCCTGGGTGGGAGTAACGCCTGAGCAGCTCCAGCGGCGGCTCTTCTCGCGGGTGCTCAGCCGCAAGCTGATCAACGGGCCGGTCGCCCGGCGGGAAGTGGTGCGCCTGGCCTTCGGCTCGACCCCCAGCGATGTGCATTCCCTGGATGCGGCCTGCCTCTGCGTCTGGTGGCTGGCCGGCAGCGAAGCGGCCAGCAACGCCCCGGAGCTGGGCAACCTGCGGGTCTGGGACCAGTTCACCATCAAGGACGAGTTCGGGGAAGAGACTTACCAGGTGGTGCCGCCCAACACAGCCGATCCCACCGCTGGTTTGGTTTCCTGGGCTTCGCCCCTGGTGGTCGCCGTAAAGAATGCGGTGGCTGGGCAGAAGGTGACCGTTCAGGCACCGGGCGGGGCATGGGATTGTACGTTGGTGCGAGTTGAGCCGCGGGAGTGATTTTCTTTCGCCACGGATTTCACGGATTTCCGGACGAACGCCGCTTGGGATTCAATATATAAAAGATGTTTATTAATCCGTGTGAATCCGTGAAATCCGTGGCAAGAAACTGTCTTGAAAGGCACAACAAAGCGGCTGCCGGGCAAATCCCGACAGCCGCTTTCTGTATGTCGCTATAGGCGGAATGCCGCCACCAGCGCCTGCAGTTCTTCGCTGAGCTGCGCCAGCTCCCGTGCGTGGGACACCATGACCGTGGCTGCTGCCCCAACCTGCTCGGCGGAGGCGCTCACCTCTTCCACCGAGGCTGCCGTCTCTTCGGACACGGCGGCCACCGACCGGGCGCTTTCGGCCGTGCTCTCTACCTGGGCAGCAATCTCTTCCGAAGCGGCCGAGTTCCGCTCGGTCACGGTGCTCGCTTCAGCCACCGCCTGGGTCACTACCGCCGTGTTGGCCGCCAGCCCCTCCAGGGTGCGGCTCATGCCCGCCACAGCGACCGCAGCTGCGTCTGAGCCGAGGCGAAGCTCCTCCAGCATCTGGCCGGCCTTGCGGGCCACGGCAACACCTCCCTGCACCTCGGCACTGCCCTGCCGCACAGCGCCCGCAGCGCGAGCCGAAGCCTGCTGAATGTCACGTACGAGGGCGGAAATCTCTCCGGCGCTCTTGGCAGAGCGAGAGGCCAGCGTGCGCACTTCCTGCGCCACCACGGCGAACCCCCGCCCCGCCTCCCCCGCCCGGGCGGCCTCAATGGCGGCGTTGAGGGCCAGCAGGTTCGTCTGCTCGGCGATCTCCGTCATGGCCTCCACAATGCTGGTCACCCTGGCCGCGTGGCCCTCCAGCTCCTGCATGGCCTGCGAAATGCCCCGGGTGGCCGTATCGATGCGGCCCATGCCCTCCAGGGTATGCGACACCGCATCGTGCCCCTGCTGGGCCAGGTGGGCCGCAGCTCGGGAAGAGCGGGCGATGTCGTTTGCCTCGGCGGCCACCTGCCGGACCTGGGTCGCCATGGACTCGTTGCTGGCGGCGACCCGGGCCATGGCCGCAGCTTGCTGCTGGGCCCCCACGGCGATCTCCTGCGTGGCTTCCCGCAGCTGGGCAGCGCCCTCGGCAATGCCGCTGACCGCCCGGGTCTGCTCCTGGGTGCCGGAGGACACCTGCTGCATGGTCACGGCGATTTGCTCGACTGCGTGCGCTGTCTCTCCGGCTCCCTCGGTGACCCTGCCGCCGGCCTCGGCCACCTGCTCAGCGCCGTCACGCAGGCGGCGAACCATCTCGCGCAGGCTTGCCGTCATGCGGTTAAGGTCGTGAGCGAGCACTTCAATCTCATCCCGGGTGCGGCATTGCACATCCGGCTGGCTCAGGTCGCCTTCAGCTACCCGCCGTACCGCTTCAGCGAGACGCACCACGGGCTTGCTCAGACTCCGGGCCGAGCGCCAGGCAATGAGCACACTCAGCAGCACAATGACGGCGGCTGCAATGGGCAAGGCCACCTGGGCTCTCTGATACGTCTGGTCAGCGGCGGCGCCGCTGTCGGCCACGTCCTTCTCGTTGAGGGCGGTCAGTTCGTCGACCACCTTCAGCGCCTCCATCATGGAATCGTTGGTCGATGTGTTGACGAGCCTCGCGGCCTCCGCCTTGTTGGCGGCCCGGCTAAGGACCAGCACCTGGTCAGACTCCGCCAGGTACTTGTCCACCGCCACGTGAAGGCGACCGAGGATCTCCAGGTCCGCGTCGCTGCCGGCCACCGCATGATACCCTGCGAGGTTGGCCCGGACCAGCGCGGCATCGCCAATGAGCTTTCGATCCAGGTAATCAATGTCGGTGGTCTCAAGCGTCAGCACGTGCCGCAAAACGCTGCGACGGTGGGTGTTCAGGGCATCGATCACCCGACTCACGGCTACGAGGGCAGGTACGTTGTTCTCCCGAATGTGTTTGTACGGCTCCGCAGCCTGCCGTTGGCTGAAGAAGGCGAATACCCCAAGGGCAGCGGAGAGCAAGGCCAGTGCCAAAAATCCAGAGAGCAGTCTCAGCATCAGTCGTGAACGCATCGCTCCACCACCTTCTGGGGGCTATACCCTTAATTCTGAAATACATTGGCAGGAAAGTGAAGAGGCGCTGTCATGAACCTTCTACGGCAGGCGTGAAATGACACGAAAGAACTAGCGAATAACCACGGATCGGACCAGCGGTCACTCCTTCGCCAGTGCAGGAACCGAGCGGATTCAGGCGGAAACATTGGGGCAGAATCGCATGGGAGGGCTTGCACATGACCTTTTCCATCGTCGCGTTCGATCCCGCCACTGGCCAGCACGGCGTGGCCGTGCAGTCGTGCGCCTTTGCAGTCGGCGTCGCCGTGCCCTGGGCCGAGCCAGGGGTGGGTGCGGTGGCCACGCAGGCGAACACCAACATCCACTTCGGGCCCGAAGGGCTGCGCTTGCTCAAAGATGGCCTCTCTCCCGCTGAGGTCCTCAGTCAGGTGACCGAGTCCGACGAGGGGCGCAAGAT
>Ga0196971_1000789_pt1 | contig 18511 bp, 19 predicted proteins | sample S1v_1013CmetaG_FD_148660 | JGI IMG/M metagenome (GOLD analysis project Ga0196971, IMG submission 148660) | Soil microbial communities from Anza Borrego desert, Southern California, United States - S1+v_10-13C | ecosystem: Environmental > Terrestrial > Soil > Desert | place: USA: California... | reverse complement strand
GGATCGAGAAGAAATGGACCATGCCGATCCAGGATTGGAAGCGGGCTTTGAACCACTTCGTGATCCTGCTGGGCGATCGCGTCACCCTATGAACTAATCCCAGTTACACACTTAACTTGACACCCCCGGTCCCCGATTAAGCTGGGATTCCGCAAAGCTGCATCCCAGCCTACGAACTCGGCATTGGCCGAACAGTTCAGCTTCAACCCGTATCGGCTGCCGTTGAGCCGCGGCGCCATACCTATCCACCGGCCGGATACCCGAACCATCCATCGCCCACCCTGCTCATTCAGGTGACACCTTTTTCATTTAGGCGACAGTTCCATGCAACTCCCTTCTTGGAGACAAGTCTCATTAGTCAAGCAAGTGCGCAGCATGGATTCACTTCCGAGGAGGACACCATGAAACGGAACTCGGCACTCTATGGCGCGGCCTTGGGCGCCACGTTGATGTATCTCTTGGATCCCGATCGCGGCCGGTATCGCCGCGCCCTCGTCCGCGATCAGGCGGCGAGTGGCGTGCATCGTCTCGCCGATGCTTTCGAGGTGGCCCTGCGCGACCTCCGGAATCGCTCGGTCGGAGTGGTTTCAGAGCTCAACTCGTGGCTGACGGCGGGTCCGGCACCCGATGAGGTGTTGGTCGACCGGATACGCTCCAACATCGGACGGGTGGTCTCCCATCCCAAAGTCATCGGCGTCAAGGTTCAAGACGGTTTCGTGACGCTGTCCGGTCCGGTGCTGGCCCACGAGCATAAAGCGGTCTACCGGTGCGTGTTGTCGACACGCGGCGTCAGGGGCGTGGACGATCGGCTCGAGGTGCATGAGACCGCGGAGCAGATCCCGGAACTTCAGGGCGGAGTTCCGCGCCGCCGGGTACGGCCCGATATCCTGCAGGAGAACTGGGCTCCGGCCACCCGGCTGATCGCCGGCGCCACGGGGAGCACTCTGGCGATCAATGCCCTCCGGCACGCGAGTCCGCTCACGGCCGCTTTGGGTCTGGCGGGTTCCACCTTGTTCCTGCGGGCGCTGACCAACCGATCGCTCCCGCGGAGGTCCGGCGTCGCCCAAGGCCAGCGTACCGCGGCGATCCAGACGCCCCACCCGGAGACCGGAAACATCCCACGGGCCACCCCTGAACAGGAGGAAGCGCTCCATTAGGTAAAAGCGGTAAGTGCCATGAAAGCCCTCATTCTCAGCACCGATCGTTTCGAAGATGCCGAACTCCTCGTGCCGTATTACCGGCTGAAAGAAGACGGGATTCCGGTCGAGATCGCTTCCGACAAGACCGGGAAGATCGTCGGCAAGCACGGCTATGAGGTGGCGGTCGACAAGACACTGGCAGACATCACCCCGGAGGACTACGACATCCTCATTCTTCCCGGCGGCAAAGCTCCGGCCGCGCTGCGGCAGGAACCCTCGGCCTTGGCGATCGCCAAATCATTCATGCAGCGCCATCGGCCGGTGGCCGCCATTTGCCATGGTCCGCAGATCTTGATCTCGGCCGGCGTGCTGCAAAACCGGCATGCCACCTGTTATCGCGCCGTGGCCGAGGAAATGAAGGAAGCCGGCGCCCGCTATGAAGACCGAGAGGTCGTCGTCGACGATAACCTGGTGACATCGAGACAACCCGCCGACCTCCCGGCGTTCATGCGGGAATTCATGAAACTCCTGAAAAGTTCGTCTTCTCGTTGAAATGAAAACCATCGAAAACAGAGGAAACCATGAGTACCGAACACGCTCGTCTGCAGGAACTCCAAGCGCAATTGGAGGTATGGCAAGCGGAACTCGACCAGTTGGAAGCTTGGCCCATAACACGGCTTGAGCAAAAAGAACGGATCGAAGCGCTACGGGCAAAACTGCAGGCGGGGATGGAACAACTGAGCGAGTGGCGTGACGGCCGCCGCCTGGAAATACCTTAAGGAAGCTCTGATTAAGTCCTTCGACAGGCTCAGGACGAACGGTAACGTATTGATTCCGTTCGTGGTGAGCTTGTCGAACCATGAACGGAATCCACTTGTTCAGAGCCTCCTTAAGGCAGATCCGCCGGAGAGCAGGAACCAAACAGGACTATTGCGCTATCGGTGAATCCGCCGTGTTTTCTCTCTCGCTTTCGAGAGAGGGGGTAAAGCCGAAATAGCCAATCGAAGAGATCGTTATGGAAATACTTTTCGAAAACCGCACCGACGCCGGGCGCCGATTGGCGCAAGCCTTGGGCGCTTATGCCGGCCGTTCCGACCTGATCGTGCTCGCCCTGCCCCGCGGGGGGGTACCGGTGGCGTACGAAGTCGCCCGTACTCTGAATGCGCCTTTGGACCTCTTGATCGTGCGCAAGTTGGGCACGCCCGGCAATGAAGAGTTGGCGATGGGCGCGATCGCCAGCGGAGGCGTCTCCGTGCTGAACCGGGAGGTGGTGTCGGGATACCGGATCAGCGACGCAACCATCGAGGCGGCCACCGCGAAAGAGCGGCGGGAATTGGAGCGTCGCGAACGCCTTTATCGCGGCGATCGCCCGTATCCCAATCTCGAGAACCGCTGCATCATCGTGGTGGACGACGGCATCGCCACCGGAGCGACCATGCGGGCCGGCCTCGCGGCCCTGCGCCAACGAAACCCGGCCCGCACCGTGGTCGCCGTGCCGCTGGCGCCGGTGGAAACGGTGGCACACTTGCGCACCGAAGCCGACGATGTCGTCTGCCTGACTACTCCCATGCCGTTTTTCGCTGTCGGCCAGGGATACCGGGATTTTCCCCAGACTTCCGATGACGAGGTCCGGGAACTCCTGGCCCGCGCCTGGGGCGAAGCACCGGATTAAACAGGCTTCATTGACAGAGAGATAAGGATATGGATCGCAGCAAACCCTCGGATTCCATCGAATTCCCGGCAGGCCCGGCCGGCGTCTCGCTGTCCGGCTCGCTGTTCATGCCGGACCGGTCCCTCGGTCTCGTGGTCTTTGCTCACGGCAGCGGAAGCAGCCGGTTCAGCCCGCGCAACCGCGCCGTGGCCGATTTCCTCAATCGCGCCGACCTCGCCACGCTGCTGTTCGATCTCTTGACCGCCGAGGAAAACGACGTCGACCAATACACCCGCCAATTCCGATTCGACATCGGCCTCCTGACCGAGCGACTGGTGGGCGCGATCGATTGGGTCAGCCGTTACGAAGTGACTATCGGGCTCCCTATCGGACTGTTCGGCGCCAGCACCGGCGCCGCGGCGGCGCTCCGGGCGGCGGCTGAACGCCCCGAGCAGGTCGCTGCCGTGGTTTCGCGGGGCGGCCGGCCGGATCTGGCGGAGGAGCGATTGCCCGAAGTTCGGGCGCCCACGCTCCTGATCGTCGGCGGCGACGACGACGTAGTCATCGAACTCAACCGTCTGGCGGCCGAGCGCCTGAATGCCGTGCACCAGCTCGAGATCGTCCCCGGCGCGACCCATTTGTTCGAGGAACCCGGCACGCTGGAGCGGGTGGAGGAACTCGCCCGCGACTGGTTCTTGAGGTATTTCCGCCGATGAACCGCGGCCCGCTTCGGTTGTTCGCCCTGAGCGAAAGCCGCGAGCTGGGGGAGAATATCGGCCGCGCGATGGGCTCGGCTCTGGCCGAGGTCGACGAGAAGGACTTCGAGGACGGCGAACACAAGGCGTATCCGGCGGAGAACGTCCGGGGCTACGACGTATTCGTGGTGCAATCGCTGTACGACGAGCCCGGCAAGAGCGTCAACGACAAGCTGTGCCGACTGTGGTTCTTCATCGGCGCGCTGAAGGATGCGTCCGCCGCATGCGTGACCGCGGTCGTGCCGTACCTGGCTTATGCGCGGGCCGACCGGAAAACCCGGCCCCGCGAGCCGGTCACCCTCCGCTATGTGGCGCAACTGTTCGAGGCGGCGGGCGCGGACCGCGTCATCACGCTCGACGTGCACGATCTGGCGGCCTTTCAGAATGCCTTCCGCTGCCGGACCGATCATCTCGAAGCCGGGAAGCTTTTGATCGAGCATTTCGCGTCGCGGCTCCAAGGCGAGGTGGCCGTGGTCTCGCCCGACGTGGGCGGGCTGAAACGCGCGGAGAGCTTCCGCCGCAGGCTGGCCCGGCGGCTCGGCGCCAGCGTCGGCAGCGCCCTCATGGAAAAATACCGCAGCGATGAAACGGTGAGCGGTGCGATTCTGGCGGGAAATGTGCGCGGCAAAACGGCCCTCATCGTCGACGATCTGATCAGTACCGGCGGCACCGTGGCGCGCGCCGCCCGCGTCTGCCGCGAACAGGGTGCCGTAGCCGTGCACGTCGCCGCAACCCACGGGCTGTTCGTTGGCGAGGCCGCGGACGTCGTGGCCGATCCCGCCCTGGACAGCCTAGCGATCACCGACAGCGTTCCGCCCTTCCGGCTTCCTCCGGAACCGGCACACACCAAGCTGACGCTCATCCCGATCGCCCCGCTGTTCGCGGAAGCCATCCGGCAGATCCGCATCGGCGGTTCCGTCAGCGGGTTGATGGAAGATTGAGAGGGCGGAGCGCCCAAATGCCGGGAACGGCTATCTCCCTTTCGACGGGCTCAGGACAGGCTTATCCCGGCCTACAAAAGCTACATCGATTGAATGAGGCGTTATCGTAGATACCGGAATAAGCGTCAGCGTTTCCGGCATTTGGATACTGACGAAGCTTTCGTAGCAAGGCCCGAGCGGGATCGATCAGTCCGAATCCCGAATCAATGTTTGCCGCCTTTATGGCCGCCTTTGCGCATCGGCTCGTGATCTTCCTCCTTTCCGCGACCGCTTCCACCCGGTTTTTTACCGCCGCCGTGAACTTTGTTCACCGTGGCCCAAGCGCGACGCTCGGCTTCCTCTTCGGAGACCCCGCGCGACTCGTAACCCTCCTCGATATGCTGTGCCTGCCGCTTCTGCTTATCGGTGTACTTTTCTTTATTTCCTCTGGCCATGGCCTGTGTCCTCTACATCGCTGTTGATCCTGGAATCAGTCGAACCTTTGTGGACCTTAGACCCGCGCGGGGATCACGAGTTTGGCCGATACGATGAATATGGTAGCGGCGCCGGTCGCGAACGAGGCGGCTCTATTGGCGGCACGAAAACGAAGCTCATCAGCGCACCCGCTGCTCCAAGCGGCGCAGAATGCCGTCGGGTTCAGCCACCGCCGTGCTGGCGATGGCATCCGCGCGCGCCTGGGTATCCGCAACCGCGTAAATCCGCAGTTCGTCGGCGTTGCCGGAAGGCCGCAGATGGGCCACGTCCCCGTTGTCAAAGCGGATGCGCACGCCATCGATAAAGTTGAGGGCGGTAATGGCACCGAATCCCAGATCCGCTGTAAAGAAACCCGCCAGTTCCTGCCGAATCGCTTCGAGCGCCCGAAGCTCCGTATCCTTGGCTTCGAGTTTCCGGCCCTCCGTGCTCAGCACCGAGGTGCCGCCGGGCGAGAACTGCGCTTCGCCGACGTTCCGATTGGCGGGCGAGAATCGCCTGACGATTTCGAGGCCGACCGGCCTTGGGAACTGCTTGAGCAGTGCGGCGCGGCTGTAGCGTTTGGGCAGCGAAGCGAACAGTTCGGTCAGCCTGAGTCCCTGCTCGCGGCCGGCACGGAGCACCGTGAGGATGGGCAGGACCGCGTCCCGCGTGGGCAGCACCTTGAGGGTCTTGCCGTTTCTGAGGATGTCTGAGCCGGTCAGAAACCCGCCGTTGGCTTCCCAGCCGCAGATCGCCCGCTTGCCGCGAGCGCGCGCGGCCTCCATGCCGGCGATGACGAACGGCGAGCCGATACGCGTCTTGGGCTCGGTGATGTCCTTGAGCTTGCCCCGGTCGATGGCGTCGTTGCAGCTGATCGGCACGACCACGGCATCCGCCCCGAGGTATTCCGCCGCGATCATCCCCACCAGATCGCCCCCGAAAAAGCGCACGGCGGAGGTTTCGGCATCCACGCCGAGAATCAGCGGCCGATCGCTGTCGCCGTCGGTGGAGACGACGGCATCAATCCGACCGTGCTGCGCGACGGCTTCGTCGAATAGTGTCTGGATGGCCGCCAGTTGTTCCGCGTCGATGTTTTCGGTGTCGATGGGGACGAAGGTTTCGCTGCGGCCGGCGACGACGACCTCGGCGCCTAGCCTGCGCAGAATCTCGACCAGAAGATCCCGCCCGACCGCCGAATGCTGGTAGACCAGGAGGCGCAGTCCTTCTAGCGACGCGTCGCCGAAGAAGTCCGTGTAGCGCCGAATATACGCGACAGCGGCCTCGCCGCTTTCGACGGAGAGTTCGAGATGGCCTGCCTTGAAAAGGCCGTGCTCATCGAACAGCGAATCCGCAAAAGGCTGGCCGTAGAGTCTCGCCCGCACCTCCCGCACCTTTTCATTGATGGGTTGCTCATGATGTTTCAGCAATTCCCCGCGCGAGGTGTTGGTCTTGTAGCCGTTGCGGTCGAACGGGATGTGGCTGCCCGTCACCATGATGCTGCCCTTGCCCCGCGACACGGCATAGCACGTCAGCGCGGGCGTCGGGATGCGGCCCAGGTTCATCGGCTTCATGCCGGCGGTACGGATGGCGCACTCGATGGCCTGGGCAAGCTCCCCGCGCCGGGGTTCCCCATCGATGAAACGGCTGGAACTGGGGCGCAGATCGTAAGCGAAAAAGAATTCCTCGCCGCGCACGATGCCACCCTCGGCAAGCGGCAGCGACTGCAGGTATTCGAGCTCCGCGAGGGCATTGACGAAGACTTCCAACTGGCTGAGGTGAACCAGCAGGCCGCGGCGGCCGCTGGTTCCGAACTGTAGAGCTTGCGGTTCATGCGCCAGCCGGGAATGGAGCGTATCTATTTGAGTCGTATCGGGTGTCATGAGTTGTACTTCGCGTGCATCCAAAGTCAAGAATAACAGGAATGTATACCTTCCCCCGTTTTCCGCCTCGTTGAACCGAAGGCTGCATTAAAGGTACAGCACCGTGTGCGGATATGTATTTCCTCGTATTTTCGTATCGACAGTCCTCGCTTCAACTGCCCATGGGCAAATTCTCCTCATTTCTTTCGGTTACGTCATGCCTTATAACGGCAATCGCGCAGTTCGCGGCATAGGGGAGCGCCTGAGCGGGTCTTTTGAGAGTTATGCGCGAAAGCTGTCGGTGCGGCGTAAAACGAATCGTGGTCCAGGAGAGTCCAAGAAACGCCTGAACGGGAAAAGACACTTGAAAAGTCATGCGCATCTCGGGGCTCGTAAAGCTTTTCGTCCTTATGGCGGTATCGTTCGCCGCATCGGCGAATCGCCTCAACAGTTACGCGTTCGTCAATGACGACGGCTCCTTGAGAATTAGAGGGCAAATCGTTCGGCTATATGGCCTGTCCATTCCACCGACCGCGCGGATCTGCTGGACGTTCATTCGGCCGATCCAGTGCGCGCCCCGCGCGAGCCTGGCCCTGGATTTGAAGATCGGAACCCGGTTCGTCGATTGCGAGACCCTAGCGAAAAACGCGGACGGCTCGCTGACGGCCGTCTGCCGCGTGAACGGTGAAGATCTCGGTGCCTGGATGCTCGCTCAAGGGTGGGCTTTGGCGCTACCCGATGCCCCCGTGGAATATCTCCAATTGGAAGGCATCGCCCGGCAACGGGGCGTGGGAGTATGGGGAATTCCGGTAGACCGCGTTCACCCGCTCGACCGCTAGACGGCCGCTGGTCATTGGCCGGCGCTGTTTGTGTTAACCTGTCCGGGGCCAAGATCTCAGATCAGAGAGAATCCGATTGGGTTCAGCTCTGACCCAATCGATGGATCGACCGTATCGACACAGGAGTCCGTTATGGCGTCTTTTGATCTCGAATGGATACGCTCCCAATTCCCGGCACTCTCTCAAAAAATCGGCGGCTATCGCCCCGTTTTCTTCGATGGACCGGGAGGAACCCAAGTGCCCGGATCGGTGATCGATGCGATGAGCCGCTATCTGACAACATCGAATGCCAATGCGCATGGCGCTTTTGCCACGAGCCGGCGGACCGATGAGCTGATTGCCGCGACTCGCACCGCAGTCGCGGACTTCTTGGGGTGCGATCACGATGAAGTGATCTTCGGCGCCAACATGACCACCCTCACCTTCGCCTTTAGCCGCGCCATAGGTCGCACCTTGAAACCCGGCGACGAAATCATCGTGACGCGGCTCGACCACTATGCCAACGTTTCCCCCTGGTATGCGCTGGAAGAAGTTGGCGTAGTGGTCCGTATGGTCGACATCAATGTGGAAGACTGCACGCTCGATATGAGCGATCTGGAGCGGCAACTTAACGATCGAACCCGGCTGGTGGCCATCGGCTATGCCTCCAACGCCGTCGGCACCATCAACGACGTTGCGGCTGCGGTGCGCCTAGCCCGTGCGGCTGGCGCCCTGGTCTTCGTCGACGCGGTCCATTACGCACCACACGGTCCGATCGATGTGCGCAGCCTTGATTGCGATTTTCTCAGTTGTTCCGCCTACAAATTTTTTGGTCCGCATGTAGGTGTCTTATTCGGCAAACGGGAGCATCTCGCCCGCTTTCACCCTTATAAAGCGCAGCCCGCCCCGGAAGAAATCCCGTCGCGCTGGGAAACCGGAACCCTGAATCACGAGGGTCTGGCGGGGCTGATGGCGACGATCGACTACTTGGCGGAACTCGGGCGGCGCGTCTCGCCCTCGGTTGAAAACCGCCGCATCGCCTTAATAGCGGCGATGGAGGCAAGCCGGGAGTACGAGCGTCATTTGAGCGAACGCTTGATTCCTAGCCTGTTGCAGATACCCGGCCTGACCCTTTATGGCATAAGGGATGCAGCGCGCTTCAACTGGCGGACGCCCACCGTTGCGGTAAGGCTCAAAGGTCAAACGCCTTACGCAACCGCCAAACAATTAGGCGATCGCGGTATTTATACCTGGCATGGCAATTTCTACGCGCTTGGCCTCAGTGAGAGATTGGGCGTCGAATCGAGCGGCGGCTTCCTGCGAATCGGGCTTTTAGCCTATAACACCGACGACGAGATCGATTATCTCTTAACGGCGCTGGATGAGACTAACGCCGCTTCAGCTTGAGGTGTCGAAGCGGCGTGTTCCGGTTTTTCCATTCGAAAAGCGATCGTGGGATGCGGTGAACGAACCGCATCCTACAAAAAACGTCCATCGATAATCCAAAACCGACTTGCTCTTATAAGTCAGTGTTCCATTAACAAGCTTGGAGAAGTCAGAACAAAAACATCCCGGCTGCCATCGCTCTCGGTAACAGGCTGAATGGGGCTGGTATAGTGGAAGAATTTCCGGTCATTAATTAACAAAAGATCTCCGGGATATAGGATTTTGTTGAAAACAGCACTATCCGTTTTGTTTTTGTACAGATGTGTTTCTCCGCCTTGGATGTTTTTTCGATCGATAGAATAGATACAGACAAAATCGGCACCATCGCTATGGATGCCTTCAGGCGCCGGGTTTCCGAAATTATCCAGCGAGCACGTGGTCCGGATCTGATGAACGCCTATTTCAGCACCTAAATCGAGGTCGCAAAAGTCTCGGAATACTGATAAGAGACTTTTGAACATCTCGAAGTTTACAAGTTTCTCATCGAGCTCTGAAAACTCTCTTTTTATACCGCCAACCAAGGGATTATATTCTTTGGGTTGAAAAAGATAGCCGTGTGGCATTTTGATTATTCCATCTCTGGAAACCTTGAACCGCGATAGCCTTCTCAGGCGATAATTGCCTTCGATGTAAGGGTCTACGGGAAGATTGCTAAAGAATGGCTCAAAAGCCTCCGGATTTATGGCGTTTTCCGTCCGCATGACAAACAGAAAACCGAATTCAAATCCAGTCGATCCAAATACTTTTTGCATAGGGCACGCTCTCCATGAGAATGAGGTCTCCCGGTTTATTTTTATGAATTACCGATGACGGTTATGTCATCGTGGAATAGACCAGAGCGCTTACCGTTTTATAGTATGGAATAAGACCGTGATATTTCGATTCACATTGACGCGATCAAACCGGGAGATACTCTCATATAAGAATTGCAACCATAAGGTTACAAACTTCAATTCATACCTGGTAATAGACCAGGCAACAGAACCTATGAAATTTGACCTCTAAAAGTCATAGAAGTTGCAGATCACACGGGGGTTAAAAGAACAGGAGATACCGGCTGCCACGAGCATGAATCAAAGCGTGTCCTCGATTAAGAAAAGCCTGAACAAATCTGAATCGAGCGGCACCGAAAGTATTAGGGGAACTCTGAACAAGTGGATTTCGTTCATGCCCTTCGGCAAGCTCAGGAGAGCGTTCGATAAACTCACCACCAACGAAATCAATCGATTGCCGTTCGTCCTGAGCCTGTCGAAGGACTTAATCAGAGCCTCCTTAGGCAATCGGCTGCTTCGCGTTGCTTTGCGACAAATCTGACCGACGAACTCAAGCCAGCCCCGCGAACACCGTGTTTCGCTGGCACGTAAGGCATATTCCCGCCGTTCTTCAACCAAGTTCGGATAGAATTCGGCGCGGACAAAATAACCGCGTGCCCCGCCACAAGCTACAACACCGCCTAAAGTCACAATGCCCGAACCTACCGACAAATCCCTGGAGTCCTGGATCTGGGACGCCGCCTGTTCCATCCGCGGCGCCAAGGACGCCGCGAAGTACAAGGACTTCATCCTCCCGCTCATCTTCACCAAGCGATTATGCGACGTCTTCGACGACGAGCTGAACCGCATCGCCCGGGAAATCGGCTCGCGGGCCAAGGCGTTCAAGCTGGTGAAACACGACAAGAAATTGGTGCGCTTCTATTTGCCGCTGGAGCCCGAGAACCCGGACGACACCGTCTGGTCGGTGGTCCGCACCCTGTCGGACCGGATCGGCGAACAGCTCACCACCTACCTCCGCGCCATCGCCGACGCCAACCCGCTGCTCAAGGGCATCATCGACCGCGTGGATTTCAATGCCACCACCCACGGCCAGCGCGACCTCGACGACGACCGCTTGTCCAATCTCATCGAAGCGATCAGCGCCAAGCGGCTGGGCCTCTCCGACGTGGAGCCCGACATCATCGGCCGGAGCTACGAATACCTGATCCGCAAATTCGCCGAAGGCTCGGGCCAGAGCGCCGGCGAGTTCTACACCCCCGCCGAAGTCGGCCTGGTCATGGCGCACATCATGGACATCGAGCCCGGCATGGACGTGTACGACCCCTGCTGCGGGTCCGCGGGACTTCTCATCAAATGCGAGCTGGTGCTGCAGGAGACGATGGACCGGCGCCTGCGCCGAAATTTCGCCCCCGCCAAACTCTACGGCCAGGAAAACGAGCCCGGCACCTGGGCCATGGCCAACATGAACACGATCATCCACGACATGGAAGGCAAAATTGAGATCGGCGACACCTTCCGCAGGCCCAAATTCCGCCTGGGCAACCGCCTGCAAACCTTCGACCGCGTGGTGGCCAACCCCATGTGGAACCAGAACGAGTTCAAGGAAAAGGACTACGACGCGGACGAACTGGACCGCTTCCCGAAAGGCGCCGGCTACCCCGGCGGCAAGGCCGACTGGGGCTGGATGCAGCACATCCTCGCCAGCCTAAAGCCCAGCGGCCGCGCCGCCGTGGTGCTGGACACCGGCGCGGCTTCGCGCGGCTCGGGCAACGCCAATTCGAATAAGGAAAAGGACGTGCGCCGCTGGTTCGTGGACCGGGACCTCATCGAAGGCGTCATCTACCTGCCGGAAAACCTGTTCTACAACACCACCGCGCCCGGCATCATCATCGTGCTCGACCGGGCCAAGCCGATCCAGCGCCAGGGCCGGCTGTTCCTGCTCAACGCCAGCCGCGACTTCGTCAAGGGCGACCCGAAGAACTACATTCCGGAAGACGCCATCGCCCGCATTGCCGAAACCTTCCGCCACTGGCAGGAAGTGGACAAATATTCCCGTATCGTCAGCCGCGAGGAAATCGCCAAGAACGACTACAACATCTCGCCGAGCCGGTACATCCACACCGGCGAGGGCGAGGAGTACCGGCCGATTGGCGAGATAGTCGAGGAACTGGAGGCGCTGGAAGAGGAGGCAAACGCAACAAGTAAAAACCTCAAGCTGATTCTAGAAAGGTTGCTTGTCGCATGACTGACGGAAACATCGAATCGATTAGCAATCTACCCGACTCCTGGTCGTTGGTACGTTTAGGCGATATTGCCAAGTCGAAAAGTGGTTTCGGTTTCCCTATTACAAAGCAAGGAAAGAAGGATGGAGAGTTTCCATTCTTCAAGGTTTCAGACATGAACTTGCTGGGAAACGAGAAATTCATGCTCACCAGCAATAACTGGATCGATTCCCTGACTCTGAAGGAGCTGAAGGCGAAAACATTTCCAAAATCGGCAATCGTATTTCCGAAGATTGGAGCAGCGCTTTTAACAAATAAAAAGCGAATTCTGGTACGTGATTCTGTTATCGATAACAACGTGATGGCGGTTGTGGTTAATGATGAAAGTGAATGCCTCCCAAACTATCTTTACCAATGGTTTCTCACTTTAGACTTGGGACGGATTGCCAACCCCGGAACGGTTCCGTCATTGACGGCGCGAAGAGTCGAAGAAATGAAACTCCCACTCCCACCATTTTCCGAGCAGATCAAGATTGCGGGAATTTTGAGTCTGGTACAGCAAGCTATCGAGCAACAGGAGAGGCTGCTTCAACTCACCGCCGAACTGAAAAAGACGCTCCTCCACCAACTCTTCACCCAGGGCCTGCACGGCGAACTGCAAAAACAAACCGAAATCGGGCTTGTACCGGAGAGTTGGGCGGCTACAACTCTTGGAGAGCTGGCGTGCAAGCCAAACGGTTTCCTCCAGACTGGACCTTTCGGCAGTCAATTGCACAAGCAGGACTATCAACCCGACGGTATCGGCGTAATAAACCCAACTCACCTTTCGGGGAATCGAATCAACCATGAGCATGTGCCGCGAGTCAGCCTGGAAACAGCTGCCCGCCTGAACAGACACCTTCTTCAAGCTGGAGATATCTTGTTCGCACGCCGAGGAGAAATCGGCAGACATGGCATGGTAACGAAAGACGAAGAGAATTGGCTTTGTGGCACCGGCTGCTTCCTCGCTCGGGTTCGCCAAAAACATATTGACAATCGGTTTTTGTCACACCAATTTTCCACCCAAGGAGCTATTGCTTGGCTTAATAGCCATGCAGCGGGTGCAATCATGCCGAATCTCAATAACCGTGTGCTTCGTTCGATGCCAATCTTTTATCCATCGAGAGCAACCCAAGTGGAGATCGCTAATACCCTCGATGCCGTTGAACAAAAGCTGGCGATTAACCAACGCAAACGCGCCACCCTCACCGACCTCTTCCGCACGCTCCTGCACCAGCTTATGACCGCGCAGATTCGGGTCCACGACATTGATATGCCGGACATCGGCCAATCCGAGAGCCGCGCTGTGCCGAGCGATTTCACCGCCGCCTTCCGTAGCTCTCCAACCAAGGGCGAGATCCTGGCGGAAAGCTAGAGCATTTTCTGATGTATGGGGTTCGGTATTGCCCCGTCATGGCGCGCCCGAGCATCGCCGCCTGGAGCCGGACCAGCCCATAGGGGCGCGGCAGGAAGCCGCGCGGCGACAGAGGGCCAAGGATGGCCCTTCTGTCGTCCCCGGCTCCAGGCGGCGACGCGCAGGATCAGCGCGCCATCCGGGTGCCGTTTCTTTTGGTTACTTTTCTTTGGGCAAGCAAAGAAAAGTAACTCGCCCGCAGGGCGAGACCCGCATTCAAAAAATCGCCGCCAACGGCGGCTTCCTTTTTCTTTACAGGATGGTAGGCCGGGATAAGGCGTCAGCGTTCCCGGCGCTCGACGGACGAAAACGCCGGAAACGCTGACGCTTATTCCGGCCTACATGCCTCGCTTTTGGGTGTGGGAGGGCGTCCCCATCCACGCCGCTAAACCGTGATAAAAAACGCTATAAACCGCCGGGCACTGCGCCGCGGTCAAAGGCGACGACAACCAGCCGGGACTTACGCGTTTGCCCCTTTCTCCCCCTGGGAGAAGGAGGGATGAGGGGATCAAAATAAGGATTTCTTCCTAACAAATTCCCTATTTGTCAGGTAAGAGACGGAAGGTCGAAGAAAGCAATCTTTGATTCCCCTCACCCTAGCCCTCTCCCGCGAGGAGAGGGAACTTCTGTAGATACTTACGCCCTCTGGGAGAGGGAGCAAGATCGGCGACTTACGAGGATGTATAGATACCCATGCCCGGAGGGAGCGGGAAGCGGCGAAGGGCAGGGAGCAACGTGCGCAGATCGGGGGGCGTTGGTTTGAGCCAGCGGTAAAGCACTCCTATAATCGCGTTATCAATCGCACGATTAATGTCCCGGAGCATCACATGCCTTCAATCACAGCCAACGATCTAAAAACCAAAGGGGTTTCCGCACTCGAAACAGCCCTGGAGGGCCAGGACGAAGCAATCATCAGCGTGCGCGGCAAACCGCGCTATGTGGTGATGGATATCGAGCATTACGAGCAGTTGCGCGAGGCGGAGATTTTCGCGGCCTGGCAGGAAGTCCGGGCGGAGGTGGCGAAAGGCGGCTACGTTGCCGAATCGGCGGAAGAGCATATCTCGCGCCTCAAAAAGGAACTGCCCCCGGATGCCGTATAAGCTGCTGTTTCCGGCCTCCTATCAAAAGCGGGAAACAGCCTTCCTGAAACGGCACCCCGATTTGCGGGAGCGCTATTACAAAACGCTGATGTTGCTGGAACAAGACCCTTTCCATCCTTCGCTGCGCCTGCATCCCCTTCAGGGAAAGCTGGCCGGGCTGCACTCGGCGTCGATATCCATGCAGTACCGGATTACCCTGGAGCTGGAAGTTCGAGGCCAGGAAATCATTTTGATCAACGTCGGCAGCCACGGCGAAATCTATTGAGCCCCAAAGCCCCCACCGAACACAAAACCGTCCAGTCCCGCATTCTCGCCTACGCGGAGGACATCGGCTGGCGCTACGTGCCGCGCGCCGAAGCGGAAAGGAGGCGGCGCTTCGATCCCGAAGGCGCCACGCCGGAGGAACGCGCCCGGCCGGCTTCGCTCTATTTCGGCGACGTGCTCCATGCCCAGGTGCTCGCCTTCAACCCGAAATATCCATCCGCCGAGGGCGCGCTGATCGGCGAGTTCCAGCGGCTGACGGCGGATATCGCCGGCAACCGGGATTTCCTTCTGTTTCTGCGCAATCAGGGCAAGTTCTACTGCGCCGAGGAGAAGCGGGAACTGGACCTTCAGCTGGTCGATTACCGCGACCTGGACCGCCCGCAGGGAGAGTGGCGCAACGTCTACGAGGTGACCGAGGAGTTCTACGTTCATAACGGCCGTTACGGCACGCGGGAGGACGTGGTTTTTCTCGTCAACGGCATGCCGGTGCTGGTGGTCGAGTGCAAAAACGCCACCAAGGACGAAGCCATCGCGCTGGGCGTGGACCAGCTCCGCCGCTATCACGAGGAGACACCCGAAGTCATGGTGCCGGAGATGCTGTTCACCGCGACCGAGGCCATCGGTTTCGCCTATGGGGTGACCTGGAACACGGTGCGGCGCAACATCTTCCGCTGGAAGAGCGAGGAGATCGGCAACCTGGAAGCCAAGGTGAAGAGCTTCTGCGCCGTGCCGCATCTGCTGCGCTTCCTCAGGGATTTCATCCTGTTCGCCGAGAAGGAAGAGGAGCTTCAAAAATTTATCCTGCGCCAGCATCAAACCGTCGCGGTGGATAAGGTGGTGGCCCGCGCGTTGGACGGCCGGCGCTCGCGCGGCCTGGTCTGGCACACCCAGGGCAGCGGCAAGACCTACACCATGATCAAGGCCGCCGAAATGCTGTTCAAGGCCAATGCGGCGCAAAAACCCACCGTGCTGCTGATGATCGACCGCAACGAGCTGGAAGATCAGATGCTCAAGAACCTGGCTTCGCTGGGCCTCGGCAACGTCGCCCACGCCGATCGCATCGGCACGCTCAACCGGCTGCTGGACGAGAAGGGCCAGGACTACCGCGGCATCGTGGTGACCATGATCCACAAGTTCCGCGACATGCCCGCCAATCTGAACACCCGCAAAAACATCTTCGTGCTCATCGACGAGGCGCACCGCACCACCGGCGGCGATCTCGGCAATTTCCTGATGGCGGGCCTGCCGAACGCCAGCTTCATCGGCTTCACCGGCACGCCGGTGGATAAGACGGCTTACGGCCGGGGGACGTTCAAGACCTTCGGCTGCGAGGACGATCAAGGATATCTCCACAAATATTCCATCGCCGAGAGCATCGAAGACGGCACCACACTGCCCCTTTACTACAACCTGGCGCCCAACGAAATGCGGGTGCCTCACGAGATCATGGAAAAGGAATTTCTCGCCCTGGCCGAAACCGAAGGCATCGCCGATATCGAGGAGCTGAACCGGATTCTCGAACGGGCGGTGAACCTGAAGAATTTCCTCAAGGGCAAGGACCGAGTGCCGAAGGTGGCGCGCTTCGTCGCCGGCCATTTCCGGGAAAACGTCGAGCCTTTGGGCTACAAGGCGTTCCTTGTGGCGGTGGACCGCGAGGCCTGCGTTTTCTACAAGGAAGCGCTCGACCGGATTTTGCCTCCGGAATATTCCGAAATCATCTTCACCGGCAACAACAACGACGCGGCTCACCTGAAGCGCTGGCATTTGGACGACAAGAAGGAAAAGCAGATCCGCAAGAACTTCACCAGGCCGGGCGAGTGGCCGAAGATTCTGATCGTCACCGAAAAGCTGCTGACCGGCTTCGACGCCCCCATCCTCTACGCCTTGTACCTGGACAAGCCCATGCGCGACCACACGCTGCTCCAGGCCATCGCGCGGGTAAACCGGCCTTACGAAAACGAAGCGGCCGAAATGGTGAAGCCGCACGGTTTCGTGCTGGATTTCGTCGGCATCTTCGACAAGCTGGAAAAGGCCCTGGCCTTCGATAGCGATGAGGTCAACGCCATCGTCAAGGATTTAGGGCTGCTGAAACAGCTGTTCAAGGCGAAGATGGAAACCAAGGCCCCGGAGTATCTGGCGCTGATCGGCCGGAAGTTCGACGACAAGGACGTGGACAACCTGATCGAGCATTTCCGCGACAAGGAGCGGCGCAAGGAGTTCTTCAAGGAGTACAAGGAAATCGAGATGCTCTACGAGATCATCTCGCCGGACGCCTTTCTGCGCCCGTTCATGGACGACTACACGACCCTGTCGGCCATCTACGCCGTGGTACGGAATGCCTACGCCCGAAAGGTCTACGTGGACAAGGCCTTCCAGAAGAAGACCAATGCGCTGGTGAGGGAGCATATCGGCGCGCTGATGGTCGCGGAACCGCCGGGCGACTACCTGGCCATCGACAAATCCACCATCGATGCCATCAAGCAGCGCGAAGACGGCAATGCCACCAAGGTGATCAATCTGGTCAAATCCATCGAGAAAACCGCCGAGGAAAACAGCGACGATCCTTTTCTGGTGGCTTTATCCGAAAGGGCCAGGGCCGTTCAGGAGAGTTTCGAGAATCGGCAAACCACCACCGCCGAGGCGCTGGCGGAACTGCTCCAAGCCATCGAGCGGAACGAACGGCGGAAGCAGGAACAGGCCGTCAAGGGCGTGGATGCGCTGACCTATTTCGTGCTCTGCAAGCTCACGGACGACGGCATTCCGAACCCGGAGACCGCCAGCCGCAAGGTGGCGGAAGCCTTCGTCAAATATCCCAACTGGCGGCGCAGCGAGGCGGAACTCCGCGAAGTGCGCAAGCAGGCGACCTTCGCCCTGTTCGCCGAAGAGGACGACATGGAAAAGGTCACCGCCACGGTGGACGCCTTGTTCACCCTTCTGCAAAAGAGCTTCCGCCGATGAACACCTGGCGCAACAAGGAGGAATTCAAGTGCCGCGTGCATGAATGGGCCGACAAGCTGGGCGTCAAGGTCCAATCACTGGGCGTGCGGCCCATGCGCGGCAAATGGGCCTCCTGCTCCACCAACGGCAACCTGAACTTCAACACCGAACTGCTGGAACTGGATCGGGCGCTCGGCGATTACGTGATCGTCCATGAACTGCTGCATTTCTCGGTCCCGAATCACGGCAAGCTCTGGAAAAGCCTGATGCGGGCACACTTGGGCGATTACGAACGCTATGAAGGCGAACTGAGGAAGCTTGCCGGTCAGTAAACCGAAACCGCTTTATTCCAAATCGCTTTCAATCAGGAATTAATTTTGCAGGGTGGGTTAGGCCGCGAGGCCGTAACCCACCGAGCGGCCTCGAATCGGTGGGTTACGCTCCGCTAACCCACCCTACGATTAATGTTCACTCGAATGCCGAATGGACTTAGTCAGCCCTGAAGTATTTCTAACACACTGACACATATACGGATTCGTTGCATATTGGCTGGTACAATTTGCAAGAAAACCAGTCATTTGATTTCGATTTCTTGCAAATTCGGGTGGGTTGCATGAAGCCAAGAGAGCCTCGGGGCGTTAATCAGCAGGATCTGTTTCGGATGGCGTTGCCGAACATCATCGATGGTCGGCATGAATTG
>Ga0196971_1000788_pt1 | contig 18515 bp, 21 predicted proteins | sample S1v_1013CmetaG_FD_148660 | JGI IMG/M metagenome (GOLD analysis project Ga0196971, IMG submission 148660) | Soil microbial communities from Anza Borrego desert, Southern California, United States - S1+v_10-13C | ecosystem: Environmental > Terrestrial > Soil > Desert | place: USA: California... | reverse complement strand
ATCCTGCGAATCTTCTCATATTGTGCCGGCGTTTCTGCCGCCGACCTTTATTATGTTACCACATCGGCATGTCAGTGTCAATACTGTTTTTGCTGGTTTTTCGTGGTAATTTACGTCCGTTTATATCCTGTCTGTTTTATGCCCCGTTTCCGAAGCAGGAATTACATCTTATCATGTTTACCGCTTGTCGTCAACCGGAAGTTTTTCGCTTCCGTCTGTTCTCTGCCGTGTTTGCGACAGGAACTTTATCTTACCACGCTTGCTATCCGGAGTCAACTGGAAGTTCTTGATGTATTTTTGCTCCCGCTGAACGAGAACATTTAAAAATATAACATACAAACTTTATCGAGTAAAGTGCACCCGCATGATTAAATTTCTTGATATAAAGATAAAAAACGAAAATATCTTGTTTTTTCGCTTTTTATCTTTATATTATGTTATCTTAAATGCTTACAATCTAAATTATATGTACAAAGGTTGAAATTTATTCACTTTGGCGGACAACCACATATACAGATGGAATGTGTATATAATAAGGTATGAATGTTTTCAGCAAGAAGTTCTATAAACTGCTGTTGCCAGCTGTGCTCCGTACGGCCGCTTCTCACAGCAGAGAACTTCTAGCTTCAAGCCATTCAGGATCCAAGTTTATCTAAGGTTTGCTGAAGATTTTCGACCAAAGCGTCAATATCTTCTTTTGCTATGACCAGTGGAGGTTGAAAGGCCACCACATCTCTGTCCATACCGTTCTTGCCGACTAAGAAGCCTCTTTCCTTCATTTCCTCAAGGATCATATCTGTAATCTCAGCTGAACTCCTGCTCTTATCCAATGCCTGAATTTGAATACCCAGCATTAATCCGCAGCCTCTTACTTCCTTAATAAAAGGAGAAGACAGTCTCAGGAGCTTATTCTTCAGATATTCTCCCAGTTCCTTTGCTCTATTGACCAGATCATTTTTTTCAATGTAGTCAAGCACACTTAAGGCTGTCTGGGCAGCGACAGGATTACCTCCGAAGGTGGATGCGGAAGGTTTGTTGTAAGCTATTGCAATTTCATCGGTAGTCGAGAAGGTGGAGATCGGAATTCCATTACCCAGTGCTTTGGCAGTTACAATTATATCAGGCACCACATCGTACTGCTCTATGGCAAACATTTTTCCAGTCCTTCCGTAGCCGGTCTGTACTTCATCTACGATCAGCAGTACATTATGCTTTTCAAGCAGAGCTTTAACTTTTTTGACATAGCCGTGTGGATACATTATTATTCCGCCGTTACCCTGGACCGGTTCCATAAGCATCGCACTGATATCATGTCCGTGGCTTTCCAGGACTTCCTCCAGCTGCTGCAGAGATTTATCCATTGCTTCCTCATAGCTGCTATCTTTAGAATAGGGTCTGTCTATAAAGAAAATGTTTTCTTTTATCAGGTTGTCATCAAGCCGCCACATAGGAATGCCTGTCACACTGAGAGTCAGATGCGTTCTTCCGTGCAAGCCGCCCTTTAGAGCTATATAGCCGGATTTTTTTGTATATAGTCTGGCCAATGCCATTGCGCCTTCGTTTGCCTCGGAGCCTGTCACACAAAAGAAGGTCCTCTTTATGTTGCCCGGAAGTATTCCGGCCAGTCTCTCAGCAAGCTCGACCATTGGCTGTGTTAGATACAAGGTCGTTGTGTGCTGCATTTTACTCAGCTGCTCTATGGTATCCCCGAGTATCTCGGGATTTGAGTGACCGCAATTCAAAACGGACACTCCGGCAAAAAAATCCGTGTACTTCTTGTTGTTATGGTCAAAAAGATATTGCATGGAACCTCCGACTATTTGCGGTGGTTCCTTGTAAAAGGACGATGTAGCCGGAAAAAAGTATTGTTGTCTTTTTTTCAGTATATCCTCCGGACCGATATAATTCATATTAGCACCTCTCATTTCTCCTTTGGGGTTGCTGTGGCCCTTTAATCCACTCCAAATTTGTATGACAGGGCGCCCAGGGTAAAACCCGCCCTGCAGGATTTCATTCTCTCATATAAGACAGCACATTCTGACTTGTCGGAAATCGCCTTATGATAGATATCTATAACATACTTCAGTTCCTCAAGACTGTAAGTTTGCCCTTCAATACGGAAGTTGACAGGCTTGTCAGAATCAAAGTATGGCAATAAAGGCAGTAAGCACAGCTCCTTTGATGTAAACAGGTGATTTTTCCCATTCTGGTCTATATAAACAGGATTTTCTCCCTTATCAGTCATCATAACCAGGATATCGTTGTCCACATATTTATTATCTGCTTCGGAAACTGGCTGCAAAGCTTTTACATTATCATAGAGATTATGATCCAGATACATTACTCTAATTGGCCCATGTACTATAAGCTCAAGTATTCCTTGTGACAAGCTTATAAATTCAGCCAGTTCATTGCTTTTTGCTTCAATGGATGCAGTGAATTCAGCTACCCCCAAGCTTTTATAAAAATCCAGGGCTCTGTGGTTATATATATTAAGGTTATAATCGGTTACAAGTTTGAACTTACCTCCGTATTCCCTTATGGCGCCTATGTTGGACAACAGGAGCCCGTCATACAGCTGTCCGTAATTGTCCAGATAATGATCAATGATGTCAAACTGCAGTTCATTCATCATTTGAGGAAGAGCAAGATAAAGCTCAGTACCTCCCTTTATGCCTGCCAGATGCTCCAATTGTTCCACGGTCATAAACTCGCCGGGCTGCAGCACTTCAGAGGATATGTAAATCCGGCTGACCTTTGCTTCTATACATAACCTGGCCTGATCGTAGTTATTCACCTTGACCGATAAATTGTGCCTGAAGCATGTATCACTTCTGACTCCATCCAGCTCATTTTGCGCTGCAGCGAGAACAGCAGGTGTTATTTCAGGCTCTTCAGAGGGAACTGAAAAGACCTTTCCGGTGGAATAGAATTTCCCCGTACCTTCATAGCGGGTATTGATAAAATCCAGGCCGGGCTTCCCAAATGCATAAGCAGTGGTGAAATCCCTTTTTCGGTTTTCATACAATTCCCTGGCTTGCTTTTTGCGGTCATAGCTTAATGGATCCTTTATATATCTATCTATGGCTTCGCCGTATGTATTTACCAGATCCACTATGAAATCGGTCTCCCTCATGCGGCCTTCAATTTTGAAGGAAGTGACACAAGCCCCGATAAGTTCGGGTATATGCTCATACATATACATATCCTTCGCTGCAAGAGGATATTCCGTTGGGTACAGCTTACCGTCCTTTTTTATCTTATACTGCCATCTGCAAGGCTTGAAACAGCGCCCCCTATTGGAGCTGTTGCCCCAGAGCAGGCTGCTGTAGTAACAGTTGGCCCCGTTTACGGTACACATGTCGCCATGCATGAAATACTCTGTTTCAATGCCGGTACTGTTCTGCAGGTTCTTTGCAGTTTCAAGGCCCATTTCCCTTGATAGGACCACCCTGGATACTCCGAACTCCTGGAGTGCTTTTACGGACTCAATATTATGCACATTCATCATAACGGATGCATGAATCTCAAAGCGGTTCAGCTTTTGTTCCCTGCAAAGCTTCAATATACTGGTATCCTGGACCAATATCCCGTCTGCATTTATACTGTCCAGAAAGTGCAGGTATTCCGCAGCTTCATCTGTTTCATACTCGTTCAGCATATTGTTTACCGTTACATAAACCTTTTTATTTTCCTCATGGGCCATTTTAACCGCTTCTGTTATTTCTTCATCGGTCAGATTGTAGCCTTTTCTTATCATCCTCATATTCAAGGATTTGCCCCCGAGATAGATAGCATCACAGTTTGCCTTCACCATTTTTTCAAAAGTCTCCATGGTTCCGGCCGGGGCTAGCAGTTCAACCTTCTTACCATTAAAAAACCTGGCCATATTTCCTCCTGACGAATATCAAAGTCGTTCAAGCTTCAACTTCAATATTATTTTTTGCAGATTTATTTATTCCATGCCTTCCATTTGCATGCCGCTTCTTCAAGCATATCAATCAGAACAAACAAAACAAAACCGAAAAGGCTTAATGCAACAATGCCTGCATACATCCCGGTATAATCTATCCTTGTCCATGCATCCAGTATATAATATCCTATTCCAAACTGAGTTCCATAGCCTTCAGCAAAAAACAATATTGAAAGAGCCGTACCTATGGATAGTCTCAGATTGGTGAGCATTGCGGGCAGTATCGCAGGAAAGGTTATGTACCTGAATATCTGAAGTCTTGAGGCACCGAGACTCCTTATGGGATTATAGGTGTCCGCAGGAATGTTCAGCACTGAGTCTCTTACTGCTATAATCACTTGAAAAACCAGTATGAGCACTATGATTATTACCTTTGAGACATCTCCCAGGCCGAATAACAGCATGGCCACCGGCAGCAGTGCTGTCTTAGGGACGGGATATGTGAAATAAACCAATGGGTTCAGTACCTTATTCCAGGTATCTGAATAAGCCATGAGCAATCCCGCAGTCACTCCCAGGAGCAGTGATATTCCGACACCGCATACCACCCTATACAGGCTTATCAGTATATGAATATGCAGCCTGCTGTCATACAGGTTGTTCAAATTAAAATAAACCTCACCCGGAGTGGGAAGCACACGGGTATCAAATATTACAGCAAGTAGATACCATAATACATTGATCATTATAAAGCCCTGCAGAAATAGCTTTAATTTTGCTCTTGACTTCATATTTTCCATCCCTTTTTGATGATAGTTCTGATATGTGACGACAGTCTGAGAAACTCTTCATTCTGCCTTAGATCCTCCGTGTTGAAAAGAGGATTCTCTATTGTTTCTACAATAGTTCCGGGGCAGTGGGAAAATATAACTATTTTCTTGCCCATATAAATTGCCTCTTCGATACTATGGGTCACAAATACCGTAGTAGGCTTGTACTGGTTCCATACGTCAATGAAAAGCTCCTGGGCCTCTTCTCTTGTCAGGGCATCCAGGGCTGAGAAAGGTTCATCCATCAGCAGCAGATCGGGATTCATAATGAATGCCCGTGCTATTGCAGCTCTTTGCTTCTGCCCTCCGCTCAGTTCATCAGGATATCTGCCCCTCAAGCTGTTGATGTCCAGTTTGTTCATGATATAATCAATTCTTTCTCTCTGCTCGCTGTCAATGAGTTTATGCTTTATCCTGAGGGAGAGAAGACAATTTTTCTCAACATTTCTCCATGGCAGCAGCCCGAAGTTCTGTGGGATGAAGCCAATATCATGGAGCCTGGGATCAAGCCTTGCACCGTTCAAGGTTGCTTGTCCGCCGTATCCCTTGATTATACCGCTCAACACATGCAGCAAGGTGGATTTCCCACAGCCTGAAGGCCCTATGATAGCAATTATGTCTCCCGGCTCAATGCCCATACTTATAGGACCCAGTGCATTTACGGTATTCTTTTTGGATGTATAGCTTACAGTAAGGTTATTTATCTCAAGCATGGAGATACCTCCGGAAGTTAATTAATCCCTATATCACTCACCAAATCCTCAGGTTTCAGCTCTTTCTTCAACAAATTGTTCTCACGGGCCCAATCGATTACTGCTTTGATATCGGCAGCTCCGGGCAGTATGTTTTTTCTGAACTCCGGAAGCTCTATCTTGCCTTTCATGTCCTCCGGATAGCCGACTGTTTTTATTATGGTAGCCTCATATTCTGAAATGGGAGTGCTGTTTATATAATCCACACCTTGATTGTATGCCTTGAAGAAAGCTTTTATTTCCGCACTCTTGTTATCAATGGCTTCCTGTGAAAATGCTGTTACCGAGGTATAAATACCTGCCTCATTAGCACTGCTCAGAAAAACTCCTCCGTCTTTAAGCGCAAGTGTGGAGAAAGGCTCGGGCAGAAGTGCGGCATCTACCTTGTTGGTGCGCAGCATCTCAAGCCTTGTAGGTATTGCCGGAACTATCGACTTCTGTACATCTTCAGGCGACAGGGCATTTTTCACCAATAGTGTATCCAGTGTGTACTCAATACAGGTTTTCTCCGAAATAGCTACACTTTTGCCTTTCATTTCACTGATTGACTTTATTCCGGAAGCAGGATTTGCGATAAGCATAAAATCCCCATCAGTAGCTCCGGTTATCTTTATGTCGATGCCGGCATTCCGGTAAAGGACTACTGCTACCTCATCACAGATGATACCGTCCAGGTTTCCGCTTTGAAAAGCCGCATCCCTGTCTTTTGCACTTTTGAAGGACTGGATATTGATATCTATGCCTTCCTTCTCAAAATAACCCTTCTCATCTGCAATAATCATCGGTATCAGCTCAACAGAGCCCACCGCTCCGAAATTCAGGACTTTGGAAGGCTTCCCGGCATCACTTTCCGCACCCTGCTTTGAAGGTGCACAGGCTGCAAGTGCTGCAACCAGCATTATTGAAAGGCAAAATGCCATTACTTTACTAAATTTATTCATTATTAATTCCCCACTTTTCATATGAGTTATTTTCTATGGAAAGACAGTCCAATACCTTTCCTACCACAAAATCAATCAGATCCTGAATGGTTTGCGGCGAATGATAGTAGCCCGGCATTGTCGGAAGTATCGTGACATTCAGTCTGGACAGCTTCAGCATATTTTCAAGCTGTATGGCGTTTAGAGGGGTCTCCCTCGGCACAATGATCAGCTCCCTGTTCTCCTTCAGTGCCACATCAGCCACCCGGCATAACAGATTCCTGGCAAAGCCGCTGCTGATTTCTGCAAGAGTGCCCATTGAGCATGGGATTACAACCACGGCATCATATTTATAAGAGCCGCTGGCGCCTGTGATGCCGATTACTACCTTTTTCATTTGTAATCACTCCACATAATCATATTAAAGCATCAATTACTCCAAATACCAGGAATACGATGCTGACCAGCTGATTGATGCTGTAGGAAGCCACCTTCACATTGGCCAGATTATCAGGTGAGATCAGCCTGTGCTCTATAACAAACAATACGATTATGATAGACAGACCAATGTAATAGATTATTTCAAGCTGCTGGCTCAAAAGCCCTACAATGATCAAGAGGACCATAGTGACCCCGTGAAAAAGCGCAGCGATCCGGAGTGCATTTTTCACCCCAAATCTGACAGCCATTGAATGCAAGCCATTGGCAGTATCAAAGGCAAAATCCTGGGAGCCGTATATTATGTCGAAGCCTGCTACCCATAGGGTATTAGCCGCTCCGATAAAAAGAGGCAGCCAGTCAAGCCTACCCGACACTGCAAGCCACGCACCGACGGGAGCAGCAGCTGAGGTTATACCCAGAACCAGATGGCAAGCCCAGGTGAACCTCTTGGTATATGAATATATGATCAGAAGAAACAATGCGATTGGCGAAAGCAGCAGGCACAGCGGATTAAGCATTGCTGCCGCAACTACCATGACTATAAAGCAGACCGCTGTAAATATTATCACTTCTTTTTTCCTTATCAGTCCTTGAGGCAGCTGTCTGGTTGAGGTGCGAGGGTTCCTTGCATCGATTTCCGCATCTATGACCCTGTTTATCGCATTGGCGCCGGTACGTGCCCCCATGAATGCAATAAATATCCAGAGTATTATGTATGGAGATGGCAGGCCTTGGCTCACCAGAAGCATTGAAATAAGCGCAAAGGATAATGAAAAAATAGTATGCGAAAACATCACAAGAGTACCGTAGTCATGAGCTTTTTTTATCAGTTTATTCAATATCATATTCAGCTCATCTCCCCGCTACATATTCCTTAATATCCCCTGTCATCCCAATATCATCAGGCCGCTCTCCCGTATGCCCTTCACCGGACCACTTCTTCGCTGCATCTATACCCATCCCGCCTCCGGTTTTCTTATACTTATCATATTTCTCTCTCCCATACTTATGCAGGTGCCAGTATATGCCGGTGGTGTTTTTGTCATACACCTGAAGTCTATACCTTCCCATGTTTTGAATATATGTTTCCGGTTCCCTGGTTATTACCGGCTTTTCGACCCCCAGGGCCATACTCATCCTTTCATAAGTACCCATGGCATTGATCAATACCGTATAAGGAGAGCCCTTTACTTTTTCATCAAGCTGCCTGATGAAATCCTGCAAATCTATATAAGCCATATTTACCTCCCAACAGTGGATACTATTTTTTGAGAATCTTTATCAAACTACAATCAAAATTCTATCACATATTGAGACTTGTTGTAAAACAGCTTATGTATCTGTTTCCTTTCCTATACAAAAAAATCCCTGTAAGAAATGTATTCTTCCAGGGATTTCGGTATTTTATCAAAAATATCCTCTGCTAATATTCACTATAGATAAAGTATATATCTGAACATCATCCAGAAGTGACAAAAGCTGCCGTACAGCACAAAAATATGGAACACCTCATGAAATCCGAATAGCTTTGATTTGAACCTGGGCCATTTTGTTCCGTATATAACGGCGCCGGCAGTATAGAGCAGACCTCCTGCAACCAGCCACATCATAGCAGCAGCCGGCATGGTCCTTATTAACGGTACGAATGCAATCACTATAAGCCAGCCCATTATAAGATAAAAGAGAGTATATAGCCACCTGGGGGCATTCAGCCACAGCATTTTTAATATAATACCTGCCATTGCTATTCCCCAGATACTGATAAGAAGGCTCCAGCCCCAGCTTCCCCTCAGGGGGATAAGGCACACCGGCGTATATGTACCTGCTATAAGCACATAAATCATCATGTGGTCTATCTTCCTCAGTATGACTGAGCCTCTCTCAGATACCACAAGCAGATGGTATATGGTACTGGCTGTATACAGGAGTATAAGGCTCGACCCGAATATTGCAAAGGAAACAATATGCCATACCGTCCCGTTTGTCGCAGCATAGCGCACCAGATAGACAAGTCCTATAACTGATAATACTGCTCCGGCAAGGTGTGAAAAACCACTGACAGGATCTTTTATTCTGATCTTCATTATCTCATCCCTCGTTCAATTCTTATTTATACTTAATGTAGTTTTAATTACTACATATCGACTCATTTATATTATATATTAGAGTTATCATGTATTCAATACATATTTTTACACTTTTTCCGGGGATATATACACAAATTCTAATTTGAGTTATCATGTCAATAAGGATATTGAATTATGAATATAAAATGTTTTTCGCGAAATGTATGGCTATTATATGTTATGGAAGAGTATGGTATACTATATTTTGAGAAGCTTACAAAAGCAGAATACATAGTGAGGTGGTATTTATGGATTTTAATGAGGGCTCCTTTTTCAGCATAATCGAAGAAACTGTTCAGGGAAGTGATATTAACATCTCAGATATTCCGGATATTGAGCTTTACATGGATCAGGTCACTACATTCATTGACAATAAGCTGGGATACCATAAAAGGACCTTGAAGGATAAGATCCTGACTAAAACAATGATAAATAATTATACCAAATCAAAGATCCTGCTTCCGTCAAAAAACAAAAGATACAACAGGCAGCATATGATACAACTGATACTAATATATTATTTGAAGCAGATTTTATCAATAAATGATATTAATACTCTATTCACGCCTTTATTCAAGAATATGGCGTCCTCAAAGGATGGTACAGACTATCTGGGCAGCTTGTACAACAGTTTTCTTCAGGTAAAGGAAAACAGCACCTGTGATCTGAAGGAGATCATTTCCCAAAAGTTGAAGTTGATTGATGAAAAAGCGGAAGCTTTCTCCGGTGATGAAAAGGAGACTACAAGAATTTTGCTGACCGTGCTCATGCTGGTGGCAACAGCAAGCATACAGAAAAGAATTGCTGAAAAGATAATTGATGATTATTTGCAAAAAAAATGAGTTCAATATGAACTCATTTTTTCACATGTTCGTGATTCCTCACATGATCCATGCAGTATTCGTAGTCACCCTCACATTCCGGGCAGTATCTGAAATCCATATCCGGATCAGACTTCTCAGTCTTGCCGCAGATCGTGCATCTATGTATGGTAAAATTCCTGGGCATTTCGGATTGAAACCTTCTCCTGTTGTTGTACACCTGCCTGTTGCTTTTGGTTTTGGATAGAATATCCTTGCCGAAAAACAGGAAATAGTTCAGTATGGAGACTACCGCAACGAGCCTGGTGGACATATCACCGGCCAGCACCGTGAAGATAATGTATGCCCAATTCAACATAGCCAGGTATTTTACCTTCACCGGTATCACCATGAACAGTAGCAGCTCATAATCAGGGTATATTCTGGCAAAGGCCAGGAATAATGACAGGTTCAGGTATAGTGAAGTAGCCCCATATCCTGTCATAAATGCCGCAATGGTGGTGCCTATCATACCTGTAAGGTAGAATATGTTGAATCTGAAGCTCCCCCATTCATGCTCCAATGCACTTCCCACCATATAATAAAAGTATAATATGAACAAAATCCATATGATCGTTGCCCCAGGCGGGATAAATATATAAGTTACAAGCCTCCATACCTCACCTCTGAGCACCAGTTGGGGTATGAGCATCAGCTTGCCTATGACAAAGCCTCTGTTGTCAAAGTAGGATAACGCATATACAACACCGGTGATACCTACGATGTACAGCATCAGATTTTTTACTGCAAATCTGCCCAGTTTTCTCTCCAGTCTGTCAAGCCATTTCAAAAGTACTTACCTCCTGCTTCTGTTTTATAACCTTATTATAATATAATCGTCACGATGCTCAAAGCCAAGAGCCTTATATGCATTCAATGCCTGAAGGTTCTGTTTGTTCACTATCAGCGTAGGGAGCTTCCCTCTGTTTATTATCCTCTCACAGAGCTCGGAGACCACTGCCTTACCATAGCCTTTACCTCTTTCCTCCTCGAGGGTGTATACCGCTCCTATCTGGTTAGTGCTGCCTGTGAAGGCCTGTATGCAGGCCTGGGCCAGCAGCTGTTCATCTTTGGACAGTATTATAAACTCTTCCTCCGTATTTCTCTGGGAAAGGATAAGCTTCGTACCTTCAATTGTACGCTCGGCACCAAAGCCCCGCAGATACGCTTTTCTGATAAAGCTTATAATGCTTATATCCGCGTCGTCTGAAGCATCAATAAACTCCACCCCTTCAAGTTTGAAGGGCTTGAAATTGTTATTGACGCAGTAGCTGCACTCCTCAAACTCCCTTATTGGTCTGTCATGCCTGATAGCCTCGAAAATCGGCCTTATAAGCCGGTCCACCCCTATAAGCATGTTGAATCTTCTCATCAGCATTAACTGGGAAAAGTAAGGTACGGCTCCCATGGACTCAAAATGTAAAAAACAATTTCCCAAATTGTAAAAGGCAATGATACCTTTCAGGATGTTTCCCTCAAAATATCCGATGTAATCACCACAGCGCAGAATATTGCATCTGTTCAATATACCGAACTGCTCTGCATTCCCTATAAGGAATGCTGCTTCTTCCTCGTTCCTCAGCAGATATTCAAACAGAACAGGCCTATCCCATTCATTCAGTTGCCTGAGCATAACACATCACCCCTGCTGACCTCTATAAGGTCAATTATAGCTGTATTATGGAACCTTAATAACTATTTCTATTCGCTATAAGTATATTCCTGTCCGTTCCATTAGGTTACATGCTGCTCCTGACCAGCACTATTTCTGGATGTAATCAGTTCTTACGGGGTAGAACACATCAATTATTCTGCATGAAGTCAAAGCCTTCCCTGAATGCATTGCATTGGAAGGTATTATAACTACTGAACCCGGTCCAAGGACTGAGGTTTCGCCATCCACAGTCATTTCAAAGCTTCCTTCGATAATGTTGGCCACCTGCTCATGGGGATGGCTATGTTTTGGCAAGGCATTACCTTTCTCAATGTCCCAATAGGCTATTGTCATATTCTCCGAGTGCACAAACTTGGCATGATAGCCGGGAACCATTTCCCTTTCGGCCACTTCCCACAGTTTTATCTGGTTCATTGCTATACCTCCCTATCCTTATTATGATCTATAGGATCTCTTTAAGAGCAGTCCACAGGGTGTCGCACAATTCCTTCTCATTGTAATCCGCTCCATAGTCGATATATTGCTCAATGTCCCTGCCAATTCCCCAGTCATTATTTTCTTTACGCTGATTGACATAGAAATTACCGCTGCCATATCCACATTTATTAAGGATTTCAAACATCTGCCCTATGCTGAGAAGGGGCATGCAGTCACTTTTGCTGTAAATATCGGGCCTTTCGTACTCAAAGGTAAAGTCCTCCTCAGTGAACTCCTCCATATTTACTTCTTCACTTTCTTCTTCAATAGCGGTGTCCTCTTGTGCTCTCAAGCTTCTCAGCGCTTCAAGATTAACAAGTGTCATATGATAGCCCCGTCCTGTCTCTCTTATGCTTACATGTCCGATAGTGAATTCAAATATGTCATACTTGTTATTTTCTGCATCCTTGCAGAGGAAACCTGACGCCAGATCATATATCTGCGGAATCCATAGGTCGCGAAGCCTGTCCCTCTGATATTCAGAAAGCTCCAATAGATTTTCGATCGTTATACGTTGATTCATAATCTTACCCCCTGTATATTAGTTTCTTTTTCTGATTGATATTCTCTTATGTAACAAGCTGCAAGGCTTTTACATATGTATAATTGTGGGAGGTGATAAAATGTATTACGATATCCATACCCACAGATACAATGGTGAAACCACCTTTGACTTCGGACACGCTCACGGATATTCAGGCATTACAACATACAATTATGACATCCGTGGACACATACACTATGCATCCGGTATAACCACATATGATAACGGGCACACGCATTACTACTATTTCACTACAGGTCCCGAAATAGAAGTACCTGGCGGTCATATACACTATTATGAAGGTATAGCATTAATAAACCACCAGCACATCCATTATCTTTATGGATATACCTCACTCTAGAAGCCTATGTCTGTATTTATTGACCAAACTTATCGATTGAAAAGAGAGGCTGGTAGTTGTGTTTAGCTCGATATCCGCAATACCTGCTTCTTATTTGTTTAGCCTTAATTTCATTCTTCCTAATAATCAAGCTCCAGATATCTCCTGTACTTGCCATCATCCGTTTCTCTTTCCCCCGAACAATAAAATTCTACTTTCCCCTTGCCGCCAGAGTTCAAGTGTTTGCTCTCCAGCAAGCTTCTGAGACGGTTCACAGTCCCCAGGTTTCCGTCTATTATGTCAACTCCCTGAGGTAATATCATTTTGAAGTGCTTCCTGAAAAATATGAAATGTGTGCAGCCTAAAACAACTGCCCCATATTCCTTCAAGTCATACCTGGCAAATTCATCGAGTAAATAGCGGATTACCGTATCTTCATCAAATATAAAATTCTCCGCATACTCAACTAGGCCCGGAAGGGCGTGCAGATCAACAATATCCTCTGAATCAAGTCTTTCAACGAGATCATGCAGCTTTTTCTCTCTGACGGTTATAGGTGTTGCAAGTACAAGCACCCGCCTGTCATCAACCTTTTCAACTGCAGCCTTCACTGCAGGCTCCATGCCTATAATAGGGAAGCTGTACCTTGCCCTCAAGTCGTTTATAGCGATGCTTGTAGCTGTATTGCAGGCCACAACCAAAGCTTCTGCCCCTTTATTTGCGAAAAAATCCGCAGCATCAAATATATATCCCCTGACTTCCTCCTTCGGCTTAGTCCCGTAAGGCACATGCTTTGTATCAGCATAGTACAGGTAATCCCCATCGGGCAACAGCCTTAAGGCCTCCTTCAGCACTGTAAGCCCTCCTATGCCGGAGTCAAAAACACCAATACTCATGTCTATCTCCTCAAATCCTGCTAATATTTAGCTTTATATTATATTATAATATGTCACAGTAAAAATTGCCTTAAAATAACAAAAACTTAGAAAATTTTCTTTACCCTATTTTGGGAGTTAATCCTATATAATATACAGGCTCAAAACACTTCTTACTATCAATATTGCTCCGCTCACTATGAGAAGGTAAATAGTCGCCTTTCTCACAGTCTCTTCCTTAAGCCCTGTATCCACCTTTGTCCCGATGTACATTCCCAGGGCTACTGCCGGCGCCATAAAAAGAGTGAACCTTATGATCTCCAGTGTCATTATCCCTGCTGCCGAATACCAGAACAACCTGAAAATATTATCCACCAGAAACAAGCTGCACAGATTGGCGCGGAACTGGCTCCGGTCTGCACTTGTCCTGCTTATATAAGCTACAAGGAAAGCGCTGATTCCATACATTCCGGCCAGTACCCCAGATACAAGGCCTACTATCACAAGCAGCGCCTTGTTCCCTTTACCGGAGGGCTGCTGCTCAGGCTTGCGGTACAGCATCTCAATACCAAGAGCAACGATGACGATTCCCAAAATAGATTTCAGAAGCAGGTCATTCCCTGTCTTAAGTATCATTATACCTGGTATTACTCCTGCAAGCAGCATAAGAGACATTGGTGCTACAGTGCTGAATTTGATACTATCCCTGTTTTTCCAGACAAGATATGCATTAGTAGGTATACTGATAAGTAAATCAACAGGTGTCGTGAACCTGTTTGACACGACAAAAGAAAACATCGGCGCCATTACAAGCGTGTTGCCGAAGCCTGTGATTCCTTTTACAAAAAGGGATATAAAAACTACCATAAATAAATATATATTTTCAATCAACTTACACTACCTGCTCTTTCAACATAATGTTACCACATGATTCCTGGCCAGCTTATGCAATTCCTCATTCATATACATGAAATCACTCCTAATATATATTCCTGCTTCAATTATATATAACCGCACATAGTAATATCAAGCCTTGATATAATTTGCCGTTTATCCCCTGTAACCATATCCGGAAAGAAACATAATATATAATTAGCGAGTTCTCTAGGAGGTCCATGACATGGTAGAATATCTCTCCCAATTCAATCTCATATGGCTGGGGATAATGGCAAGTCTGTGTGCCGGTCTGGCTACCGGTATAGGCTCCCTGCCCATATTTTTCACAAAAATCATATCAAAGAAGGTCCTTGATTTATTGTTGGGGGCAGCTGCCGGAGTAATGCTCGCTGCAACTTCCTTCAGCCTGATTATTCCGGCTATTGAAAAGGGCGGCGGTGGAATCAGCGGCGCTACTATTACATTGATAGGTATATTATGCGGCGGTCTTTTCATAGACATTATAGATAAATTCTTCCCCAATACCAACCTGTCGTCAAATGCAGTCAATGGCTACGGACATCAGGGGAATGCCTCTCATGAAAATGTAAGCGCTGCTTTTAATCCCCGTCTCAGGAAAGTATGGTTATTCGTATTTGCAATAACTGTTCATAATTTTCCCGAGGGTCTGGCAGTAGGAGTAGGCTTTGGTGATGGTGATATAATAAATGGCCTTAGTCTTGCTATAGGAATAGGTCTTCAAAATCTACCCGAGGGTCTGGCTGTGGCGCTTCCGCTTCTAAGAGAGAAGTACTCTAAAGGCAGGGCTTTCCTGATAGCATTATGCACAGGCCTTGTAGAACCCGTGGGAGGACTTCTGGGGGTTGCACTCGTTCAGGTATCAAGGCCGCTGCTGCCCTTTGCCCTGGCTTTTGCCGCAGGAGCAATGCTCTTTGTTATAAGTCATGAGATAATCCCTGAAACCCAGAACCAGCAGGGTCACTCAAAGCTCGCTACCCATGCGCTGCTGGTGGGATTTGTAGTTATGATGTTCCTGGACAATACGCTGGGATAAAAGGATAAATAAGTGATATAATTACATTATATAAAATGTTTAGTGCGAAACATACAGACAAAATTCGAGGAGGAATACAAACATGATAAACAGGATAGAAGTAAACCTTGAAGCCATCGAAGCTATGCTATATTTCTGGCAGGCAGTCAATGACCGGGAGAGCATTTCCGAAATGTTCATCTACGATATTGCAGCAATGCCGGGTCTTGCACTTACATACGGGGATGAATTCAACGAGGAGTCTGTCCGCAGGGCCCTCAGCGCCATAAAGAACAGGGAGATATTCTCCAGGAACAGCAAAAAGGAAGGACGTTTCTACAGTAACAATCTTTGGATGATGGAGGATCTCGGTTATACAAATTCAATGGTGGCTCCGCTTAAAAAGCTGAATCTTGAGTTTTTAGCAGATACTCTGAATTCAAAATACCCTGATTCAAAGTATGACAAGCTGGAGGTCATAATCTCACCCCTGCACCTGGAGGATTACCTCATCAGAGACAACAGGCTGATAATCAACTTCTTCAAGGTAAAGCCGGGTGAAAATGAAACTCTTATAGGTGATACGGAATTGAAGGAATATATAAGAGAAAAGCTGGAAGAGCTGCTGTCCAGATAACAGGAGGTATGAGCCATGTCTGAGCATGATGTGATGAATAAAGGAACCATAAGACTCGCCGCTGCACAAATGAATCCTCAGATAGGAGATTATGAGAGAAATCTTCTGATCACCCTTTCAATGATCGATAAAGCAGCGGATATCGGTGCAAAACTGATCATACTTCCTGAGCTCTGCAATACCGGCTATGCTTTTGAATCGACCCAGGAGCTTGCAGCTGCAGCAGAGCCGGTCCCCCAGGGACGCACAACAAAAGCCTGGCTGGAAAAAGCGAAGCAGAATGATATATACATAGTAGCCGGAATAGCAGAAAAAGAAGGCAGCCGTATCTATAACTCCGCAGTCCTCCTTGGTCCTGAAGGCTTCCTTGGAACCTACAGGAAAAATCATCTCTGGTACAACGAAAAGCTGCTCTTCGAACCGGGCAATCTTGGATTTCCCGTATTTGAGCTGCCCTTCGGAAGATTGGGGATACAGATATGCTACGACTTTTTCTTCATGGAAGGCACCAGAATACTTGCCCTTAACGGGGCTGATATAATAGCAGTTCCAACAAACTGGCCTACAGGCAGCAACACCTGGGATGAAAGAGGCTACTGCATGGGAGATTACAGGGCTATGGTCAATTCCAATGCCAATAAAGTATATATTGCCTGCTGCAACCGCATAGGTGAGGAGAGGGGCGTAACCTTCAAGGGAGCCAGCATAATCACAGGACCGAACGGCTGGCCTTTGGCAGGTCCGGCTGGAAAAGACAGCGAAGAGATGCTTTATGCGGATATTGATATAATGGAAGGCCGTAAGGCAAGGCTCCTCAACCTGGATGAATCCTTAAAAGACAGGCGCGAAGACCTGTACGGCAAGCTGCTTGGTTATAATTCAAAGTAAAATTATATTGGGAGCTCCAAAAATGGAGCTCCCAATAATTTTTATGCATTCAGCAGTCTTACCGGTCTTCCCTCAATATATCCCCTGTAGCCCATAGGCGCAAGCTGGAATCTCGGTCCATCCCCATCAGCCCATTTGAAGCCGTACAGTTCCGGGTTATACTTCTTCATAACCTCCCACAGCTCGCCTATTGCCTCTTCAAACTTCTCCTCCTCAAAGGGTTGGCCTTGAAAAATCATCATCTTGCATGGTGCAAGATCGATCATTTCGTAGCCTTCAGGTACTTTACCTGCATAATCCGCAGGCACTTCCACCCCCTGGGCATAAACTGATGTACAGGGCTTGCGCATATTCTCCGGAAGCCACATTCCTATAGGCTCATAGATGGCCTCTTTAATACCGCTAAGTACATTCCATACATCGCAGCCCACTTCCTCACAATATTCAAAGTAATGAGCCGCTCTGACGCCCCTTTTGAGTATCAACTTTCTCGCAGGTCTATCAACCACTTGCACAAAAACAGTATTTGTATTGGAATTTCTACTCATACTATCCTCTCCTTTTTGCATTTTGAGATAATAATCACGGATGCTCTCGGGCATAAATAGCTTCAGAGACGGAGCATTCTTACTATAGTATTTTGGAGTTACTCCAAACTGCCTGGAAAATGCTCTGGTAAAACCTTCATGGGAGTCAAACACAAAATCCAGGGCTACCTCAATTACCCTGACATTGCCGACCCTCAGCTTGATGGCTGCCCGGGACAGCCTCAATGCCCTGATGTATTCAAAGGGTGTTTTGCCTGTCAGCTCCTTGAAAACCCGTTCAGAGTGCCAGGGAGAATAGCCCGCCGCCTTTGCAAGCATATGGAGAGTTATAGGCTCAGTAAGATGTTCTTCAATATAACCTTGCATATGTTGGACCGCCATTACCTTTTCCCAGCTTTCCATGATATCACCTCCATAATAGAGGATAACAAATCAACACTATATTTTCTTGACTTGAATTGCTCTATATATCCAATTTCCCTGCCTCAGGAACCAATTTTTTAAAATCCACCTCGGCAATAAGCACACTTACCAAAAGTATGCCTGCACCTATATATCCCTTCAGCGAAAGAAGCTCCCCCAGGAATGCATAGCCTAATACCGCGGAAAATACCGGCTCCAGTGAGAAAATCAGGCCTGCATGGGTGGCGCTGGTATATTGCTGAGCATCCGCCTGCACAATATATCCCACAGCAGTACACAGAATACTCAGTGCCAGAATAGCCCCCCACAGCATGGCATTACCGGGTAACCTCACAT
>Ga0196971_1000787_pt1 | contig 18571 bp, 18 predicted proteins | sample S1v_1013CmetaG_FD_148660 | JGI IMG/M metagenome (GOLD analysis project Ga0196971, IMG submission 148660) | Soil microbial communities from Anza Borrego desert, Southern California, United States - S1+v_10-13C | ecosystem: Environmental > Terrestrial > Soil > Desert | place: USA: California... | reverse complement strand
AAATCGAGTAGGGGCGGTTTCCCGCCCCTCTCACACCACCGTACGAGCTTGTATGCATACGGCGGTTCGTCAGGCACTATGTTTCCGACCGTAACACTCCTTCAACTCGACCAGTCCTTGGCCTCGCCAGTAGGCAAGGCCAAGTGCTTTGTGGAGTTGCGGTGTAGCCGCTGTCCGCCAATAGCCCTTCCTGCTGCCCGCGATCTCGCGGGCAGCTTGTTGTTTCAGGCCGAGGCGTCGCAGTTCGCGGTAGCGGGTTTCGGTCCGCTTCCACTGCTTCCAGAGAATCTGCCTCAGTCGTCGGCGCAGCCACTCATCCAGTTCTTCGAAGATGCTCTTGGTCTGAGCCGCACCGAAGTACCCAATCCACCCGACGAGGAAGTCGTTCAGGCGTTTGATTCGTTCGGCCATACTCATGCTCCGGCTCCGACTTGTGAGCTCTCGAATCCGGTCTCTGACCCGCTTGACGGTCTTCGGTGCCAGCCGAATGCGAGCGTCACGCCCCGGCAGGAAGCTGAAGCCGAGAAACTTCCGCTTCCAGGGGCGGTCCACTGCGCTCTTCGCCTCGTTCACCTTCAACTTCAGCCGGTTCTCTACGAAGTCCCGCACCGTGTGCATGACTCGCTCTCCCGCCCGTTTGCTCTGCACGTAGATGTTACAATCATCCGCGTACCGCGCAAAGCGGTGTCCTCTCTTCTCCAGTTCCTTATCCAGATCATCCAGCAGAATGTTGGCGAGGAGTGGGCTCAGTGGGCCACCTTGCGGTGTTCCCTCCTCCGTCCGCACTTTAACGCCATTGAGCATCGCACCGGACTCCAGATATCGCCGGATCAGTCGGAGGATGCGCTTGTCCTGCACTTTCCTCGCCACCCGCGCCATGAGGATGTCATGGTTGACCCGGTCGAAGAACTGGGCCAGGTCCATGTCCACCACCCACTTGTATCCCTCTCGGATGTACGTCTGGGACGCACGGACGGCATCATGGGCACTCCGTCCTTTGCGGAAACCGTAGCTACTATCCGAGAAGTCCGGGTCAAAGATTGGTGTCAGGATCTGCGACAGCGCCTGCTGTAGCAGTCGGTCGAGGCTGGCCGGAATCCCCAGCATCCGCTTGCCGCCGTCTGGTTTCGGGATTTCGACCCGACGTACCGGTAGCGGGCGATAGGTTTCCGCCAACAGTTCAGTCCGAATGCGCTCCCAGTTCTCACGGATGTATGGACGCAGGTCTTTGGTCTCCATTCCGTCCACACCGGGGGCACCATCGTTCTCCTCGACTCGCTTGAGCGCCTGCTGCATATTGCTGCGCTCCAGCATCTGCTCCAGCAGCGTTTCGGTTCCGGTTCCACGGGATGTGTTCTCGGGTCGTGCCGGAGACGCGCTCGGCCCTTCGTCGGTCCCCTGCGGCTTCACCGCTTCCTCCCGCCTGAAGGCTCCTTGCGGAGTTTTCTGCTGTCGCTGCGCATCCCTCGAACTTGCCAAGCTCATCCCCTCCTGACGTTCGGGCCTTCGGGCTCCAGGCGTCCCTGGCGCCGTACTATGCCCTCTGCTGACTCCTGCCGGGTCACACCGGGCCTTGGATTGTTGTCCTTGTGCCTCGGCTTGTCGGCATTCCGACGGCCCCGGCAGGTCTCCCCGGGTAATCGTGCTTACTTTCCCCCCGCTTCCGTCGCGTTTACTGCCCTGCCCTTTGGCAGTCTCGGATTTCGCTTTGCCTGGCAAGCTCATCCAAGCAGAACAGCCTCACTCGCGCCGCAGGTTATGCTTCCTGCTACGTGTTCCTCGGATCGTGGGTTTGCCTGTGGCTTCCTTCAGACCCCGTCTCGCGACGGTAGCCCTTGCCTTCAGCTAATGGGCTCGTACTGCCTCGCCCATAGTGGACTTTCACCACCAAGTGAGCACTCATGCCGGGTGCACCAAGAAGGGAGCCCTCGATGACGAGGGCTCCCTTTGCCGTGCTACCGGAAAGCGATGCAGACCGGGGACGGCACGTTCGCCACCTGACCTGTGGGCGTGAGCCCGCCTGTCTTCTGGTCGATGCGCAGCGTGACGATGGTGTCGCTATGCTGGTTGGCGGCCAGCACGAACTGGCCCGATGGGTCCAGGGCAAAGTTCCGGGGCCAGAGACCGCCCGTAGGGCAGTGACCGGCGGGCGTCAGCGCGCCCGTGTCGGGGTCGACCGCGAAGATGGCGATGCTGTCGTGGCCACGGTTGGAGCCGTACAGGAAGCGGCCCGACGGGTGCATGTGGATGTCCGCACAGTAGCTCGTGCCGGTAAACCCATCAGGCAGGGCGGAGACCGTTTGCAGCGGTTCCAGGGCCCCTGTCTGAGCGTCTGCGGTGAACGCTGTGATGGTCGAGTCCAGTTCGTTAATGACGTAGGCGAGCCGTCCCCCGGCGCCAAAGGCCACGTGTCGCGGCCCCGCTCCGGGCGCCAGAGCAGCCACGCCGTGGGGGAGCAGCTTCCCGGCATCCAGCCGGTAGATGAGGATACGGTCCAGGCCAAGGTCCGGCACATAGAGCCAGTCTCCCGACGGATGCGGGAAGACGGAGTGCGGGTGCGGTCCCGTCTGGCGGTCCGTCACGCCGGACCCAGTGTGCTGGACCCAGTCGGAGGCCGGGTCCAGGGAGCCGTCGGCCATCACTGGGAAGGCCACAACACTCCCGCCGGTATAGTTAGCCGTGAGCAGAGAGCCCCCCGCAAGGCTGACGTGGCAGGGGTTCGCCCCCCGGGTGGCCTGCCGCCCCAGAAATGTCAACCCGTATGTCACCGGATCGATGACATAAGCGGAGACGGCCCCCTCCTCCCGCTCATTGGCGGCGTAGAGATACCGCCCGGTGGGATCAATGACCACGAAGGAAGGGCTCAGCTGGTCGTGTGCCGAGCCGGCGATGGAGATGGAGCCAGTGGCCGCGTCCAACCGGCCTATGTAGATCCCTTCGCTGCCCCGCTCGGTGTAGGTGCCGACATAGAATAGCATGGGCTCACGCTCCCCGCCACGCCCCGAAGGGCCGAGTTAGCTTCATGGTTCGGGTCTCCACCACGGCCAGATCGGGCATGGCTATGGATGCCCAGGCTGCAGGGTCCACATGGCTCCGCCCCGCCAGTTCGGCCAGGTAGAGCGAGAGCACCGTGCCGTGGGAGACGAAGGCCACGTCCGCCGAGCCCGACGCATCCAACAGTTCTCTGGAACAGGTGCGGAAACGGTCCAGCGCGGCCGAAGCGCACTCCCAGCCCGGCGCCACAGGCCGGTCGGGGTGGCGGAAGACTTCAGCCATCACCTCTGCGTGGCTGCCGCCCACCCAGCCGCCTTTCTCCAGCTCCCGGAGCCCGGCAACCTGCGTCGGCTCAGGCAGCCCGTTCCGCGACGTAATGGCCTCCGCCGTCTGAATGGCCTTTCTTTCTGTACTGCAGTAGACGCGGCTGACGCCCTGCCAGAACGGCAGGGCTGCCAGCGCCGCCAACTCTTCTGCACCGGCCGGGTCCAACTCCCAGGTAGACTGGTGCTGCGACGGGACTACAGCGGGTCTGGCATGGCGGACCAGGTAAAGGCAGTGCATGATGCTACAGGTCGCCTCCTGCGTAGCTGTGAACGCCTACAATCAGCAGATTGACGCCAATCAACGTAAAGAGAATCACGCCGAAGCCAAGCACGGCAACCCAGGCGGCCCGGCGTCCGCCCCAGCCGCGCGAGATGCGCAGGTGCAGGTAGGCCGTGTATGTCAGCCAGGCAATCAGGGCCCACGTCTCCTTTGGATCCCAGAACCAGTAGTCGCCCCAGGCTTCCTTCGCCCACAACATGGCGAAGATAAGCCCGCCCAGCGTGAAGACCGGGTAGCCGATGGCCACCGCCCGGTAGCTGATCTCATCAAGCGTTTCGGAATCGCCCGAGACCCGGCGGGCCAGCCAGTCACCCACGGGCCCTTTGGTCAGGAAAGCCCGCACGAAGCCGTAGATGAGGCCGCCCAGCACGAGCGAGTAGAGCATAGTGTTCATGTGCTTGCCCCGCATCCAGGTGGGCGCCTCGACCAGGGGCAGGGGCAGGCCGAGCAGGCTCCCCTTACTGCCCACCGCCTCCCCCAGCGGCCCGATAATGGGCGGCAGGTGATACGTCGCCGTGTCAAAGATCCACTGGAAGCCCGAGTAGCGCAGGATCAGAGCCAGCAGCGTGAAGCCCAGCATCACCGACATGCCGTAGAAGAGAACCTCCATGGCCCTCTGTCCCCAGACCCGCTCCCAGGGGGCCTGTCGCTCCTCGCGAGAGAGCGTCGTCGGTGTGGCTGGCAGGGGCCCGGATGCGGTGGCAGCCACCTCGTCACGGGCCGCCAACTCCAGCCCTCGCACCCGCAGCAGGTACAGAAGGGCCGCCCCGAAAGCCACGGCGAAGAAGCCCTCGCCCAGGGCTGCCAGGCTCACGTGAATGGGCAGCCAGTAACTCTTCAGCGCCGGCACCAGGGGTGCCACCTTGGGCGGAAAGACATAGCTGTAGGCCATGAGGAAGACGCCCGTGGGCGATACAAGCGCCCCCAGCAGGTGCATTCTGAAGATGCGGTTGATCACCTGGAAGGCCAGCATGCTCGTAAAGGCCATGAAGCCAATGAACTCGTACATGTTGGAGGTGGGCCAGTGGCCCGCCCCCTGCCACCGGGCGATAATGGCCGCTGCGTGAAACAGCACGCCGGCAGCGTGGGCGTTGGTGGCCCAGTTGCCCACCTTCGCGAACTTGGCGCCCTGCGAAATGCGCCCGCCGATAAAGCCCGACGCATAGAACAGCGTTGCCGCCACGTAGCCCACAAACGCCAGGAACAGCAGCCAGGCGCTGGCGGTAACCAGCATGGGATTTTGTGTTGTCAAGCGATCTTACCCTCCCCCGAATCTGTCCCCAAGAGCCGCCGTACCTCCTGCTTGAGCCCGAACTTGTTCTTATAGGCACGGGCACCCAGGAGGAGCCTCCCACTCTCCTCCCGGACCCAGATCTGCCAGTGGAACCAGAAGAACGTGATCACCATGCCCAGCATGACCACGAAGAGTCCGAAGTACATGAAGGGCACCGTGTGGTCCTTATGGAGCTTGAGGGCTGTATACCAGCGTGTCTCTACCTTCTGTACCTCAAGCCTGTAGGCTCCCTCGAATATGGGCGGCGTCTGGCCCAGGACAAGCAACGCCGCCTTGCCCACCGTCTTGCCGGTGGCGCTCTCCACAAAGTCTGCCAGCAGGACCGGGTTCTTCACCTCGAAGCTGGCGTTGGTGGGCTGGTTCGTCGCGGAATCGACCACAAAGTCGTGGAAGTAGGACTGGACCACCAGTTTGACGGTGTCAGTCACGGCATACTCGGCCGCGGGATTGCGCAAGTCCACGGGTAAGGTGGCCACGGGCCTGCCCCCGCTGTCCACCACAGCGACATGGGCGATGCCCGGCTCCTCCCGCCACGAGGCCTGGTAGATATCCCAGCCCTCATACCGCAGGGGATGATTCACTTCAATGGTCTGCCGGGCCACTTCCTGGCCACCTTTGACGACGGCCGCATCGGTGGCGAAGCGGGACGGAGCCCCACTTGGGTATAGCTCCATGGTGAACTTGTGGTTGGTAATGGCAAAGTCGGTCTCGGGGACCTTCACGGTCTGCCCGTCCGGCACCCAGACGTCGCGGACCTGGTTCATGGCCGGCAGGGCCTTGCCCATGGCGGAGAAGGCCACCAGCAGCAGCCCGATGTGGATGATGTAGGGGCCGTAGCGGCTGATGCGCCCCCGGTCGGCGTAGAGGCACTCCCGGTCGCGGACGACCTTGAAGCCACGCTTCCGCAAGCTGGACTCCATGCCGTCAAGGGTGCCGGCTGTCTCTCCGGTCACCTCTTGCCGCCGGATGAAGTGGGACAGCTTCCAGACCTGGGGCTTGACCAGGGTCCGGTGCAGGGGAATCAGCCGGTGCAGGGAGCAGATAATAAGACTGACGACGACCAGCAGTACCAGGGTCACATACCAGATGGATGTATAGGCGTGGGTCAGGCCCAAAGCCATATAGAGCCTGCCCCAGAAGGGGCCGTACCGGTCCGGATAGTACATGTCGGGCAGCCGCCAGTCCTGGTACAGGTGCTCCTGTTCCACCAGGGAGCCGGCGACCGAACCCAGGGCGAGGAGAATGATCAGCACGGTGGCCACACGGGTCGATGCGAAGAAGTCCCAGGCCCGGTCCACAAAGGCCGTCCAGCCGCTCTGCACCTGCCGGGGACGCTCGGCGGTGCCCTGGGACCGGCCGCAGGCCGGGCAGAAGCTGCCGCCCTCGGGCACGGCTGCGCCGCACCCCTCGCACTTCGCTGCCGCCAACCGCACCCCTCCTCCCGTTACTTGCCGAAACGAGCTAGATGCCGGTCCAACCGATTACCCGGTTGAAATACTGGCTGATGACCTCCATATACCCTGTGGCCAGCAGAATGCCGGTGAGCACCATGAGGGCGCCGCCGACCCGTTCCACCATCAGCGAATACCGGGCCAGCACCCGCACCGATCCCAGGGCATAGGCCAGGCCCACGAACGGAATGGCGAAGCCAATAGAGTAGGTGAGCAGAAGCAGGCCGCCGTACCCGGGGCTGGTGGCCGCCAGGGCGATGACGGAGCCCAGAATGGGACCCACACAGGGCGTCCAGCCTGCCGCGTAGGCCAGGCCCACGACGGCGGAGCCCACATAGCCCTGCGGCTTGTTGGTGAATTGGAAGCGGCGCTCACGCATCATGAACGGAATGCGGATGATGCCCATGAGGGCAAGCCCCATGAAGATGACCCAGATGCCGCCAACAACCGGGAGCCAGTCCTTGCTGGCGTTGAAGAAGTTGCCAAGGGCGCTGGCTGCCAGCCCCATGGCCACGTAGATGCTGGAGAAGCCTACGAAGAAGGCCAGGCTGTGCTTCAGCACCCGGGTCCGGGCCTCAGAGGTACCGGCGGAGATCTCGTCGATGGAGACGCCGGTGACGTAGCTCAAGAAGGACGGGTAGATGGGCAGGCAGCAGGGGGTCAGGAAAGCCAGAACGCCGGCGCCGAAAGCGAGTAAGAAGTTGGGGGCTTGGGCTTCCATGCCGCTTGTCTCCTCTCAAAGTGGAACAGGCTAGGGCTGGGCCAGTAGACGCTGAATCTCTGCTTCGATCTGGGTGCGGCTCATCTGGTACTGGTAGATGGCCCGAATGCGCCCGCTCCGGTCGATGAAGAAAGTAGCAGGCAGGGGCAGAATCTTGTAGGCGACCTGGGCCCGGTCGTCCCGGTCCAGCAATACGGGGAACTTGGTACCCACCCGGGTCCGGAAATCCTGCACCGCTACCTTTGACTCACCGGCGTTAATGCCGTAGAGCTTCAGGCCCTCGCCGCCGTACTCTTCATAGGCGGCCTGCAGGTCGGGCATCTCCTTACGGCACGGGCCGCACCAGGAAGCCCAGAAGTTGAGCACCACCGGGCTGCCCTTCAGGTCTGAAAGGCGCACCTGGCCGCCATCGGCCAGTTCCAGGTCAAAGTCGGGGGCCATCTGGCCCACCACTAGGGCTTCCTGCGCTTCTCCTCGCGGCACCAGCAGCAGCCCCATGATAGCAAGACCCGTAATCACCAGCGTAACCGACATTACGATTCGTTTCCAGAGGGGCCTGTGCCCGGCCGTCGACGAAGCGCTGCCCGCCGCCGCCAGTTTGCTGTCCCAGCCGCACACGTGACAGAAGCGCGCAGACTTGGCCAGTTCCCCACCACATTCCGGACAGGTCATGCGCCTCACCCCACTAGCGCTCAATCTTCGTCAGATATCCGTCAGCCGACAGGGCCCAGAGCGTGTCGCCCGCGAAAGCCAGGGCCGTGAAGGCACGGTCCTGCACCCGGGCCGAGCCTCGCTGCCAGGTCACCCCGAGGTCATCGCTGACCATGACGGCGCCGCCGATGGCGCCGTAGACCCTGCGTCCGGCCATGAATTGCAGCGCCGTGACACTACGACCGTGCGCCGACTGAGCGGACCACGTCCTGCCGCCGTCAAAGCTGACGCTGACGGTGCCGTCTACACTGCCCGCCAGGAGCGTCTCCAGTTCTGTGCGCAGGTCCGAGGCCAGCGAGATGGTTCCATCGCCGGGACCGGCCGCAAGCCTGATCCAGGTCCGACCGCTGTCAGAGCTTGCGTGTATGCCGGATCCGGCCACCACGGCGTACAACCGGTCGCCGGCGGCAGCCAGTGCCCGCACGTCGCCCTGGAGCAGAGGTGTCACTCTACCGTCGCTGTAGGCAACCACGCCGATACGGCTTCCCCCCAGGAAAACGCCATTTGACGTGACGACTGCGCTGCCAACTTCGTCTTGAACGCCCGAGAGGCGACTCCACCCTCGCTGTCCCTTACCGGTCAGCAGCCCACGGCTGGTGCCCACGTAGAGTTGGCCGCCAGGACCGGCGGCGAGGCTGCGGGCGTTCTCATCCGGCGCGTTTGCCGCGATTAGCTGCTGAAGCTGCGTGGACCCGGGGGTCATCTGGCTGCGAACGAAGCTCATGAGGAGAAACGAGCCCAGGAGCACGGCCACGAACAGTACCGGGTAGGGGATCGAAAATCTTCGCCCCTGCCGGGACACGGGTTTGCCCACCCGCCCCACTTCCCTTCGGGGTCTCGTTCTGTCAGGGTCCGTTCCATTATACCAAAGCGGGAGATTCCACCGTCAACCCAGTGGAAACCTTAGGGCCAAAACCGAAGAAAAACACCCGCGACTGAGATTGTCGCGGGTGGTCGCCCTATGTTCGTTGCCTTAGATGTGCGTTATGAGGCCCGCTCCTCCTGCTTGAGGGCAGACCTGGCCATGGCGGTGGCCTGCTCACTGGCGATGCGCTGCCTTGCCTTCTGCTCCACTTCGTACCGATTCCAGCCCCGCATTTCGGGGAAAGCCTGGTCGACCATGAGCGAGATGTCCCACATGCGCAGGCCGCCCCGCTCTTCGGGCGTCTTGCGGGCCTCGGTGGCCAGCAGCCGGCCGATGTGGCGGGCCACGGTGTGCAGGTCGCCCCCGAACGTATAGTCGCCCGCGCCCGCCGCCTTCAGGGCCACGGCGTAACGGTTCCGGATGCGCTGGAGCCTATGGAACAGCGTAATGGGCAGCAACGCCTGCATGGGTGCGGACATGGGTTCGACCCCCCTTGTTGAACTGATGTTCGGATCCCCTACCTGGCAGCTACCTGACGGGTCTGGGGAATGACCAGCACTTGGCCCGGATAGACCGTGGCCGACTTCAGGTGGTTCGCCTGCCTGATGGCGTCCACCACCTGCCGGACGTCGCCGCCCGTGCGGAACTGCTCGGCGATGTCCCAGAGGGTATCGCCAGGCATGACCGTGTATGTGCCCAGGGCAGGCGCTTCACTCCGGGCAAAGGTCTCCACGGCACGGGGTGCGGCAAAGAGCACCACCACGGCAACAATCAGTACCATGAGCACTTGCAGGGTGCGGCGCCGGCGGGCCCGCTTTGAACTGCGGCGAACGGTCCCGGGCTGCATCTCTGGCGGAAGCTGCGTGGCGTACATCTTCAAATCCCCCCACTGTCGGTCTACCCGAACGAACGATCTGCAAACATTTGTTCGCATCCAACTTAACACGAATGTGCGTTCGAGTCAAGTGGCCCGTCCCATTTCTTTCGAACAGGCGTTTGCAGCCGCTGGCACCTATGCTATAATCGAGGCAGTACTTAGCAGGAGGCGGACCCGAACGGTCACGCCACTCTCGTTCAGGAGGTGCCGCTGCATGCCGGACGGTCTGACCGAACGCCAGCGCCAGGTGCTGCAGTTTATTAAGGATGAGATCCGCCATAAGGGCTATCCCCCTTCCGTCCGGGAGATCGGCGAGGCGATCGGCCTCAGCTCCAGCTCCACCGTCCACGGGCACATGGCCCGGTTGGAAGAGAAGGGCTTCATTCGCCGTGACCCCACCAAGCCCCGCGCCATCGAAGTGCTTGATGAGCCAGGGGGCCTGCCCCGCAAGCGCACCGTCAGCGTCCCCATCCTGGGTCGTGTGACGGCCGGTCTGCCCATTCTGGCTACCGAGAACGTGGAAGACCACTTCCCTCTGCCCGCCGACTTCGTGCGGGCCGATGAGGCGGACCTCTTCTTCCTCACCGTTCAGGGCGAGTCCATGATCGAAGCCGGTATTCTCGACGGCGACTATGTGCTCGTTCGCCGCCAGCAGCATGCGAACAACGGCGAAATCGTGGTGGCGCTGATTGAAGACGAGGCGACCGTCAAGCGCTTCTTCAAGGAGCAGGGGCGCATTCGCCTGCAGCCCGAGAATCGGTTCATGGATCCCATCATCGTTCCCGCAGCCCAGATTCTCGGCAAGGTGATTGGTCTCATTCGCCGTATGGATTAAGCTCTACACCGCATAAGTCGAAGGCCCGGCGCGATTCTCCTCGCGCCGGGCCTCATTCTTTTTTCGGTTACTTGGTGGCCGTAATGGGCGGGTCGCCCTCCAGCGGGGCTGCGGTGGCCGCAGCAGTCCGAACAGCCGGCCACAGGAGCGCATCCACGCCGCCGAGGTCCTTGGGCCGGTCGGTCTCAGGCAGGCCATCGAACAACTGTACGGCAGCGTTGCCGCCCCATTGGGTGCCAGCGGCCGAACGGAAGCCAACCTTGCGGCACCAGGCCGTCAGCGACCGGCCGCCGGGATGCTTCAGCTCGTAAGTAGATGCGTCGACGATACTGCCGCGCAACTGCTCCAGGTCCGCGGGACTCACGGTGGGCAGGAAGGCCGCCAGAGCCGACTTTGGCAGTCGGAACCGAAGAGCGAAGTAGACCGCCCGCTCCTCCTGTGGGAACCGGTCCATGAAGACCAGTGCGGTGGTCGCCCCGTCGACGGCCCAGCACCAGAGGTCCCGCTCCTGCCCGCCGCGGTACTGGCCCAGCGCCTCGTAGTACATGCGCAGTCGCCCGCCGGGCTTCAATACCCGGTAGAACTCCTGCAAGATGGCCCGGGGGTCGGGCGTCTGCTCCACCGAACTGGCCGCCATGATGCCGTCAAAGCTGTTGTCCGGGAAGGGCAGCGGCTCTCCTGCCACCACGTGAACCCCCCGGAAGTTACCGACCCCCATCCGCCGGGCATTCGCTTCGCAGACGGCGATACGGCGAGCCGAGGCGTCCACGGCGGTGACGCTGCGGGCCAGACGGGCCACCGGCAGGGACGGCCATCCGTCGCCGGGCCCAAAGTCCAGCAGGTCGCCGTCGCCCAGAACGGCTGCGTAGTCGAGAATGGCGCCCCGGTCTCTCCAGTGTCCCTTTCGGGCCGGGTCGAAGGGCTGGTAGACCTCGGCCAGCGAGTAGCCAGACTGGGACTCCATCTGCTGATAAATGGCTTCGTCAGAACTGACTGCACGCAGGGGCAGTTCCCGCCGAATCCACTCAATCGCATCGTACACGCGGATCACCTCGTCTCCATGGTAGCGGTGCCGCCGGGCGAGGGGCAAGGGGAAAGAACGATTCGAATGGGGCAACTTCGGAGATGGGTGAACCGTCCAACAGATACCTTGTTGAAGCGACGGAGATGCAGCGAACCATGGCAAAGTGGCAGCGGTGGATGGCAGCAGGGCTGGTTGCGGCAGTGGTGGTTGGAGCCGTGGGCGTGACGCAGGCGAACCTTGGCTGGCGGGCGTGGCGCTACGTGGACCGGCAGCTAGAATTGACGGAGCGAGGAAAGCAGGAAGCCTTCGCCGTGCTGTGGGAACGTGGGCTGGCGGAGTACACGGAGGCGGTCAAAGAGTCACCAGTCCCGTTCCAGCGGGCCGATTACCCCAGCAAAGCGCCGCTTGTGAAACATAAGGAGCAGACCCTTGCCGCTGCGAAGGCGGAATTGGCCGGCTACGGCTGGGTCTCCCACGCCTATGCCATCGACCTCCTCATGGCCGTTGGCGGCGACGGAGCCTGGGGCGTTCTCAAGGAGGGCCTGGGCTCCGGTCAATACTGGTCTCCCCCGGGCATCCAGGAGGCACTGCACGTGCTCCTCTCGGTGGATGAACGGAAGGCGCTGGCCTTCTCCCTGCCCGCCCCCGGCGATCGAACCGTCTTCGGAACGCTGCCGCAGGATCAACTCGATGTGGACCTTTTCGAGAAGTGGCTGCTGAAGCGGGCCGGGACTGGCTCCCTTGACCTGTGGGCCCTTCAGGACCGGCAGGCACTCTGGGAGGCCATCTGGCGGGTCTACCCCAAACTGACCCGCGCCGAGAAAACAGAAGTGCTCAGCCATGCCCCGAATGACGCACAGCACGTGCCCGGGGGCAGCCTGCAAGCCTGGCTGGCCCGTGAAGAGGACCCGGCGATTCGGCAGCGGCTCATGTACCGGCTCCAAGACTACCCGGCGCTGATGGCTTCCCTCGAAAGGGATGGGTTCTTTCCGGAGGCCCCAATTCACTGGCCACTGGAAAAGGAACTGGCAGAGCGCTACCCCGACAGCTTCTTCGCCAAAGGCATTCAAGCGTATGAGGCGGTGCGGGGCCGCAGCTACTTCGCCATTGACCGCAACGGGCCTGACGGCGGGCGGTGGCCCTGGGAGTACGGCAACCGCTGGTATGACCCCGACCGGGAGATTCCGGGCTGGCTGGGGTACCTGGAGACCTACCGCCGTCACGAAGGAGCCGACGACGCGGCGTACCGGCTGGGGCGATGCTACGAGATCAAGGGCGAGTATGACCAGGCCCTGCACTGGCTGCTGGAAGCCACGGGCCTGGGGGACGGTGAGATGGCCTACCACGCCCGGGGGCGCATGGTCTGGATTCTCGACGCACTCCTGGATGGATCCACCCTCCGCTCCCTGAAGGTTGATCCAAGGCTGCGACCCGCCCTCGACTACTCCATCGCCGTGCGCGACCTACGGGCGGGCCGGTATGGCGCGGCTGTGGGGGTCCTGGACCGCCTGCTGGGGCAAGCGGGGCCCACCCCCCTGCCCAACACCTGGCCGACCTACGCCTTCGACTTCTGGGCGGGTGTCCAGCGGCAGCGTGATCAGGCGGCGAAGCTTCAGACGCTGGCGCAAAGCGCGCAGCCCGAAGACCGGTACGCGCTGGCCGCCCTGATTTACCACGATGAGCTGATCTTCTACAACAACCTGTGGGCCAACGGCCGCGGGAGCTACCTGGGCTTCGGCGGACATGTGCAACAGGCTCTGGAGGGCGACATGGAGCCCGCCTACGAACGCTGGATGGCCGAGTCCAACAACTACGCCCAGGCGGCCCGGTTGTTCCAGGCCCTCTCGCTGAGCACCACAGGCAAGGTCGCAGAGAAGGCGGCCTACTCCCGGGCCATGGCCCTGGCACGGGTGGGCGACTACGCCGGCGCCGAACTGCTGGCTCAGCCTGCCGCCCTCACCGAGGAGACGGTACGGGCCCTTCAGGAGTTCGTGGCCCGGTTCCCCCGGGCCGATCTGACCCCCGAGGCTCTGCTGAGCCTGGCCTTCATAACCGGCGACCGCAGCTACTTCGACCGAATCCTGAAAGAGTTCCCCCGCTCCGACGCGGCGCTTACAGCAAAGGGGCCCCTGGAATCTCGCGGAGCCAAAGGATTCTCTTCCGTGCCGTTCCGATACCTGACCCTCGAGGAGGCACCTGCCGACGTGGCCCAATGGGCCCGCAGCCTTCTGGGGAAGCCGGGCTCGGCTGAGATGAGCGCAGGGGGTGACACGTACCTCTTCGCAAGCAGAGGCGAACCGGGCATGACGGGCGTGCTTCGCCTCTCTGGGACCAGGACGGCCGGCGGCATTACCGGCACCCTGGAATGGGTAGAGAATCCCCCCGGTCCGGGCTGGATTCTGGTCCGCTACAAGGCCACCAGCGGTCCCCTCTACCTCCGCTGAACTCGGGTAGCGAAAGGCCCCTGCCGCATGTCTGCGACAGGGGCCTTACTCTATAGCGGATCGCCGCCGTACCCCATATGGTTGTTCTCCTCACACGACAGGTGCAGCTCCCGCACTTCGACATCCTCCGCACCCGAGGCCACGAAGGGATCGGCGGCGGCAAGCGCCTGCGCCTCTTCCAGCGAACGGGCCCGAATGATCGCCATACCGCCCGGATAACCGCTGAACGGCCCGCACAACACCAACTGCCCGGCCGCATCCAGCCGCCGCAAGTGGGCGACATGGGCCCGAATCAGGGGCTCTGTCAGCTTCTGACCCTCGCGCCTGGTCAAAAGGACCACATAGCGCACAAACTCCTGGTTGTTGTCCATGGCTAGAAGATGGACAGGTACTGGTCGACTTCCCACTGATGGACCTGCGACCGGTAGATGTCCCACTCGATCAGCTTCGCTTCCATGAAGTTGGCGAAGATGTGGGGACCCAGGGCGTCCCGAATGACGTCGTCGACGTCCAGCTCCTGCAAGGCTTCCCGTAGGCTGCCGGGCAGCGAGGAGATCCCTTCGTCGAGCCGCTCCTGCGCCGTCATGCTGTAGATGTTCCGGTTGACCGGGTCGGGCGGCGTCAGCTTCCGCTTGATGCCGTCCAGCCCCGAGGCCAGCGTGGCTGCCAGCGCAAGGTACGGGTTGCAGGACGGGTCCGGGCTGCGCAGCTCGATGCGGGTCGAGTTCCCCCGCCGGGCGGGAATTCGCAGCAGGGGCGACCGGTTCCGCTCCGACCAGGCAATGTAGACCGGCGCCTCATAGCCGGGCACCAACCGCTTGTACGAGTTGACGAGGGGATTGGTCACCGCCGTGAAGGCACGGGCATGCTCCAGCATGCCGGCGATGTACTGCATGCAGGTCTGGCTGACGCCGTTGGGCATCTTCTCGTCGAAGAAGGCGTTCTTGCCGCCCTTGAAGAGCGACTGGTGCAGGTGTAGACCCGAACCGTTGACACCCATAATCGGCTTGGGCATGAACGAGGCGTGCAGCCCGTGCTGCAAGGCAATCGTACGCACGACGAAGCGGAAAGTGCCGATGTTGTCAGCCGCCGTCAGGGCGTCGCTGTACTTGAAATCGATCTCATGCTGGCCCGGAGCGCCCTCGTGGTGGGAGGACTCAATCTCAAAGCCCATCTTCTGCAGAGCCAGCACACAGTCACGCCGGCACTCCTCGCCCCGGTCCACAGGCCCAAGGTCAAAGTACGACGCCTGGTCCACCGGTCGGGTGGTGGGACGGCCGTCGGCCTCGCGCTGGAAGAGGAAGAACTCAGGCTCGGGACCCACCATCATGGTGTAGCCCATCGCCTTGGCCTCGTCCATCACACGCTTCAGGGTCCCCCGGGGGTCGCCGATGAAGGGCGTGCCGTCGGTATTGTACACATCGCAAATAAGGCGGGCTGTGGCGCCCTCGCCGTGCTCCTGCCAGGGGAAGATGGCCAGGGTGGACGGGTCTGGCTTGATCAGCATGTCCGATTCCTCGATGCGGACGAAGCCCTCGATGGAGTTGCCATCGAACAGCAGCTCGCCGTCCAACGCCTTGGGCAGCTGCTCCGCCGGAATATCCACATTCTTGATGACGCCCAGAATATCGGTGAACTGCAGGCGAATGAAGCGGACGTCGAGGTCCCGTACGCGCTCCATGACCTCTTCTCTCGTCTTGGGCCGGTTGGTCATAAACAGGGCCCCCCCTTATGCGATCAGAAGACCTGGTCTTCCGTCAGAGCACTTGGATAAGGAACGCGATCACCAGCCCGATGGCCACCAGCACGTTCATAAGGACCGATCCCAGCACGCCCAGCAGTCCGCCCCAGCCGGCCCGCAGGGCATCCCTGGTGTTCCGCCCGGCGAGCAGTTCGCCCAGAAGCGCCCCCAGGAACGGGCCCAGGAAGAGGCCGATGGGCATGAAGAAGAGCCCGACGATGGAGCCGATCACAGCGCCCCAGGAGCCGGCCTTGCCAGCGCCGAATTTGCTGGCGCTCCAGGCCTTGGCGTAGTGCTCGCCCACCAGGGACGCGCCCGCCACCAGGGCCGCGATGGCCAGGAACGTCGGCGTCATCTTCTCAAAGCCCTCCACCAGGCCGTAGCCCGCCATGGCTAGCCAGATCAGTGGAATCCCGGGCAAGGCCGGCAGCAACGTGCCAACCACGCCGACCAGCATGACAAGGATGGCCACGATGAAGGCGATGATCTCGGCCATGAAACTCCCTCCCGCTGCTTCTTCCTAATAACTACGGGGGCGGGTGATGATTCCCTGCCAGCGATGTAAGCTTCCCCCGTCGCTACTTAAGATGCCCGCGGGCCATCAGTTCGTTCGCGGCATTTAGTGCAGCCAAAATGACATGTTCCCGAGTAAGCCCGCCCTGGAAATAGGCGGCGTAGGGCGCCCGCATGGGCCCGTCGGCGGAAAGCTCTATGCTGGAGCCCTGCACAAAAGTACCGGCGGCCATGATCACCTGGTCGGTGTACCCGGGCATGTCCCAGGGCTCAGGCCGCACGTGGGCGTCCACGGGACTGCTGCGCTGGACGGCTTCGCAGAAGGCCACCAGCCCGGCGCCCGTGCCCAGCTCCACGGCCTGGACCAGGTCGTAACGCTCGGCGTCAAAGGCCGGCCTCACGGCGAAGCCCAACTCCGCGAAGAGGGCCGCCGTGAACTGGGCACCCCGGAGCGCTTCACCCGTCACATGGGGCGCCAGGAAGAAGCCCTGCAGGAAGAGCCGGTTGACGCCCAGGTTGGCGCCGACCTCCGTCCCGATGCCCGGTGCGATCAGCCGGGAAGCCGCCCGCTCCACCAGCTCCCGCCGTCCCGCCACGTAGCCTCCCGTGGGGGCGATGCCGCCACCGGCGTTCTTGATCAGCGATCCGCAGACCAGATCAGCCCCGACCTCGGCGGGCTCCTCGGGCTGGGTGAACTCGCCGTAGCAGTTGTCCACCATGCAGATCACATCGGGCCGCACAGCCTTCACGGCCGCCACGATGGCCCGGATGCTCTCCAGCGACAGCGAGGGCCGCAGGGAGTAGCCCCGGGACCGCTGGATGAAGACCACACGGGCATCGGGCTGAAGCGCAGCCTGCGCCACGCCCTCCACATCGACGGTCAAGTCGGTGCGCAGGGGCACCTCCTGGTAGGTCACGCCATACTCGGTCAGGCTGCCGGGCGCTCCGTGGATGACCTGGCGGAGCGTGTCGTAGGGGGCGCCGGCGGCGGCGATGAGCCGGTCGCCCGCCCGGAGAGCGCCGAACAGACCGCAGGCGATGGCGTGGGTGCCTGACGCAATCTGTGCCCGCACCAGAGCGGCCTCGGTGCGGAAGACGTGGGCGAAGAGCTCTTCGATCTTCTCGCGGCCGATGTCGCTATAGCCGTACCCGGTGGAGGCGGCAAAGTGGATGTCGGCCACGCCGCACGCCTGGAAGGCACGCAGGACTTTGGCCTGGTTGATCAGCACGAGGTCGTCGACCCGGGACCAATGGGGGCGGACCCGCTCCATGGCGGTGGTCGCCGCCCGGGCCAGGCGGTCGGGGCAGTTGGGCATCAGTTGCTGCCAAATGGTCAAAACGGTCACCTCATTGACGTTTGCACATGTCCCTGCCTATTCTACCTTGTCGGGTACGGCGAGGGAAGGGCTCCGGGAAGGGGGAACCTCACGCCGGGGCCTGGCATAGAGTGTAACGAGACCCCCAGCCGGGCACAGGTCGCCCGCCGCAAGGCAACAGACCGCCGCCCACCCCGGGGGTCTCTTTTCGTTGTGAGGTAGAACTGGACCGCGGTTGAGAACGTCGTACCGATGGAACATGGGTCGGGGGGGACTTGCGTGAGGCGGTCCTTTGCTGCAGCGGGTCTGGTGCTTGTTCAGGCAGCGACCGGCCCCCTGGAGGCACTCCACCGGCTGAATCCGCGGGAGTTCGTGCCGGATAGTCGTGAGGAGAGATTCATCGCCCGGGATCAGGCTGGGGCGATCTACCTGGTCTCCGGAACGGGAAGCACGCACCTGGGCGAAGCCCCCGACACAGCGCTGGTGGCCGCGTGGGCCGAGAACGACTACGGGTATGCCTTTGCCCGCAAGGCCGGGAGCGGCTACGAGATTGTGGGCGTGGGACACATTGGGAGCAAGGTTCTTGGCCAGGCCAGCGGGCACCCTCGCGCCATGCACTTCGTGGGGCAGGGGCTGTTCTTTGATGGCCCCGGATGGCGGGGCTTGTCCACAGTCATACCGTCGGGTCTGGTGGTCAGTTATCTTGTCTATGGCGTCCTGTTCGGCCTGGCTCTGGGACTCGCCGACGTGGCGGGCCAGGCCCTCTCGCCGAAGCGACCGAGAAGAGGTGCGATGCGCCACGAATGACAGGGCCCGACCGCACCAGCGGTCGGGCCTTGATGCTTCGCTATGAAGCTGGGCGCCCGTAATGCCGCAGCCCCACCGGCCAGCATCGGTAGGCGGTTTCTACCGCGACCTTCTCCATATTACCGGGGCCGGAAGAGGGCCTTGACGGCCCCCGAGTGAACTACTGCGATGACAGCTACGCAGATGCGAGCCGCCTATCCGCGAGCGAGGGCGGCCTTCAGCTTGCCCGCCAGGCCCCGCTCCAGCTCAACCTTCAGGTAGGTTCCCTCAGCCTGATGCTCTTCGGCCAGCACCCGGCCCCGCTCGTGGGCAAAGGCTGCCCAGGCGGCCTTGGCGTAGGGAATGACGGCTTCCACCACTTCCCGGCGGCTC
>Ga0196971_1000786_pt1 | contig 18576 bp, 11 predicted proteins | sample S1v_1013CmetaG_FD_148660 | JGI IMG/M metagenome (GOLD analysis project Ga0196971, IMG submission 148660) | Soil microbial communities from Anza Borrego desert, Southern California, United States - S1+v_10-13C | ecosystem: Environmental > Terrestrial > Soil > Desert | place: USA: California... | reverse complement strand
CAAGGCGGGGGACACGAACTACAACGCGGCGACGGACGGGCCGGATGCGGTGACCCTGACAAAGGGGACCGCGACCATCACCGTGACGGGCTACAACGTCACGTACGACGGGAGCCCCCATACGGCGACCGGCACCGCCACAGGCGTGAAGGGTGAGGACCTCAGCAGCCTCCTGGTTCTGAGCGGTACGACCCACACCAATGTCGGGACATACAATAACGATCCCTGGAGCTTTTCTGGCGACAATAACCATAACAGCGCCAGCAGTACCGTGAACAGCAGCATCGCGGCTGTGAGCCAGAGCGGCTTCAGCCTGACGGTGCCTGCGAACATAACGTATGGGAGCACGGGAACGGCGAGCACAAGCGGCGGGCCGGGAACGGGTGCGGTGACGTACAGCGCCGGCACCTCGACGGGGTGCACGGTGAATGCCGCCACGGGTGTCATCACGGTGACCAACGCGAGCGGCGTGTGCGAGATTACGGCGACCAAGGCGGGGGACACGAACTACAACGCGGCGACAGACGGGCCGGATGCGGTGACCCTGACAAAGGGGACCGCGACCATCACCGTGACGGGCTACAACGTCACGTACGACGGGAGCCCCCATACGGCGACCGGCACCGCCACAGGCGTGAAGGGTGAGGACCTCAGCAGCCTCCTGGTTCTGAGCGGTACGACCCACACCAATGTCGGGACATACAATAACGATCCCTGGAGCTTTTCTGGCGACAATAACCATGACAGCGCCAGCAGTACCGTGAACAGCAGCATCGCAACTCGTGCCATTACGGTGGCGGCGAACGCCATGACCAAGGTTGCCGGCACCTCCGATCCGGTGCTAACCTACCAAATCATCAGTGGATCGCTGGTGACTGGCGATAGTATCACGGGGAGCCTGTCGCGGCTGCCTGGGGAGAGCGTTGGGGCCTATGCAATTGGCCTGGGCACAGTGGCCCTGACCAGTAACTACAGCTTGACCTATCTGGGGGCCAACCTTGCCATTTCGCCTGCCCCGCCGCCTCCTTCAACTCGACCGGTGATCAACCCGATTGCTGCCCGGACGAACAACGAAGGCGATACGATTTCGGTCTCGGTTACAGCCTCCGGCCAGAACGGCGAATTGATCACCTTCTCTGCGTCTGGTCTGCCTCCTGGACTCTCCATCAATCAGACGAACGGTGCCATCACCGGCAAGTTGCCCTACACTGCGGCTGGGACGTATCAGGTGACCGCTACCGTAAGGGATCCATCTGGAGACGAGGCCGGCACCAACTTCACCTGGACCATAGTGAACAAGGCCGGCATCGGCAGCCTCGACGGTACGGTGACGGATACGCAGACCAAGGCTCCGCTTCCGAGCACCTCCGTGGCACTCGTAAGTGCCAGCGGCTCAATGATGATGGCGTCCACGCACGCCAACGGCACGTATCAAATCCGCAACGTGCCAGAAGACTCCTACACAGCGGTGTTCAGCCTTCAAGGCTATCTGACCTATCGCGTTGGGGTTACCATATCGCCTGAACAGCGTGTAACAGTTGACGCGGAGTTGGTCCCCCAGACCGGTTCCGTGAGCGGCCTCGTTTCCGACGCTGGTTCGCACCGGGCAATCGCTGGCGCCACAGTCACTCTGAGCCAGGGCACCGAAACTCGGACAACGATTACCGGACCCAACGGCCACTATGCGTTCTTGGATGTCTCCAGTGTGCAGACCATGGTAGTGAAAGCGGAGGCTTCCGACTATCGGAGCGCCCAATCCGGAGCCCTAACGCTTCAGGCTGGCGGGTCCGTGACCCTGGATCTCACACTCCAGCCGATCACCAAACTGAAGATCACGGGTCCCTCGGATGGAACCGTCGCTCAAACTGCGCCGGTCGTGACTGGCACCTTTGAGCCTCGCACCCCAGTCACCGTGATCGTGAATGGGCAGTCCCTTGGGACCACGGTGACCGGGTCCGATGGTATCTGGACCTTTGACCTGACCCAGCATACCGACAGGCTCCTCCTGGGCAGGAATACCGTGTCCGCTGAGGGGAAGGATGCGGGCGGCGCCAGCCAGGTCTCCAACGAAGTTGCGTTCACCTACGAGGGGATCGGTGACCTGGTCGGACGTGTGCTGAACGATTCAGGCAGCCCTGTAGGCGACCTTGGTGTCGTTCTCCTTGACGCAGGTGCAAAGCGGGTCGGCCGGACTCAGACCGACAGGCACGGCGCCTACCGGTTCGATAGACTCCCGTCCGGTGTCTTCACCGTGGTAACCCCTAGCGCTGAGAACGAACTGATTCGCGGCCAAACCACTGTGAAGGCTGGGCAGACTGCTGAACTTAACCTAGTTATTCCCGGGAAGGCAACGCTGACGCTAACCGCCTCTCCGGCAGCGATTGTGGGCGACGGCGTCTCCCCGGCAGTCCTGAACGCCGTCCTCAACCTGCGTGACGGCACTCCCGTGTCCGGTGTTCAGGTGCAGTTCATCGCTACGGGCGGCCGACTCAGCGCAAGCAGCCTTTCGACCGACTCATTCGGCCGGGCATCCGTAACCCTAATTGCGCCCCGAATCGAGGGGTTGACACCCCGAAGTGAGCAGGTAAAGGTCACGGTACACGACCAAGCTCAGGGCATCTTCGCGGAAGCGACGATCGTGGTGACCTTCTTGCCAGCCTCGATTGCGGGGGTGGTGGTAGACGGCGCCACGGGAAAGCCAATCGCCGGCGCAGAAGTCAGCGTTAGCGAGGACTTTAATGGCGATGGCGTTGTTGACTTCTCCGCCACGGTTACTGGCGGTCCAGACGGTAAGTACTCGATTCTGGTGCCACGTGGCGACTGGTCCTATAATGTGAAGATCCTGGTCCCTGTCCGTATTGGAAATGAGACCATAATGCTTAAGCAGAACCATCAAAGCAAGGTGGGTCAGCTTAAGGGCGTGGGTGAGACGATCAGGGCTACCAACAAGGTTGCTGGGCAGTTGTTCGTGGGCGGAGATGCCAACCAGGGCCCGCAAGAGACCACCAAGGCCCTGACGCCGGGAACCGCGATTACCGGTGAGATTTTGTCGCAGTCCGGCACTCCCGTGGATTTTGAAGTGAAGATTCACCCTGACGGCACCTTTGAGGTTGACGACGTCGCGGAGGGACAGTACACCATACTGTTCCAGGTTACTTCGCCCAGTGGCGAGAAGATGGCTGGCATCCGCATGAGTGTGACGGTTGACCAGGTCGGCGAACTAGCCGTCCAGACTGGCCTGATCGACCCCTATGGCACAGTGACGGATAGCGTTACAGGGAAGCCCGTGCAGGGCGCCACAATGCAGCTGCTGTGGGCGGACACTCCCCTCAATCGCAGCAAAGGCCGGCAGCCCGATACCCTGGTGACACTGCCGGTGCTTACAGAATTCGCCCCGAATCAGAACCGGGTACCCCAGTTGACCACGGGCACTGGCGCTTACGCCTGGATGGTGTGGCCTGACGGCGACTACTACATTCTGGCGGAGAAGAGCGGCTACGTACCGTATGACAGCCGGGCGGAGAAACGGAACGTGCTAGTCAAACCCGGGGAGGATAGCTATATTGCGTCGGGCATAATCCATGTGCGGGACAGCATTGTCCAGTACGACCTGCAGATGCAGCCCGCTGGCAGCACCCCCGACACCACTCTGCCTTCGGGCGGAGGCGCGGGCACCCCCTCACAACCCGATTCCGGCTCCGGCAAGACACCGCTCCTGCCCAATCCGGAACGACCTGCCCAGGGCGACCACGTGCGCTACATTCACGGCTACCCTGACAATACTTTCAGGCCCACCCGCCCCATCACTCGCGCCGAGGTGGCCACGATCATGGCCCGGATCTTGCAGCTCAAAGCTGGAGCCGCGACCATAGCGCCGTTCGCCGATGTAACGACGGACAAGTGGTACGCGGGATTCGTGGCTGCCGCGGTGCAGGTCGGGATCATGACCGGCTACCCTGACGGGTCCTTCCGTCCTGAAGCTCCAATCACTCGGGCCGAGGTAGCGGCCGTGGCAGTTCGTCTGCGAGGGCTGAAACCTGTGATCGGCAGCGCCTTTGCTGATACAGCTGGCCACTGGGCCGAGGGCTACTTGATGGCAGCCAAACAGGAGGGGTTGTTGCTGGGGTATCTCGACGGGACTTTCTTGCCCGAACAGCAGATGTCCCGCGCTGAACTGGTCACTATCGTGAACCGCCTGCTCAACCGCGGCCCACTGCTCGGCCGTCCGACCCCAAAGTGGCCAGATGTTCCCGTTACCCACTGGGCGTACGGCGATGTAGAGGAAGCCTCTGCGAACCACTCGTTCGAGGCGGCGACGGGCCCCTCTGAGCGGTGGCTTGGGGACTCGGAATAAAGCAGAAAGACGACCGGGCTGGCATGGCCGGTCGTCTTTCCTCAGATCCTGGGCGTTCTCGGTTGGATCAATGGGTCTGCTAAGCCGCGCCTGCCGTAATGCACATTCGGTCACTGAAGGTTGGACCGTCTGGCCACCTTGACCTCTTAGGCCCATCTTAGCGATTTTGGCTCGCTGTTGCAGTAGGCAAATCCAGAATTCCCCAGAGACGATTGCAGCGAAGGCGCTGATGGCCTATCCAATGTTCGTTTGCAGCCGACGAAACGCCCTGCCGGGGCAGATCTACGAACTTAAGGTCAACGCGCAGGAGCGGATCAGCGAATAGGATGCTCACCTGATCCTCCGGCCTATTCGCCGGCATAGGCCTGCCTGAGTGCTTCCATGTCAATTTTCCTCATGTGAAAGACAGCGTTCATCACGCTTTGCGCCTTTTCCGGGTTGGGATCGCTCAGCAGGTCGAGAAGGACGGTGGGAGTGACTTGCCATGACAGACCATATCTGTCCTTAAGCCAGCCGCAAGGGCCTTCCTCGCCGCCCGAAGTGAGCTTACCCCAAAAATAGTCAACTTCCTCTTGCGTTTCGCACAGAACCTGGAGCGATATGGCCTCGTCGAATTTGAACTTCGGGCCGCCATTCAAGGCCGTGAACTCCTGACCGTCGAGTGCGAACACAACGGTCATGACACTACCCTCTGGTTTTCCGTGAATCTCGTGTCCCGCTTCGCTATACCGCGTGGTTCGGACGATCCGGGAATTGGGGAAGATAGAGACGTAGAAGTTCGCCGCCTCTTCGGCCTCTTTGTCGAACCACAGACATGGGATGATTCTGTGGAATTGAGCCATCATGTACCTCCTCCGTTCTGTTCCTGTACGGCATACTCGGATGGCTGCAAGGCTCGGTGTGTAAGCAATGAGCTCTTACCATTCTAGCCTCGATCTCTGGTGTTATACGTATGGTTCTGGGAGGGGGTTTGAAATTGGACGCACCGTGTGAAGCGTGTCGTCCCGAGCCCGTGGAACATGCGAAGTTCCAAGATGATGAGCTACAACCTTACCGTCACACCGAACTTCTGATGCGTTCCCTTCGGCCCCTGGAATGGTACAACCTGGCCGCCATTCGTGCGGGCTAGTGCGGCCTGTCTTCCTAAGGCTGAAGGGTTTCAACGGTGCACCCAGGCGTTGGCCCACATGAGCCCGGAAGAGCGTCGGCGCCCCTCATTCTGGCGCCTGGGGGCGTGTCGCAGCTTCCTCTAATCTCACATGGGTGGGACAGGGTAATCGCATGGTTGGATCTGGGCCGGCCCCTGAGTCTCGTCGCCTTAGATGCTTGCGGGCTGTCCTTCTTGACGCACCGTCACGGGGAGTCCTTACCAGTACATTGGACGCATACAACCAACGCGATGATACGCCGAGAGTCAAGCGTCTGGTCGGTGCCATCATAACGGATTGGCCAATGGACGATAAATAGCGGCGAACGCTATGATGCACACAGCCCCCACAAACGCGCGGGCTGTGTGCATCATCGCATCGTTCACTTGATGGATCGCGGATTCAGGGCCAACTCCTCGATCTCGCTCTGCAGCTGACTGCCCAAGCGATCAACGCAGGCAAAATCGGTAATGGCCGTATAATGCGCCTTGTGGCGGGCATCCATCTCCTGAGCGTCTCGCAGGAATGCGGTGGCCTCCCGCATTTTCTGTGAGTAGCGTTGTTTGATGGACTCGATTTCGGAGGCGTATTGCTCATCGGTTCCTGGTTGCATGGCGAGTTCGTACATGTCGAGGATCTCATCGCCACCCCGGCTGGGAAAATACTCGTGAGGCGCCGTGCTGTCGAAGATGGCGAGGCTTAGCTCGCGAAAGACCAGCATATCCAGGCTGTTCGGATCGAAACCGCAGTGAAAGACGTCGACGTCGAACCCCTTCCCTGCGGCCGCAACAGCAAGGCGCTTGAGCATGGTAGATTTGCCCGATCCCGGACGTCCTTTGACAAAGATCCGCGTCTTCAGGTCAGCAGTGATCGTCTGGATGTGATCTACTGCCCCCTTTGGCGTGGCCGCTCCAAAGAAGAGGTGGCGGCTGGTGGCCTTCTTGTCTTCCATCGAATTGTCGAGCAAACACGTGGCCAGTTCCTGCGCGATCTGGTCTGCTTTCTGGAAGTCCATGCGTGCGATGTAGATGCTCTCCCATTCATCATGAATGCGCAGCGCCGCAGCAAACGAGTCGTACGCTCTCGAATAGGACTCCAGCAATCGGTTATGTAGGGACTGGATCTCTGCCCTGGACTCCTCGGACAGCAGAGCTGTGTCCACCGCCTGCCCCAGATCGATGCGGATGATCTCTGAACCACTCAGGGACTCCAGGCCCTGGCATGCTCGCTCGTCTGCGACAGCGACACTGAGGTCGGTGATGATCATTGCATCAAGCTCATCTGGGTTCAGCGGAGAATGGAATAAGTCCACGTGCTTTCCCGAGCGCATCATCTCATTCGCCAGCCGCTGGATCACCAGTGATTTGCCTGTTCCCGGATAGCCGATCAGCGAGTAGATCTTGCCGACACCCTGGAAAGCAGAATCGTACAAGGAGTGAGCACCGCATGCAGTGTTCCCGCGGGCAAAGTAATGGTGGGCGGTTCCGACCATGAGTTATTCTCCTTTTCATCCATCTGCCCACACCATATTCGCCAGCGATTGGCTGAGTGATTGTACACGCCCTTTCCGTGGGTAACGAAAGCGGCCGCAGGACTGCTCCCGCGACTGCGAGCTGAGCTTTGGCAGGGTCGATTGCGGATACTGTGGTGCGGGTCTGGCGCATCGCGTAGGTATAGGGTTCAAGTGCACCTCGAATGCGGCGGAGTGTGGGCCCTCTAGATGATTTGCGACTGCCGTCTGTGCCACGGCCGCCATTGTGGCGTCCAGCCGTCAGCAAGCATTCGATCCAGGACGTGCCACGTGACGAGTGTGTCCGCCGAGGCGCGGTGCAGATCCAGCCCGCTGGTATCAATACCCAAGAACGCGGCTGCATTCTGCAGACCGACTTGCTGAGTACCCAGGTCATAGAAGCGCGAGAATGCTCGCTGTAGATCGATCAACGGTACTTCCGTGATGGGCGAGGGGATCCCGGCCTTGACGCAGTTCTGCGTAATGACGCAGGCATCATCTGGCCCCCAGGTCACCAGAACGCCTCTGTCCCAGGGAGCGGCTGCGACCATGCCGGCGATTACCCGAGGAAGCGGGGGAGCCCGCCGCACGGCTTCCGGGTCAATTCCCGTAATCCTCCACGCATGCGGATTGGTGTTTTCCACCTCTTGGAGCCGCACCAGGCTGGAAAAGGGCTTACCTGCCAGTTCATACGTCGCAGGCTCTTGGCGCTCCTTGCAGTAGGCCACCACAAGGGCCAGTTCGATCAGGTGCGAGAACCGGTCGTGCCGGGTCGATACGTGCTCGCCATCGAGCACGATATACGCCGGCGTGACGTCCGGCGTAGGGCGCCGTTCAATACCAAGGTTGTTCTGCCGCTCCCGAATCTGCTCCCAGCGTTCGATCCGCATCTCCTCGGCCTGTTCACCGATGTCGGGTCCGTCCGTGACGGCGGCAGGCGTGAGTTCGGGAGTCCACCCATCCGCAATGAGCTTGCCCAGCACCACGTCCATGGCGTTGACAAAGGGCAGTGAGCCGCGCGACCAGCAGTCCCCCCTCGGCGCTAGATTCAGCAACCGGATCACGTTTCGGGGATCCTTACAGTGCGAGGTTTTGAGGTTCAAGTGCATGACAACGGCCATTTGCAGGTCGATCACGCGTGTCTGGGAGCACGGATTCGTGAGCCGTTTTTGCTCAGCAAACTCGTGAAAGCGATAAGCCATTCCGGCCCACATCACCACTGTGGCTCGCCCGAGGGAAAAGGCGTCACGCAGGTGGGCGAAGACCTCATGAGCTGATGGTGCGTTGCGGTTCTCTTCTTCCGACACCCCTGGGGAGCTGCCGTCCTCCGTGAAGTCCTGCGGCATAGCGGGGATGTTGCAGCGCACCAGCGAACGATAACAGGCGCCTGTCCGTTGGCAGGCATGAAGTGCAGCTACCTCCATGAGTTCTTGTTTGGCTGGTGGTGCAAAGGCTCCGTGTACTATTACATAGGAGACTGGAGATTGGCTCACCTGATTCGACAACTCCTCTACCCGGGGGTCGGGTTACTTCCTCCGATGCTTCGATGCTGTCAAACCGAATCCCTCCGGTGCGAGAGTGGTGGATTACAGCAAACCCAGAAACAGCCCGAGGCACCGCCCCGGGCTGTTTCTGCTAGTGGACGGCTGATGGGAATTACCTGAGACCCAACATCTGTGCCACCGTAACAAGCTCAAAGCCGCGTTGGCGCAGGTCCGTGATGATGGTTGGCAGCGCCTCCACCGTACCGGTGAGATCTTCTCCCGGGAGGGTGGTCCCCGAATGCATTAACACAAGGGATCCGTTTTGAACGCGGGGCAGTACATTTCGGAGGATCTGTTGGGCTGAGAGGCTCTGCCAGTCAAGTGAGTCAACATCCCAGAGGACGGTCTGGTACCCAAATCGGTTGGCCGTGGAAAGAACCAGGGCGTTGTAGAATCCGAACGGAGGGCGAAAGGTCACGGGCGCCTGCCCGGTGATTCTGGTTATTGTCTCATGGGTGCGAGAAAGGGTTTGCAGGATCTGCGCAGGTGTCAGCGCACGCAGATCCCGGTGGGCTGACTCGTATGCATGGCTGCCAACCTCGCAGCCCAGGCTCACCATACGGAGGAGCAGATCCGGCTGTTGCTCTGCGCGCTCACCGATGACATAAAAGCTGGCCGGGACCCCCTGGAGCTCCAGAATGTCCAAGATGGGCGCCGTGAACCGAGCCTCCGGGCCGTCATCGAAGGTCAGGGCCACAAGTGGGACGCCGCGCGGCCCGTTTGTCACGACACCGTTCACACTGCATCGCCTCCACTCGACCATTGTAGTGGGGCGGAGCATTTGCGGTGCAGTTGTTCTTTTCCCAAGTGGCGCCCCCGTAGACCCTTTCCGGCATTCACGTGCTATTATTATGCGTAGAGTCTTCGGTCCCCGCATCACGGCAGGCTGGCCTGGTGAAACTAGGAATTTAGAGGTGGTTTCTTTGGCGCTTCAGGAGTACAACGCGGCCAACTTCATTCAGGACTTCATTAATGAGGATAAGGAGGCCGGCCGGTACGGCGGGCGGGTTCACACCAGATTCCCACCGGAACCCAACGGTTATCTTCACATTGGCCACGCAAAGGCGATCTGCCTGGACTTCGGCATTGCCGCAGCCAACGGTGGGCTCTGCAATTTGCGCTTCGACGATACCAACCCCACTGCCGAAGAGGTTGAGTACGTTGATGCCATTCAGGATGACATCCACTGGCTCGGCTTTAGCTGGGATAACCGGTGCTTCTATGCATCAAGCTACTTCGGTCAGCTGTACGAATGGGCTGTTAAGCTGATCAAGAGCGGTAAAGCCTACGTTTGCGACCTGAGCCCGGAGCAGGTGCGCGAGTATCGGGGCTCGTTGACTGAACCCGGGCGAGAGAGTCCTTACCGGAACCGGACGGTTGAGGAGAACCTTGACCTGTTCGGCCGCATGAAGGCGGGGGAGTTCCCGAACGGAACCCGGGTGCTCAGGGCCAAGATCGACATGGCTTCAGGCAACATGAATATGCGCGACCCGATTCTCTACCGGATTATGCACGCCTCGCACCACCAGACGGGGGACCAGTGGTGCATCTATCCGACATACGACTACGCCCATCCGCTCTCCGACGCCATTGAAGGGATCACCCACTCCCTCTGCACCCTGGAGTTTGAGGACCACCGTCCTCTTTACGACTGGCTGCTCGAAGCCGTCGAAATCCCCAACGCTCCGAGGCAGATTGAGTTTGCGCGGCTGAACCTGACCCACACCCTGACTAGCAAGCGCGGGCTCCGCCGGTTGGTCGAGGAAGGGCAGGTCAGCGGCTGGGACGACCCCCGTATGCCTACCATTTCGGGTATGCGCCGGCGCGGATTCACACCGGATGGAATCCGCAACTTCTGCAACGACGTCGGTGTGGTCAAAACCAACAGCGTTATCAGCATGGCTCAGCTGGAACACTTCGTGCGTGAGGACCTTAACCTTACAGCACCACGCATGATGGCCGTGCTCAGGCCGCTTAAGGTCGTGCTGGTGAACTATCCGGAAGATCAGACCGAGGAGTTTGCCGTTGAGAATAACCCGGAAGATCCTGCTGCCGGGAGCCGCATGGTCCCGTTCTCCCGTACGCTCTACATTGAGCAAGAGGATTTCATGGAAGTGCCTGCGCCGAAGTACTTCCGCCTCGCGCCCGGACGCGAGATCCGCCTGAAGGGTGCATACTTCATAAGGTGCGAGGAAGCGGTGAAGGATCCCCAGACGGGTCAAGTGGTTGAGCTGCGCTGCACCTACGATCCCGAAACTCGGGGCGGAGAGGCCCCCGACGGTCGGAAGGTGAAGAGCACGATTCACTGGGTCTCGGAGCGCCATGCCGCGGACGCGACGGTAAGGCTCTACGACAGCTTGTTCCAGACGGAAAGCCCCGGAGAAGGTGGCGACATTATGGCCAACCTGAACCCGGATTCGCTGCAGGTTCTGACGGGCAGCAAGGTCGAGCCCTTCGTGGGGCACGCTGCTGCCGGCACACGGTACCAGTTCCTGCGGCACGGCTATTTCTGTGTGGATCCGGACTCCAGCCCCGAAATGCTGGTGTTCAACCGTACGATCACGCTCAAGGACACCTGGGCCAAGGTTCAGGCGAAATAGGGTGCGGTCTTAACTGAGGAGGCGCCACGCATGTGGCGCCTCCTGGACTATCGGCCTTCAAAAGGAGGTATCGCTCTCTATGCTGACCAGGCGGAACTTGCTCAAGGCGCTGGCCTCCGTGCTCCTGACCGCAGCCGGCGGTGCTTCCATTTGGCAGGTTTGGCGGCACAGACAAGGCGCCGAAGAGACGGCCCTTCCTGACCTGACCCTGACTGCCAGGCCCGTCCTGGGCTTTTTCTTGCTGAGTGACATCCATATGTCCGCCGCTGATTCCGGGCTGGCGGACAAACTCGAGACAGCGATGGAGGATATCACCCGACTGCAGGCCCCTATGGACACGATTGTCCTGGGCGGCGACCTGGTTGACGGCGGACGGGAAAGCGACTACCAACGGCTGAAGGGCATTCTTTCGGAGTACAAGCTCCCCCAGCTGTACGGCCTCATGGGGAATCATGAGTACTACGACATCTGGTACAACGCAAAGGGCGAATGGTCGACGGAGACGGGGCCGAACGGGAAGACGGACGTCCAGTCACGTGAGCGGTTCATGCGGTTCATGGGGTATGAGGCGCGTCCTTATCAGGATGCGTGGGTTAACCGAGTGCACCTGATTATGCTTTCGCAGGAGACGTACGTACAGGAACGGCCCGAGGTCGGGGAAGGCGCCTGGTACTCCGATGATCAGCTGGCCTGGTTGGAGCAGACGATGAAGCCACACGCCGATGGGAGACCTGCGTTCGTCTTCATCCACCAGCCGCTGCCCCCGGAAGGGTCCGACGGCGGAACGCACCGGCTCATTCGGGCCAAAGAGTTTCGGTCGGTTCTGCGGCCGTACCGCAACGTTTTTGTGCTCTCGGGGCATACCCACCGGAGCCTGGAGACGGAGGGGCGCTACGTGCGTGATTCCACCTTCCACTGGATTAGCAATGCATCGGTGGGCAAGACACGAGGCAATAGTTCCGCGCCGACGCCGGTGCAGGGGCTGTATGTTCAGGTGTTTCCGGACCGCGTTGTGGTGCGCGGGCGGGAGTTCAGCAACCGTTCATGGATCAAAGCGGCTGAGTGGACGCTGCAGTTGATCTAGAGAGGGATGTGGGGATGGCGGTTACTATCGCACTGCTGCGCGGGATCAATGTAGGCGGGCAGAAGTTGATTAAAATGACCGAGCTGAAACGCGCTTTCGAAGCGATGGGTTTCAGCCGAGTTCAGACCTATATCCAGAGCGGCAATATTCTCTTTGATGCAGAGGAAGAGGAGACTTCCCTTCGCCGGAGAGTTGAGTACGGGATCGCTGAGACATTCGGTTTTCCGGTCCCTACGATCCTGAGGACGGCTGAGGGGTTTGAACACGTCTTGGCAGCCTGCCCTTTTCGCCCAGACGAATTGGCACAGGGCGAAACCCTGTACGTTTACTTTCTGGCCGAAGCGCCCTCCCAGGGCGGGGTAGACAGGTTGCTTGCCTGCCAGAGTGATGTTGATGAGTACCGCATCGCGGGGCGTGAGGTTTATCTGTTGTGCCGCCAGAGTATACGGAAGTCCATTTTCACAAACAACCTTCTTGAGAAGAAGCTGGGTGTGTCGGTGACCGCGCGCAACTGGCAGACGGTTAGCAGGCTTGCCCAGTTGGCGAAAGCCATGCAGTAACGAACTCCCGCAGGTCAAGGGGAGCCCGTTTGGAGCATTTCGCCGGCAACGGTTTGCTCCGGGTGCAGCCAAGAGGGGTAACGGTCTCTGGACGGGGCCGTCTGCGAGATACGAACCCAAACCGCCACGCACTCGGGGTCGAAGTGTCGCCCGGACTCGCGCACAATGAGAGCGACGGCTTCCTCATGGGTCCAGGGCCTCCGGTACGAGCGAGTGGAGGTCACCGCATCATACACATCGGCAACGGCAAGGATTCTCGCCAAAACGGGAATCTGGTCGCCGGCCAAGCGGTCGGGGTAGCCCGACCCGTCCCATTTCTCATGATGATGCCGAATGACGTCCAACTCTTCCTGCAGGAAGCCCAGGCGCTTGCAGACCTCGTAGCCGGTCGCCGGATGACGCTCCACAAATGCGCGCTCGGCAACCGTAAGCTGGCCAGGCTTGTTGAGAACATGGTCGGGAACCTCAATCTTGCCGATGTCGTGGAGAATGCCTCCCTGGGCGAGTGCCCGCAGTTGCTCCGGCGGCAGCCCCATCGCCTGCCCGAGGCGGAGGCCTTCAATAGCCACGCGGTAGCTGTGGCCGGCTGTGTACGGATCGCGTGTCTCTGTGGCGATCACGAGGGCCCGGATGCTGGGAGCGATTCCCGCCTCGATGCGCTCGACCGGTTCCAACCCCATGAGACCCTTTACAGCCATGCCGACGGAGGCACCGACGGCGTACTGTCGGACTAGGCCATAGAGCGTGGCGCCCATGGCGCCGAGCAGCAGGAAGTGGTATATCCACCAACTTGCCCGCCAGAGGTCACTGGTGACAATAATGATCTGGGCGGCCGCCATCCAGCCGATGCTATACAGGATTGCTAGCTGCAGGGGAAAGCGCGAATAGCGGTAGGCGATCCAATAATGGCGTGTCGAAACCGAGGCGAGCACGAGAACCAGCCCTGTCGCGATCCACTTCAGAGGGCTGAGGTGAATGGGGATAAACCGGGCTGCCGCAGGAAACCTCAGTCCGACCACCAAGGCGGTGGTCAAGACTGCCGCCCAGGACGGCACGAGCCATCGCTGCGCTCGGGACAGGAGGCGGACGAGGGCGTGGTCGGTCGGGCAGGAGGACAGGTAGAGCCAGGCAGTTGTCAACAGAATGCTTAGCTGGGCCGCAATGCCCGGCACGTTTGTCACGGGGAGAAGAAACCCAGGCGTGGCTAGACCGTGAAGGAGGAAGACGAAGGCGAGAGATGCAAACGCCATCGACAGAAACGTGACATTGATATTCCGCAGGTGGGTCCCCGCTGCCCCAATGGAGAGTGCGACAATGGCTGCAAGGAAAGCAGCCCCACTCACGATGTAGAAGTGACCATGAGGCGCCCGGAAGATGGGATCTTCAGCCGGGTGCAGCCTCAGATGTAGGAATATGGCCATCGGCAGGACAACAGCGGCCAATATCCAAGCCAGTGGATACAGGACCCTCTTTGACACCTTGAGCCCTCCTCTGGTTACGGAACACGAGTCGCGGGCTGCGCGGACATGCCTGAGAACTTCTCCCATAGATAATGACGACGCCAAACACAACACTGATACGGGAGACTTTGGAATAAATTACTAACAGCAACTGAAGTTACTAAACTTTGGATAATGCAAAACGGCGGCCCGCCTGTGCCGCCGCCGTTTTCGTCTCGTGCATCAACCAGGACCGAAGTCCGTCGGTGAAAGGAGGAGGTCCACCGGAATCTGCGTTGGGTGCGAACCAGGGGGAACGGGCGGCAGGGGGAGAAGCCCCATGCGGTGCAGCAGTTCGCCCAGAGCTATGAAGTCAGCCTCTGCCTGGGACTTCAGTTCCTCCCGATAGAAGGCGGCGGCCGGGTGGTAGAGTGGCATGTACACAACTCCATCTCGCTCCTGAGGGATTCCGTGCAGCTTTGTCAGGCTGGAGTCCTTCCCCAGCAGCGCCTTGAGGGCGTGGCTCCCCATGGTGCAGACTACGTCTGGCCGGATGGCGTCCAGTTGCGCCATGAGATGCGGAAGGCAGTGTCTGACTTCGGCGGCCCTGGGAGCCCGGTTGCCTGGAGGATTGCACTTGAGCAGGCCGGTCAGGAACACTTGGCCCCGCGACAGGCCGATGAGGGAGAGCCACTTGTTGAAGACTCGTCCGGCATTCCCCACCAGCGGGCGGCCCGTCTTGTCCTCATTCTCGCCGGGCGCTTCACCCACAAAAACGATACGGGCCGTCTCCGGCCCTTCGCCTGGCACTGGATGTGTTCTGCTCTCCAGGAAGGGACAGGTGGGGTCTGACGCAATTCGCGCGGCGATTGCCTCAAGGTTGGTCAGTGAGACTCACCTCCTCGGTCACCGCACCGGGGACGGCCCCAGGCAGGGACCGTTCCAGCAGGTCCCGGAGCATGCGGCCGTTGATCACGGCCTGCCCCCGGCGATGGTTGTTCATGCTGACGTAGACCGTGCTGACCGAGTTTTGCAAGGTCTGGATGCGAGGCACCCAGTCCTGGAGTTCGTCTTCTGTGTACAGGTAGTCGTACCGCTCGTCCGGGTGATCATGATGCCACCACTTCTGGTAGTTTCGACCGTGAAAGCGGACGTATGCGGGTTCTGCCGTGGCCCGCACCAGGGGCGGAACCAGCGACTTGAACTGGGGCTCGTCCACGCAGACAAAGGAGAGGTCGAGTTCGGCCAGGAGATCGAAGGTGCTCTCATCTTCCACCCACTCCCGATGCCGGAACTCGGCAACCACCGGCACATCAGCCCCGAGGGCCTCGCGTAACTGCCCGAGGTACTCCCGATTCTCCGGCCGGTTGCGGAAGCTGTTGGGGAACTGGGCCAGCACGCCGGCGAGCCGCCCCTCCGAGACCAAAGGCGCCAGGGCTGCCACAAACTCCGGGAAGAGCCCCGGGTCCCTTTGGTGGGTAAGGCCCTGAAACGCTTTGATGAAAAAGCGAAACCCCGGTGGTGTCTTCGCCGCCATGTTCGCGAGCATGAAGGCATTTGGCATGCGGTAAAACGTGGTGTTGACTTCGGTGAAGGGAAAGTGCTGGGCGTAGAAGCCCAGCATTTCTTTGTCGGGCAGCTTCTCCGGGTAGAAGACACCCTTCCAGTCCTTGTAGCTGTATCCAGCTGTGCCGACTAGAATCACAGCGAATCACTCGGGTTAGCATTCCATACAACCTATGTCCCTACACCACCGGGAGAATGGCCGAGGCCAGGATGCGGGGCCCCGTCCGGAGCCGCTGGACTCTGCCTTCGACGGCGACGCCTACCGGATCGATGGTGAGAAGGTCCCGGCAGTAGACCTCCGGAGGAACAAGCACGGAAACCTGTTCAACCCCTACTTGAAGGAGCATGGTAAGCCCGACTTGGGCGTCTCGGACGGGCGTCCGCTGACACGTGATGACAGGGCCGGCAACCCGAATCTGGCTTCCATCGGGCAGATGATCTAGATGCACCATGTCGATGCAGAATGGGGCTTGCGGCAGATTCGGCGGGTCCTCCCGTGCTTCGAGGCCAAGGTCAAAGAGTGTCAACTGGCCCGCGCAGCCCCGGTCGATACCTCCTGCGTGCAGTGGCCTGGCGTCGGGTGCGCCCACCGTGCTGGGCAGCCCTGCAAAGCAGCCTGCTGCCAGAAGTGAGTCCACCAGGCGGGGCGGCAGGCAGGCTGATGGCATGCGGAAGCGGAAGTCGGCTATGCTCCGAAACGGACCCTTTTCTCTAGTGTGCACAATGGCCGCTGCAGTCTTGGTCCCCACGCCGGGAATCTGAAGAAGTCCCGCCCGGATGGACCCAGGGTCTTCCGCAGTGTAATTGGCCCTGCTCCGGTTGATGTGCGGCGGCAGCAGAGCAACCCCGAGCCTTGCGGCCTCCCGCAGATACACATCGGGCCGGAAGTAGCCGCTTTCATGGGTCAGAAGGGCGGCGCAGTAGTGCGCCGGGTGGTGGGTCTTCAGGTATGCAGTTACATAGGAAATCTGGGCATAGGCCGCAGTGTGGGCCTTGTTAAAGCTGTACCCTGAGAACCGCTCCAGCATGCTGAAGATCTGCCGTGCGACCCCGGGGGCGAGGCCACGGCTGACGGCACCCTTGACGAACGGCGTCAGGAACCGGGAAGCATCGCCTGCCGCGAGATCCCGCCGCAACTGATCTGCGTCGGCCAGAGAGAGCCCCCCCACCTCGTGGGCGAGGCGCATGACCTGCTCCTGGTAAAGGATGATGCCGAACGTCTCCCGGAGGATGGGTTCGAGGCAGCTATCCAAATACCGCACCCTTTCCCGTCCCAGACGGCGCCGGCAGAACAGATCCGTGGCTCCCGACTGGGATGGACCGGGGCGGTACAGGGAGAGCACGGCGGTGAGGTCGTCGATGGTCTCAGGTCGGACCTGGCGCAGCAAGTTCCGAATGCCCGGGCTGTCAAGCTGGAAGACGCCGAGGGTCTCGCCGGACGCCAGGAGCGCGAAGGTCCTGGCGTCGTCCCGCGGGATCGAATCGGGGTCGATTCCCGCTCCGGAACAGGTTTCGGCGATTATCGTCAGGTTCCGGAGACCGAGGATGTCGATCTTGACCAGGCCTAGTTCCTCCAGGTCCTGGCTGGTGTACTGGGTGACAATCTCACCACCCCCCGTTTTCTCGAGAGGAACCAGGTCTGAGAGCGGTTCAGGTGAGATCACAACACCGGCAGCGTGAACCGAGGTGTGCCATGGGCGCCCCTGCAGGGGCTCGGCACAGGCCAGGAGCGAGCGAATCGGCTCCCTGGCCGTGTCCAGATACCGAAACTCCGGCATGGTCGACACTGCATCGGCTATGCTCCCATCTTGAGGCAACGCCCTGGCCACGGCATCGACGTACTCCTTGGGCGTGCCTAGCCTCCGTCCGGCCTCCCGCACCGATCCACGCGGGCCGAGCGTGGCCAGGACCCCCACCATGGCTACGCGGTCATGCCCATAGCGCTCCCGCAAGTAGTCGACCAGCCGGGGCCTGCCGAGCGAGCACACATCCAGGTCGATGTCGGGGAGATCGGGCCGCTCCGGATTCAGAAACCGCTCGAAGTAGAGCCCCTGAGCAATGGGGTCTACCGCCGTGATGCCCAGTGCATATGCCGTAAGGCTTCCCACGGCAGAGCCCCTGCCGGGCCCGATGGGAGTCCCCTGTTCCCTCGCATACCTGGCCAAATCCCACAGGGCGAGGAAGTATCCAGTCTGGCCACGGGCAGAGATCACAGAGAGTTCCCGGTCCAGGCGGTCGTAAGGAATATCGGCTGGATAGAGCTCTTGGAGGCCCGTTCGGGCCAGTTCCCGGATATCTCCGGAGACCTGGGGCAGGCGCGGGGAAGGAGCCGGGAAGGAGTCGGCGCACATAGACTGGAGCTCTTGGGATCTCTTCAGGGCCTCCGGACACCAGGCGAATGCACTGGCAAACTGATCAGCAGAGAGGGGGGTCTCGCCGGAATCGACAGCGACTACCGGGATTCCCGCCTCAGCCAGCTCTCGGTTGAGACAGTGCGGGGCCCCCGCATTCAGCATGAGAAACTTGAGGCAGCCTGAGGGCAGGAAACCGGCCTGCGCGGGATCGGACAAGAAGGCAATGGTCCCGTCGCCCGGGAGTTCGGCAAAGCAGGGCGCGGGCGGCTGGTCCTGCGTTCGGTGGTGAGTGATCAACCGGCAAAGGGAACGGTTGTTAGCGCCGACGCTATCTGGCGATCGCCATCGATCATATGTACAGGAATGTTTTTGGTCGGGAGGGAATTCTCTGGAATCCCTCTCGTTTCTGTTTGAGGG
>Ga0196971_1000785_pt1 | contig 18638 bp, 18 predicted proteins | sample S1v_1013CmetaG_FD_148660 | JGI IMG/M metagenome (GOLD analysis project Ga0196971, IMG submission 148660) | Soil microbial communities from Anza Borrego desert, Southern California, United States - S1+v_10-13C | ecosystem: Environmental > Terrestrial > Soil > Desert | place: USA: California... | reverse complement strand
GAGTCGGTCGAGCTTGGCTTCTCGTTCCTCAGCAGCAAACAGGCTCTCTTTGATCTTCATGGTGGGGCTTCTTGCATGGGTTGAGAGATAGCCATTATCTCAGCAGACAGGTTTTTCGAGGCGCCCATTAGGCCGTAATCGAGTCGCAGTTCTTCAGGTATTTGCTCGCCGGCGCGGCGATATAAGCCTTGAACCGCGAAGCGGATATTGTTGAAGGGACGGGTCGATGCGTTCAACCCGACTTGCGTCAAATCGAAGCTTCCGTGCGTGCTGTTGCCGTAAAATCGATTCCCGGAAGTGGCTACGAAACCTTGCTCGAGAAATCCGTGAACCTGAAAGGTCTCTGTCCAGTTGCTGAAATTCCCCGCGGCATGCGCGCTAAAGGGACAAACCATCAGGAGCAAAAAAACTAAAAGATCGGTTCGGTTTTGCATGATCCGTGTAGCGTGTGATGGCAACTGTGACTTGCGGACTAAGGCCCCCGCTTGATGTGGCGCCTGATCGATTCCCGAGCGTAGTTCTATCCCAAAGTTTTTTTGCTGATTTAGTTTAGATCATTTGTTTCCGGCCGTACTTCGAAGCGTCGCGACCTGAAAAAGCGTATCTCGTGGGACGGAGAGTCCAGTTATGGAGGGATTCGGCCAGGGGTACTCGAAGACCGCTCGGGACCATGAATGATTCAGAGTTGGTAGCGGAATAGCGAGGCGTAGTCCGCCGCAGCTTAGAGCACTCGTTCCCGGCGTGCTTCGATAGGACTGCGGCGCGAGCAAGCCATAGCTTGTGGCGCCCGATGATGGGTCTTCGGCCGGGAGTATTCGGAGACCGGATTCAGGAGCATGGAGAATTCAGGCCGAATCTGATTATTTGCGCGAAATCACAGGCCTTTAAACTTGCCCCGCCCACCAGGGCGCCGTCCACTCCCGCAAGACTCATGATGTCGGCGATATTGTCGGGTTTCACATTGCCGCCATACAGAATCCTGATCGACGAAGCGATTTGCTCGCCGTACAGGTCCATTATCAGATTCCGGATAAAGTCGTGCACTTCGCTGATCTGTTCCAGTTTGGCGGGTTCTGCGCCCTCTCCGACAGCCCATACCGGCTCGTAAGCGATCACCACCTCGCTCACGGTTCTCGGCGAAACGACCTCAAGCGCCATTCTTAACTGCCGATCCAGCAGATTGAAGGTTTCATGGGTTTCCCTGGCTTCCTTGTTCTCGCCGACGCAGAGGATTACCTGAAGACCGTGGGCCAGGGACGCCTGAACTTTTTTCTGTATGGTTTCGTCGCTTTCTCCGGCCCGCTCGATTAGCTCTTCTTCCAGAAATCTTTGTATTCCCGCAAGAACGTCCTGGTTCTTTTCGGCAGCCAGATGCTCAAGGGCCGTCAGAATTTGCCGATCCGCGTCTTCTTTTGCTTTGAGCTGTTCCAGCTCTTGTAAAAGAAAACTTCTGGATAGCCGTTTCGCGATACTGGGCCCGAACCCAAAATATTTCCCGAGGTTGGTCCGGCGGTCCGAATGTCCGATGATGACGCGGTCAACGCCGATCGCCGCGAGCATTTCGGATGAGATTTCTCCCGTGAACGCGCCCTTGGCTTCAAAGAACGTATCCTGCGCCAGCAGGAACACGTTTCGTCCAAGACCGTATTCCGTCCGGAGAAAATCCGGTTTGATGTAATCGGCGAGGGTAGAGAGCCCGGTGAAGGGAGGGGCCAAGCCGATATCGACATCCTTTACGCCTTTGCAAAGGTCGAAGATTCTTGCAGCGAGTGCGACCCCCGATCTTGGAATCATGTTCATTTTCCAATTGCCGGCGAGGAATGGCCTGATTGCGCCTGGATCTCCGACTTCGGTTTCGGCTTTATGCCATTGATTTGCCGTTCTTTGGCGATAATAGTTCCGATATACACTTGCCGTTTTCATGGTTTGTTTTTTCCTTTTAATCCGGTACCTCGGCTTCATCTGCCATCCGCGTAACAGAGCGCCCCGTGCGATGTAAAATGGGGACTACGGACACATGATACAACTACAAACTATTGTAGTGCCTGGCTCCATTCTCGTGGTTTGCGCCCGTGGCACCTCACCAATTCTTCACCTTGTCTCCCGTAGGCCGACGCCGCACCCTTTTCGAGGGTTCGCAAACTTCGCCTCTTGGCTTTTCTTTCCGAGTTATCCACTGTCAATACTTGACAGGTGTGTTCGATGTCAGTTCATGCTTACACGCTCATTGTAAGTAATTGATTTATTAACTCGATCAAGATGGGCAATACATGGATCGAAGGCCGGGACAATGTCGAATCGCCCTTCCATGCCGGCATGACGAGGTAGGGCTTGACTTAACGGCATTGGGCATCAAACCGGACGGTAAGAACCCGTTCCCGGCTAATCGGACTCGATCTTGCTGCCCGCTCGCCGCGGCAATTCGATGCCGGAGGCGTACAGCATATAGCCGACGGCATTACGGATATCCTGTTCGCTCAGTTCGGGATGTCCGCCTTTAGGTGGCATACCTTTGAAGCCGTTGAAGGCATGGGCAACCAGAGTATCCACGCCTTGTTCCATACGTTTCAGCCAGGCGGCTTTGTCCCCGGCGCGCGGCGCCTCACCGAGGCCTTCACCGTGGCAGACGATGCAGACGGATACGTAGATGTGTTCGCCGGAAGCCGCATCGAAAGCTGTAGGGGCAGGCGTCGGCGCCGGTTGTAGCGGTGCGGGTGAGTAGTCCGATTCGGCCAGGGGATTCGGCACCGCGCCGACGGGCGGCGACTCCCAGCCGGGTTCGGGCAACAGACGGCCGAGGGCGATGTCTTCGAAGCGGGTTTGGTAATCGGTCATGGTCAAGGCGATCATCAGAAATAGCCAGAAGAAACCGATTGCGGCGGCGATCCTCGGCACCGGTGCGGCGGACCGCATATACATGAAGAAGGTGACGATGACAAAGGCCTGGAGGGCCGCGATGGCGATCGTCAGGATCGGGTTTAAAACACCCAGGTCCAGGAAGGACAGAACGATGTTCAGTCCCAGGAGACCTAAAAGGACTAGCCAAACCCCGAGGTGATTCGGGCGTTTTCCCTCATCCATGGCGGGCGGCCAGATAGAGCAGCGGGAACACGAACACCCAGATCAGATCCACCAGATGCCAATAGAGTCCGGCGATGATCACCTTGGCTTCGAGCCCCGGAGCCCCGCGGATCGCCAGCACCAGCATCACCAGAACCACCACGATGCCGATAAAGAGGTGCAGGGCGTGAAGCCCGGTCAGCGCGAAATAGAAGCTGAAGAACAGCCGGGCCTGCTCGGTATGAGGCTGTGGAAACTCGAAAGGTCGGCCGAATAGCGGGGCGAGTTGTTCGCGGAATTCGTGGACATATTCGACGCCTTTGATGGCCAGAAAAACGGCGCCCAGAAGCGCGGTTACGCTCAACCATCCGATCAGGGCCTTCCGGTTTCGCGGCATAACGGCGTCGTCGGCCAAGGTCATGGTCAGGCTGCTGGTCAGCAGAATCGCGGTATTGAGTCCTCCCAGCAGAAAATCGAGACGGCCGCTGGCGGCTTCGAAAGCCTCCGGATAGGCCGCCCGGTAGATGGTATAGGTCATGAACAGACCGCCGAAGAAGAGGATTTCCGAGGCCAGGAAAATCCACATGCCCAGCGTGTCCGCCTCATATTGCTGGCGCAGGCTGTCGAACTGAGGGGCGGGTTTCGCCTCAGCCTCGGGCGGCGTCGGGATCACGCTTCGGTAAGCCATAGGCGTAGGGCTCCTCGGTGACGACCGGCAGTCGGTCGAAATTATGCTCGGGCGGCGGCGATGGGGTTTGCCATTCCAAGCCCTTGGCGTCCCAGGGATTGGAACCCGCGACGGTACCCCATCTCAGCGAGTACAGAAGGTAGACCAGCGGCAGCAGATAGCCGAGCGCCAGAACCGGCGCACCTGCCGAGGAAAGCACATTGAGCAGCTGGAATTCGTCCGGATAGGTGTGGTAGCGGCGGGGCATTCCGAGATAGCCCAGAACGAACTGCGGGAAAAAGGTCAGGTTGAAGCCGACGAAGATGGTAATGGCGGCAATGCGGCCCCACACGTCCGGGTACATCCGGCCGGTCATCTTGGGCCACCAGAGGCGTTTCGAATGCAGTCCGCCGAAATAGGCCATCACCATGCCGCCCACCATGATGTAGTGGAAATGGGCGATAACGAGACGGAACCTTTGTAGAGCGTGGCGGCCCAGTTGAACACCTTGATTCCCGAGGGCACGGCGACCATGAAACTGAGCAGCGAAAAAATCACGCCGGCATAGACCGACTCGCCAGCCACGAACAAATGATGGCCCCACACCAGGAAGCCGATCAACGCGATGGCGAGGAGCGCGAAGGCCATTCCGTCGTAGCCGAAGATGCGTTTTCGGGCGAAGCAGGTGATGATTTCGCTCACCACGCCCATGCCCGGCAGGATCATGATGTAGACCGCCGGGTGCGAATAGAACCAGAAGAGATGCTGGAACAGCACCGGATCGCCGCCGGCTTTCGGATCGAAGATACCGATGCCGAAGATCCGCTCCAGAGCGATCAGAAGCAAGGTAATGGCCAAAACCGGCGTCGCCAGAACCATGATGATGGCCGTGGCGTAGTTGGCCCAGACGAACAGGGGCAGGCGCGTCCAATAAAGCCCCGGCGCCCGCATCTTGTGTATGGTGACGATGAAGTTGAGTCCGGTCAGGATGGACGAGAAACCGGCGATGATCACTCCGACCACGGCTAGCACCACCTGGCCGTTGGCGAACAGGCTGCTGAAAGGGGTGTAGAAGGTCCAGCCGGTATCCACGCCGCCCGCGATCGCCATGGCCAGCGTGAATAATCCGCCGATGACGTACAAATACCAGCTCAAGAGGTTCAATCGCGGAAACGCCACATCCCGCGCCCCGATCATCATCGGGATCAAAAAATTGCCGAGCGTTGCCGGAATGGACGGGATCAGAAAAAACCACACCATCGCGATGCCATGGAGGCTGAACAGCCGATTGTAGGTTTCCGTTTGGACCACATCGCCCGCGGGCGTGGCCAGCTCCAAGCGGATTAGTGTCGCCGCCGCGCCGCCGAAGAAAAAGAACGCCGTGATCGAGACGAGATAAAGCCAGGCGATGCGTTTGTGGTCTATGGTGGTGAGCCAGGACCTAAGGCTGTAGTCATGATTGAGATAATGCTTGGGCAGGCTGATGTCGGCGCTCGTCATGGGCGGGCTTCCTCCCGGGAAAGAGACTTGATATACGCGATCAGCTTGGTCAAATCGGATTGATCCACGCGCCCCACGAAACTCGGCATGATCGGCTCGTAACCGGAGACCACCTGTTCTTCCGGCATCAGGATCGAATCGCGGATATAGGTCTCGTCGGCGACCACGGTCTGGCCGCCTGTCAGCGGCACCGGTTTCCCGAAGATTCCGGCCAGCGAGGGCGCCGCGACCTTGCTGCCGGCACCGTGACAGATGATACAGCCGAGGCTGGAAAACAGCTTTTCGCCCTGGACCGGCAACGACTCGGCGCCGCTATCGCCCGCCAGCCAGGCTTCGTACTCGGCCGGTTCCATCACGATGACCTGGCCGCGCATCCGGGAATGATCCAATCCGCAATATTCGGCGCAGAACAGGTGATAACGGCCGATCCGGCTAGGGGTGAACCAGACCGTTCGGTAGCGCCCCGGCACCACATCCTGCTTGGCCCGGAAAGCCGGCACGAAAAAGCTGTGGATCACGTCCTGGGTCGCCAGGACGACCTTCACGGGCAGGCCCAGGGGGACGTGGAGTTCGTTGATTTCCCGCTGTCCGTTCCGGTGTTCGAATTTCCACATCCATTGCTTGCCGATGGCGTGAATCTCCAAAGCATTCCTGGGAGGATTTTCTTCCGTGACGTAAAGATGAGCGGCCCAGACGAAAATGGCGAGAAATATCGTCAAAAGCCCGAGGCTCCAAATGATCTCCGTCTTGGTTTCCGGGACGTTGGTGGTGCGGTTCACGCGGGCGCTGCGCCGGTAATAAACGGCGAAGCCGATGATGAGTCCGCTCAGGACCAGGACCATGAGCACGTCCACCCCGACCAGGGTAAAAAACAGCGCATCCACCCGCTCGGCCAAGGTGGAAGCCTGCGGCAGTAGCGGGGTATCGGAAACGGCGTCCGTGCCGGCCATGGCGTCAGTCTCCCGGATTGCCCATGCGCGGTTCGTCTTTCCGCTCGGTGCGTTTGACGAGTAAGGCCATGGCTTCCTCGATCGGAATACGGGCGATGCCGGCGTCGCGGTCGATCCACTCGGTGCTCTGAAGCAGCCGGTCCTCCCGTGCCCGCAAGGCCCGAAGGTCGAGCGCCGGTGCAATCTGAAGCGGCGGCCCGACCTTGGCCGTGGCTTGCGGCGAGGGAGGCAGGACAGGCGTCGGTTCGATGTGGGCCCAGCGTTTGATCAACAGCCAGGTGCCCGCACTGGCGACGATCACCACCACCATGAAAATCACCAGGGCGGCGATCAGTGCCTTGGTGCTGATGTCGGCTTCGCCCGCTTCGGGGGCCAAGATAGGGGGGATGCCTCGGTCCTCTTCAGCCATGGGGCATTTTCTCCGATTCGGATTCGGCCAGGGCTCGCGGCAAGGCCCAGAGAAAGGCCGAAAGCCAGAATCCGCCGACCGCGATAAAAGGCAAGGCATCCAGAGGGCTGAGCTCTTCCGGGGTCCGATAAAAGCTCGGCAGCACCAGCCAATAGGTGTCGAGCGCATTGCCCGCAAGGACCAGCCCCGCTGCCCAAATCAGGCGCCTCGGGTTGCGTTTGAGAGTGCGGGACAGTAGCAGAGCAAACGGCAGCGCACCGTAAACGGCGGCCATGACCCAAGTCCACCACCGCCACCCCGCCGCGTTAAGCCGTTGCACATACCAGATCGTCTTGTCGGGCAGGTTTTCCGACCAGATCGTCAAATACTCCTGAAACGCCAGATAGCTCCAGAGCAGCACGAAAGCCAGCAGCAATCCGCCGAGATCCTGAAATAGCGAAGCCGAGTTCCCGACGGTATCGCGGCCGGTTCGTGCCAGAAGGCACTTGGCCATGACCGCGAACGCCAGGGCAGCGACCATGGGATTGACGGCCGAAAGGAATCCGAAGTTGGTCGAGGTCCAGCGGGGTTCCAGCGACATGATCCAATCGATGCCGAATACGGTCACGGTCAGGCCGTAGACGATCAAGCCGAGCGCGCTGCGCCGGTTGAGATTGGCTTCGGCGGATCGGTTGCGCCAAAGCTCCAAGGCGGACGCAAGTCCCAGCCAAAGCATGAAAACCGTTCCTTCGCGGATCAGGAAGAATCCCGCCTGCAAATAGGTCGCTTGTCCTCCGGGAATATTCAGAGCCATCCAATCGGGTCTTGCCCAGGCATAGAGGTGCGCGAGGCCAAAGGGCAGAGGAAGGAACAACACCGCGTTGACCGGCAGAGTTCCGGCACCGGTCTCGAGAACGGGGCGGATGAAGACGCCCCATCCGCCTCCCGTCAACCGATGGATCATCAGCAGCGCCAGGGAACCCAATGGCAGTCCAACCCAGAACAGGCAGGCCGGAAGGTAGCTGCGGAAAAAAGCCTCCGGCGCCCACCACAGTCTAAAAAGGCAAACGCACAAGGCAGCGCCCGCGATCAGCAGAAGCAGGATAGGGGGCATCCGTCGGTGCGAACGCTCCGTCATTTTGCCTCCCGGAGCCGGTCCGCCAGCCCCGCGCCCTGAACGTCTTCGAGCGTCGCATTCTGGCTGAGCTGCAAGGCGCGGATGTAGGCGGCGATAGCCCAGCGGTCGTCCGGCGCGACCCGGTTGGCGTAGGAAAACATGACCCCGTATCCGTTGGTGATGACGTCGTAGTAATGACTGTCGGGAGCGTTCCGCAAACGGTCGCTATGGTAGGAGGGCGGCCACGGAAATCCCCGTTCCGGAATCATGCCCTGTCCGTCGCCGGTTCGACCATGGCAGGGGGCGCAATAAATGTCGTAACGCTCCCGGCCCCGATTCAGCACCGTTTCGGTCATCGGCAAAGGGGATTGTTCGGGACGGGGTTCGAGGACGGCATCCCGTGCAACCGTGCCGGCGACGACGGGGCGGGCGGATTGGTCATCGGGAAAAATGCCGGCTGCTTCCAGCGGTTCGTATTTGGGCTGATCGGCCATGTCCCGTTCGCAGCCGATCAGGAACAATGGCATGAGAAGCCCCAGAAAAATCAAGAGATGGTGGCGGAAGCCGCGCTTACCCGGATCCACGGCCCACCTCCGTGACGGCTACCGGACTCAGCGAATCCAAAAACCGGCGGGTCGAATCCGGTTCGAACTCGGGATCGTCGGAATCGAGCAAAAGGAAAAACCGGTCCTGACTCGCCCGGTCGAAGCCCTCCGCATCGAAAATCGGGTGGTAATGCCGGGGCAGACCGTTGAGCGCCAGCATCCCTAAGAAACCCGCCACCGCCGCTCCGAGCACGGTGAACTCAAAGGTCAACACTGTAAAGGGCGGCCAGCTGAAATAAGGCCGCCCGCCCGCGTTGAGGGGATAGTCGACAGCGGCCAGATAGGCTTGCAGCAGAAAAGCCAATACTCCGCCGAAAATGCCGAAAATCAGCATCCAGTGGGTCAGGCGGGGCGTCAGCAGATCCAGTGCCTCGTCGAGGCCCGGAACGGCGAAGGGCGCATAAGCCTCGATGCGGCGGTAGCCCGCGGTGCGAGTCCGGACTATGGCGTTCAGAAGTTGCTCCGCGGTCTCGAATTCGGCCAGTAATGAGGGATTCGGATTCATGAGCGCTCTCCCATTTCATGGGCGAGTTTGCGTACCTCGTGCATGGGAACCATGGGCACGAACCGGACGAACAGGAAAAAGAACCAAAGAAACAGCGCGAAGCTGCCGAGCATCGTGGCCCAGTCCCAGATAGTCGGAAAATAGAGCCGGAATTGGGAAGGAATGAAACCGTGGCTCAGGATGTTGACCACGATGACATAGCGCTCCAGCCACATGCCGATATTCACCAGGATGGCGACAAGGAGCAGCACCGGAATGCTGCGCCGAACGCGCGCCGACCAGCACAGTTGCGGTATCGCCACGTTGCAGAACAGCATGCCCCAATAGGCGGGGGCATAGGGCCCGGTTGCGGTCGCGACGGTTTGGCGCCATTCGTCCGCGTCGGTGCCGTACCAGGCCATGAACGCTTCCATGCCGTAGGAATAGCCCATGATCAGCGATGCCGTGAGAAGTATCTTCGCCATGGCGTCCAGATGACGGAGGGTCACGAACGCGTGCAGCTTGAATGCCGCGCGGAGGGCGATGGTGATGACGATGACCATGGCAAAGCCGGAAAACATCGCGCCGACTACGAAATAAGGCGCGAAGATGGTCGAGCGCCAGCCGGGCATGAGCGCGGTCGAAAAATCGTAGCCGACCACGCTGTGTACCGAAACCACCAGCGGCACGGCGAGTGCCGCCAATATGACGTAGGCTTTTTCGTAATGCTTCCAGTGTGCCGCCGACCCCCGCCAGCCCAAAGCCAGGGCGCCGTAGACCAGCTGGGCGGCGTGGCTCCGGGCGCGGTCGCGCAGGGTGGCCAAATCCGGAATCAGTCCCGTATACCAGAACAAGACCGACACGATGATGTACGTGCCGATGGCGAACATGTCCCAAACCAAGGGACTGCGGAACTGGGGCCAGACGCCCATGACGTTCGGATAGGGCGCCAGCCAGTAGAAGAGATAAGGCCGGCCCAGATGGAGCAGGGGAAACAGGCCGGCGATGGATGCGGCGAAGATGGTCATGGCTTCGGCGAACCGGTTGATCGAGGTGCGCCAGGGTTGGCGGGCGAGGTAGAGCATGGCGGAGATCAGAGTCCCGGCGTTGCCGATGCCGATCCACCAGACGTAGTTGATGATGTCGAAGCCCCAAACCACGGTGGTGTTGATTCCCCAGATGCCCACCCCGGCCGAGAAGAGATAACCGGCGGCAACGATGAAGAGCAGGACGCCCAAGCCGCTCAAGCAGAAACCCAGCCACCAGGCTCCGCTCGTGGGCTGCAACACGATATCGCTGATCTCGCGGCTGATGGAGGCATAATCCTCGGCCGGGTGCAGGATCGGCTCGCGCTCCGGGTCCGTCTGCCGCTCAACTTTCCGGCTCATCGTCGAACTCCGGATTGGGATTGCGCAGTCTTGCGAGATAGGTGGTGCGCGGCTGAGTGTTCAGTTCCGCCAGCAAGGCGTAATGGTGCGGCTCGGTTCTGAGCGCGGCGACCTGGCTGCCGGGTACGTTCAGATCGCCGAAGATAATGGCTTGGGTCGGGCAGGCGGCCTGACAGGCCGTCTGCACTTCGCCGTCTCGAACGCGGCGGTTTTCCTGTTCCGCCGCTATCCGCGCCGCGCTGATGCGCTGGACGCAGTAGGTGCACTTTTCCATCACGCCGCGGCTCCGCACGGTCACATCCGGATTCCGGACCGCCCGGACACTGGGCGCGCCCTCGTTGATTCCAAGCGCTTCCGCGTAGCCGAAGAAATTGAAACGGCGAACCTTGTAGGGGCAGTTGGATTGGCAAAACCGGGTGCCGACGCAGCGGTTGTAAACCTGGTTGTTGAGTCCTTCCGAATCGTGAATCGACGCCTGCACCGGGCAGACCGGCTCGCAGGGGGCCTTCTCGCAGTGCATGCAGGGGACCGGCTGAAAGTAGGTCTCGGGGTTGTCCGGCTCCCCGGCGTAATACCGGTCGACCCGCAGCCAGTGCATTTCCCGTCCTCGCCGCACTTCGTCCTTGCCGACGATGGGAACGTTGTTTTCGGCCTGACAGGCGACGACGCAAGCATTGCAGCCGATGCAGGCGTTCAGGTCGATGACCATGGCCCAGGCATAGCCTTCGTAGCGGTATTCCGGGTAGAGGGAGGCTCTATGCTCAGGGGATTGTGCGCCGGCCGATGCAAGCGTCTTCGGGGTGAGTACCTTTACCAAATCGCGGCCGTCCAGCGTGTGGTGACGCTGCGTCGTGGCCAGCTCGGCTCTTCCCGTCGAAGGCAGCAGGTTCAGCCAGTCAAGCGGTCGTCCGGTTTTCCGGATTTCGAGGCCGTAATCGAACCATGGCGCATCGGACGCCCGGAGCCGATAGGCATCGAAACCCGTGCGATTCCCCACGTGTCCTGCCCGGTTGCGTCCGTACCCGAGGTAAAGCGTGGCGGAATCGTCGGCATGTCCGGCCATGATCCAGACCGGGGCTATCAATTGGCGCTCGCGGTAAAGCAGTTCCGCCAGGTCGCCGTTCCTGAAATCCAGACGCTTCGCCGTTTTGGGACTGAGCAGTACGGCGTTTTCCCAGGTCAACTTGGTCAGGGGTTTCGGCAATTCCTGAAGCCAGCCGTTGTTGGCATAGCGGCCGTCCCACAGGCTCGGGTCCTGCCGAAATCGGATTTCAAGCGTCGAGTCGGAAGTCTCATGGGACGGCAGCAGCGCCTTCCCCAGATCGCCGCGGGCCGAGACGGTCTTTGGTGCCCCGGCGGTATCGGGGACCACGCCATCTCGCAACGCCTTCTTCCAAAACATCTCGAAATCGGGACCGCTATGACGGGTCCGCCAATAAGCTTGCACCAGGTCGTGGTCCGACGCTCCGGTCTGCCCAAGCAACAGCGCCATCAATTCGTGCACCGACCGGCCGCCGTAGAGCGGCGCAATCAGCGGCTGCACCAGAGAGACCGTGCCGTCGTACGCTTTGGCATCGCTCCAGCTCTCGAGTTCGTGCAGCGCGGGAATATGCCAATGGCAGAGTTCGGCCGTTTCGTCGGCATAGAGACCCCAGTGGATGCGCAGCGGCACCAGGCGCAAAACCCGTCCGAACTCCAGGTCGGCCGGCGTGGCGTAGACCGGATTGCCGCCGAGAATGATCAGGGTCTGCACCCCTCCGGTAAGGATGTCGTCCAACAAGGCGGGGAGAGAGCCCCCGTTATCGGCGGGTGCCGAGGCTATGGGTTCGATATGGAACACGGTCCGGCCGAAGTTTCCGAGCTGCTGGTTGATCGCCTGAACCAGGGCGTGCACCGCCGGCGGCAGGTGCTCCCCGGCGATCACCACGCTGTTGCCGCGATGATTCGAAAGATCGCGGGTCACGATGTCGAGCCACCGTTCCGGCACCGGCACTTTCTCGCCGTCCGGACGGTCGGCACGGCCCAGTTTGGCGGCCAGCGCCCGCGTCACGGCTTCCATGCGGCCGGCTTGCACCGGCAAGCGATGATCCGCCATGGCCCCGGCCAGGGTCGGCGTGGACTCCAGCACATAGAGCCTGTTCATGGCGACGTTGCCGCGCCGGACGCGCCGGCTCGCGACGAAATCGTGGCCATAGCGGGTGCGGGCCGGGGTATCGGTCAGAAAATCGCAGTCCAGGGACAGGATCACCGCCGCTTGGTCAAAGCGGTATAGAGTGTCCACCTCTTCGCCGAAAGCCAGCCGCGCGCCTTCACGGATATTGGTGTGGCCGACCGGATCGTATTGGTGCCAACGCGCTTCCGGGTAAATTCGGAGGAAATCATTTAGCTGTTGACCAAGCGTCGGAGACGTGAAGGTTTCGGTGAGGATATAAAGCCCCGCACCGCGCCGCGCTGCCCATTGGTCTTTTTGCGCCGATAGGTGTTCGACGAAAGCCTGCCAATTGCTGAGTTGCCCGCCGTTGGTCACGGTTTGAGAGCGATCCGGGTCGTAAAGGCTCAGAACCGCTGCCTGCGAAAAGATATCGGTGGCGCCGAGACTGGCCGGATGCAGCGGATTGCCCTCGACCTTGGTTGGGCGTCCCATGTGGCTTTCCACGACGACCCCTTGGCCGAATCCGCCATGAGTCAAGGCCGTGGCGAAATACAGCGGTTTCCCCGGTACGATTTGTTCGGGCTCCCGGACATAGGGCACGATTTCCTCTCTCGGTTGCCTTCCGCAGCCGCCGAGTCCGCCGAAAACCAGCGAAGCCGCCATCAGTTGGAGCAATCGTCGGCGTTTCACGGGCGTCAGCCATGGGTCCGTCCATTCGGGGAATTCCCGATCCGCGAATTCCCGGAACGTATCGGTATCGGCCAATTCCTCCAGGCTGCGCCACAAGGGGCGGTTGTCGCCCGGCGTCAGCAGTGCGTTTAGCGCGGCGAAATTGTCGTTGATGCCGGGCGTTTTCATACTCATCGGTGGCACTGGTAACAATCGGTGAGCTTTCCGACTCGGATCTGGTATTCATGCACCAGTTCCCGGCCCTGAGCCAGTTGATTTTCGGGTGGCGTCCAATCGGGATCGAACACGTGCTCCCGAGGCCGGACGTAGCGCTCGGGCTCGCGATGACAGTCGAGACACCAGGACATGAACAGCGTCGTGGCTTGCCGGGTGAGCGGCATCCGGCCTATCGGGCCATGGCAGGTGGTACAGCCGATGCCATGGCTGACGTGGATGCCGTGATTGAAGTACACATAGTCGGGCAGGTCGTAGACCCTCGTCCAGCGGAGCGGGCTGCCGGTCCGCCAGCTCTCCCGGACCGGCTCCAGCATGGCGGCGTTGGTCCAGATTTGGGAATGGCAGGTCATGCAGGTTTCCGTTGGCGGGATGCCGGCGAAGGCCGAATGTTCCACCGAGGTATGGCAATACCGGCAATCGATGCCGAGACCGCTGACATGATGCTCGTGGCTGAAGGGTACGGGTTGGTGCGGAACGTCGCTGACGCCGGTCGAATAGGGCGAGCGGACTAGGGCGAAGCCGATGCCGAAAGGTAAAACAATGAGAAGAATCAACCCCAAAAGAGCGATCCTTGCGAAACTGTTGGCTCTCGGTCGGAAGATCTGTCCCACTAGCGCGCAACTCCGTTTACGGCAGCCGGCCGGCGACTGATAGTCTGGGACCTTGTGACGGTCGTGAAGGATCCTAGGAGAATCGTATACTCGGACTTATCCAATACTGCATCATGGAAGTCCCGCGAGCTATAGGTAATATCCTCAATGCGCAGGGTGAAGCAGGGTTTCGAGCTCTATAGTATTTTCGGATTGTTTGGATGGTCCCGTCATGGCGCGCCCGAGCATCGCCGCCTGGAGCCGGATCAGCCCAAAGGGGCGCGGCACGATGCCGCGCGGCGACAAAGGCACACGGAAGTGCCTTTTGTCGCCCCCGGCTCCAGGCGGTGACGTGCAGGATCAGCGTGCCATCCGGGTGCCGTTTCTTTTGGTTCCTTTTCTTTGGGCAAGCAAAGAAAAGGAACTCGCCCGCGGGGCGAGACCCGCTCCAAAACTAAGCGCCGCCCACAGCGGCTTCCTTTTCTTTACAATGCCTCACGCGATTAAACCCATACATCAGATTTGAAAATGCTCTAGAAAACCGTGGGGGGATAAATCGGATTGCAGCTCGATCCAAGCCCCCCGGCAGTGTGTCCGTGGTCGAACATATATGCCGGCGGATTTCCCTAGGCCTACAATCCCGGTCTGAATTGCTTTGGGAACCAGCGGGAGGCGACGGTTTTCATGAACTCATCCACGACTCACCGGGCGCGGATCGTCAGCGCCGTTCCGGGGCGGCTGCGAATAACATCCCGCCGCACCCGTCACAATGGTCCGCTTCTGGATCGGATAAAGGGCAACTTGGAAGCAAAGTCCGAGGTCTCCCGGGTTCACGTGAACCCGACCACGGGAAGCGTCACCGTCCATTACGATTCCGGCCGCTGCGATAAAGCCGGAATCCTCAAGTGGCTTCAAGACGTCGATGTCATCGTGGAAGACCTGACGCATGCGCCCTCCGTGGCTCCGCCGCTTGCGGCGACTTTGACGGTGAACGAAGCGATCTACGACTTGAATACCCGCATAAGCCGCTGGACAGGACTTCCGATCGACCTTCGGACGGCATTGCCGCTGGCGTTCGTCGGGGCGGGGCTCTGGTCGATGCTTCGGAACGGGCTCATGATCGAAAAAGTGCCCGGCTGGTTTTTGCTCTGGTTGGGTTTTGACCTGTTCGGCAAAACCCGGACGCACGATGTGGCGGAACGGAAATCAGAAGCGTCAAAGCCTGAGCCCGTTGGTAAGCGGGGGCATTCAGGCAGTCCCTTCTAATCGGCTCTGCAGAGGTCGTTTTGCCGCGCGAAAGGCCGTTTCCGATTCTGCCCTCCGCACCGGTTGAAGCCGCCGCGTCTTCTTCAAGAAGCGAACGTATAGATAAACAACAACGATCGTTGAATCAGAGAATCGAAGCTCATTTCAACGCAACCATTCCACAGAAGTTGTACCAGCGGAAAAAGACGTCGCACGACTTGAAACCGTTTCGTAGCAGTAACTCCCGGTTTTCGTCGAAATGGTAGGGGATTAAAACGTTCTCCAAAGCTTCCCGCTTCTGGGAGATTTCAAGCTCGCTGTAGCCGTTGCGCTTCTTGAACTCGTAATAATGCTTGATAAACAGCCGGTTGATCGTTGAGTCCTGGCTGAGCACTTTTTCCACCAGGATGAGGCAGCCGCTGTCGTTCAATCCATGGGCAATGCCTGAAATAACGCGGTCTCGGTTAAGCGGGCGGATAAACTGCAGCGTCAAGTTCAGGATGACCACCGAGGCATTCAGGATGGGAACGCCGTCATCCAAATTAAGGCAGACAAGCTCATAAGGGCGTGAAAAGCCGCAACCCTCCAGCTTTTTCCGAGCCTTTTCCAACATATCGGGGGAGGAGTCCACCCCGATAAAAGTCACGTCAGCCGCAACGGCCGGGTCGAGCCCAATGAACGTCGTGCCGGTCGAACAGCCCAGGTCGTAAAGATTGGTCCCCGCTACGGCGAAGTCCCCCGCAATTTCTCCCATCATGCGCTGAATCTCCGCATAGAAAGGGACGGAGCGGTCCAGCATGTCGTCGAAAACCTCGGCAGTATCCTTGCCGAAATCGAAATCCATCACCGTGGAACGTTTGTCTTTAAATAAATCGTCTTTGGTCATCGTCTTCAAATGGACTCTTTCGCAAATCCGTCCGGCGATTTCCGATCCTTTTCAGGGCCGGAGCGGCGGCGGATGCGGATCACGAGCAGCAGAATCAGAACGCTCATCCAGGCCGCTGTGAGATAGCCGATCATTCCATCGTAAGACCCGGTCAGAAACGACCAGTATCCGCTCGGAACGCCGTTGGTTGCCGCTTTGGTGGTCTTGATGATGCAGACCCACCCGGCATGTATGCCGATGCAATACCCCAAACCCACCGGAAACGCCGTCCGAATCCAGGCTAGAAAAACTCCCGCGAGGAAGAGTGCGAGAAAGGAGGAGGGGTCCAGCGCCGGAAGATGGCTCAAGGCATCCCCCACGATGCGAAAACCCGTATTCCACTCGACATCGGTGGGTGCGGGTTTCAAGTCGCTGCGCAGGAAATGCAGCAGGGCAAAATAAAAGGAACTGACGAGGACGGCTGCTACGGTTCCGGCCGTTTTTCGGAGCGCGGCGAACAGAACGCCGCGAAAAATCGTTTCTTCGATAATCGCCACGATCAATCCGATGCCGAGCGCCTTCAGGGCAATCGATCCGAGGCGATTAATGTTCGACCAGGCATCCATATCGATCTCGCGGACCTCCAGGGCGATCAGTGCTAATGCATGAAGGGCGAGCATGGCGGCGCCCAAGGGGATCCCGATCGCGACTTGACGGGACAGCTCCGACTTGTTTCCCACCCCGATATCCCCGCGGCGCAGGCTGAAAAACTTCGCGGCCGGAATGATGCTGAGAAGGAGAAACAAATGACCGCTGCGGTTTACCAGCGTATGAAACCTGATGCCATCGCCCGCGATCAAAAAGATCGGATAGGCCAAAAGCGCCGCGAGCGAGGCGCAAAGAAGTACGACGAGTAAAGGTGTCAGTGCCGCTAAAGTAAAGGTTCTTAGAGAAAACATGGCAAATTTAGGGAATTGATGCGCTAAAGTCGATGGAGCGTTAAATGCTCGAAAGTCTATCCCATATGGTGCGCGGTTGGTAAAACGGACGGGGTCGAGGGAAACGAATGCAACAGAATGGACATCAACACGGCATCGTTTTCGTCCTGTTCGGTTTTGCGGGCGATCTCGCGTGGCGTTTGATTATGCCGGCGCTTTACCAGCTTTATTCGAACCAGGATCTGCCGGAGCGTTTTCTCCTGGTCGGTATCGACCGGCTGGAGTTGTCGAACGAGGAATTGGCCAAGCGCTCCGAAAAATTTCAAGGCAATAGACGATCCGGAGAGAGATGGCCGGAATTCATTCGCGGTATACGCTCTTTGCGCGGCGACCTCAGCGACCCCGCCATATACCAAAAACTCCATGAGTTGATTAAAACTCAGGAGCACGAGTGGAAAGAGCCGGCTCAGCGGGTTTATTACATGGCGACGCCGCCGTTCCTGTTCAGTGCCATCGCCAAGGAGCTCGGGGCGGCCGGGCTACATCGGTATCCGCAGCGGTCCCGGATCGTCGTCGAAAAACCGCTGGGCCACGATATCGAATCGTACCGCGCCATCAACGAAGCGCTTAAGAAAAACTTCCAAGAGAACCAGATATTCCGAATCGATCATTTTTTGGGCAAGGAGACCGTCCAGAACATCCTCGCGCTACGCTTTGCCAATCCCATTTTCGAGCCCATTTGGGACCGGCGCTATATCGACCATGTGGCGATAACGGTAGCCGAGACGCTCGGCGTCGAGCATCGCGGGGGCTATTATGACCGGGCCGGAGCGCTGCGCGATATGGTGCAAAACCATTTGATGCAACTGTTCTGTTTGGTGGCTATGGAACCGCCCGCCGCCTATGAGGCCGACGATATCCGCAGCCGAAAAATGGATGTCATGCATGCGCTGCGTCCGATTTCTTCGGACCAAGTCTTTCAGCGCGCGATCCGGGGGCAGTATGGGGCAGGGTGGATCAAGGGGCGCGAAGTCAAAGGATATCGCGACGAACCCGGGATCGCGCCGGATTCCAGTACGGAGACCTTCGCAGCCTTGAAGTTATATGTGGACAACTGGCGCTGGCAGGACGTGCCGTTTTATCTGCGGACCGGCAAGCGCATGGCGGCGGATGTTTCGGAGATTTCCATACGATTCCGGCCGGTCCCTCATCGGGCCTTTCCGGCCTCCGCCAGTGAAGACTCGATTCCCGTGAGCCTGGTTTTACGGCTGCAGCCAAAAGAGGAAATATGTTTGAATTTTTATGTCAAGGAGCCCGGTTCGCGGCGGCGTCTGCACCCGGTCCAAATGAACTTCAATTATTGCGAAACGTTTAAGATCGAGACCCCGCCCGCTTATGAAACCTTGCTGCGGGATGTGATGGCCGGGGATCCCGGCCTATTCATGCGGGCGGATCAGGTCGAGGCATCCTGGCGTTTGCTGATGCCGGTGTTGGATGTCTGGGCCGAAAACCGGCCGGCCAATTTTCCCAATTACGCGGCCGGTTCAACAGGTCCGGAATCCGCAGACACTTTGACTGCGATGGACGGCCACAGCTGGCTGACGCCGCTCACCACGGGAATGGGTCAGACGTCTTGCTAGGGTTAAAAGGCCGAAGCACTAGTGCTTCATCAAGGTTGAATTGAAGGGTAAAGATGCTTGAGCTTTATGCGCGCATTGTCGGTGGTGAAACGCCAATCGATTTTGGCGCGGACGGTATTCCGGCGGGTTTCCCAGGCAGCGAC
>Ga0196971_1000784_pt1 | contig 18665 bp, 22 predicted proteins | sample S1v_1013CmetaG_FD_148660 | JGI IMG/M metagenome (GOLD analysis project Ga0196971, IMG submission 148660) | Soil microbial communities from Anza Borrego desert, Southern California, United States - S1+v_10-13C | ecosystem: Environmental > Terrestrial > Soil > Desert | place: USA: California... | reverse complement strand
AGGGCGGGGCAGGGCGCCTTGCTGCTGGACGTGCGCGAACCGCATGAATACGCCGAGGTGCGCACGCCGGGCAGCCTGCTGGTGCCGCTTGGCCGGCTCAAGACCCGCCTGCATGAATTCCGTGCCTTCGAGAACAAACCCGTGATCCTGATCTGCCGCTCCGGCACGCGCTCCGGCGCGGCCGCCCAGATGCTCGTCCAGGAGGGATTCAAGTCCGTGCACAACGTGCAGGGCGGCATCCTCGCCTGGGAGAAGGCCGGACTGCCGCTCGAAAGGCGGTAACCCGCTTTCGCAGCACCCCCGCCAACAACTACAAGGACAGCCCTCATGTCGCAAACCAAGTTCCTGCTTCCCGAATCCGACATTCCCACTCACTGGTACAACGTGGTTGCCGACATGCCCAACCGCCCGGCGCCGCCGCTCGGCCCCGATGGCAAGCCGCTGTCGCCCGACGCGCTGTCGGCCATCTTCCCGGCGTCGCTGATCGAGCAGGAAGTGTCCGCCGAGCGCTGGATCGAGATCCCGGAAAAGGTGCGCGAGATCTACCAGCTCTGGCGCCCGACGCCGCTGTTCCGCGCGCGCCGCCTCGAAGCCGCGCTCGGCACGCCGTGCCGCATCTACTACAAGTTCGAGGGCGTATCGCCGGCCGGCTCGCACAAGGTCAACACCTCGATCGCACAGGCCTACTACAACGCCGAAGCCGGCATCAGGCGCATCGCCACCGAAACCGGCGCCGGCCAGTGGGGCAGTTCGATGGCGCTTGCCGGACAAATGTTCGGCCTCGAAGTGCGCGTCTACATGGTCAAGGTCAGCTACCACCAGAAACCCTACCGCCGCTCGATGATGCAGACCTGGGGCGCGGAAGTGTTCGCCAGCCCTTCGAACATGACAGCCGCCGGCCGCCAGGCGCTGGAGCAGAATCCGGACAACCAGGGATCGCTCGGTCTGGCGATTTCGGAAGCGGTGGAAGAAGCGGCCTCGCGCGCCGACACCAACTACGCCCTCGGCTCCGTGCTCAACCACGTGCTGCTGCACCAGACCGTGATCGGTCTGGAAGCGAAGAAGCAGTTCGCGCTGGCAAACGACTACCCCGACATGATCTTCGCCCCCTGCGGCGGCGGCTCCAATTTCGGCGGCGCAGCCTTCCCCTTCTTCGCAGACAAGGCGGCCGGCAAGAACGTACGCCTGGTCGCCGTCGAGCCGACTTCCTGCCCCACACTCACCCGTGGCCACTACGCCTATGACTACGGCGACACCGCCAAGCTCACGCCGATGACCCTGATGTACACCCTCGGCCACGACTTCATGCCGCCCGGCATCCATGCGGGCGGCCTGCGCTACCACGGCGACTCGGCGCTCGTCTCCCAGCTCTACCACGAGAAACTGCTCGAAGCCGTCGCCGTGCCGCAGCTCGCCACCTTCGCCGCCGGCGTGCAGTTTGCCCGGACCGAAGGCATCATCCCCGCGCCCGAGTCAAGCCACGCGATCGCCGCTGCCATCGACGAAGCCCTGCGCTGCAAGGAAACCGGCGAGGCCAAGACCCTGTTCATCAATCTCTCCGGCCACGGCCACTTCGACATGGGCGCGTACGACAGCTACTTCAGCGGCAAGCTGCAGGATTACGCCTATCCGGAAGAAGAGATCAAGGCGGCGCTGGAGCGGCTGCCCAAGGTATCCGTGTAAACCGCCCTAGCAAACAACAAAAAGGAACCCATGAAACTCGAAACCCTGGCCGTCCACGCCGGCTACACACCCGACCCGACCACCAAGGCCGTTGCCGTTCCCGTCTACCAGACCGTGGCCTACGCCTTCGACAACGCGCAGCACGGCGCCGACCTGTTCGACCTCAAGGTTGCGGGCAACATCTACACCCGCATCATGAACCCCACGCAAGACGTGCTGGAAAAGCGGCTCGCCGCGCTTGAAGGCGGCGTCGGCGCGCTGGCCCTGGCCTCCGGCATGGCCGCGGTCACCTACGCCATCCAGACCATCGCCGAAGCGGGCGACAACATCGTCTCGGCGAGCACGCTCTACGGCGGCACCTACAACCTCTTCGCGCATACCTTCCCGCAGCTCGGCATCCAGGTCCGCTTCGCCGACCCGCGCAAGCCCGAGGAATTCGCGCCGCTGATCGACGGCCGCACCAAGGCCATCTTCTGCGAATCCATCGGCAACCCGCTGGGCAACGTCACCGATTTCGCCAGGCTCGCCGAGATCGCCCACGCGCACGGCGTGCCGCTCATCGTTGACAACACCGTGCCCAGCCCCTACCTGTGCCGCCCCTTCGAGCACGGCGCCGACATCGTCGTGCACTCGCTCACCAAATACCTTGGCGGCCACGGCAACAGCGTCGGCGGCGCCATCGTCGACAGCGGCAAGTTCCCCTGGGCGCAGCACAAGGAACGCTTCCGCCGCCTCAACGAGCCCGACGTGTCCTACCACGGCGTGGTCTATACCGAAGCCCTCGGCCCGGCCGCCTACATCGGCCGCGCGCGCGTCGTCCCCCTGCGCAACATGGGCGCCGCCATCGCGCCGATGAACGCCTTCCTCATCCTGCAGGGAATCGAAACGCTCGCCCTGCGCATGGAACGCATCTGCGACAACGCCAAGCGCATCGCGCATTTCCTGTCCGCGCATTCCAAGGTGGCGTGGGTGAATTACGCCGGGCTGGAGAACCACCCGGATTTCCCGCTGGTGAAAAAGATGATGGGCGGCTCCGCCTCCGGCATCCTGTCCTTCGGGCTGAAGAATGTCGACCAGGCCGACCCGCGTGCCGCGGGCGCGCGCGTGCTCGATGCGCTCAAGCTCTTTACGCGCCTGGTCAATATCGGTGACGCCCGGTCGCTGGCGACGCACCCGGCCTCAACCACGCACCGTCAGCTCAACCCCGAAGAACTGAAGAAGGCAGGCGTATCGGAAGACATGCTGCGCCTCTCGATCGGCATCGAGCACGTCGACGACCTGATCGCCGACCTGGAACAGGCGCTGGACCAGGCCTGAGAAGAAAGAAGAAGAAAGGAAGTCGGATCAGGCGACTTCCGCCGGCGCCTCGCAGCTCGCACGCACGGCGCGTTCGAGCAGGCGGGCAAAGGCCACGAGTTCCTTTTCCGAAGCCAGGTCGTTCAGGAAGAAGTTGTTGTCATCCTGGAAGGCGAGCCCGGCATGCCGGGCCATGGCAAGGATGTGAAGCTTGCTGATGTGTTTGCAGGAGCTGTTGGTCATGATGCAATGCCTGTGGTCGATACTGCCTGGGACGCTGCAATGTTCATGCCAATCGGAAACGCCGTGCTTGCCCTGAACGGGGGCGCGGCGCCTCCCGCCGATTTCCATTACCGGCACTTTTCGGCGTGCGCTTTCCTGATATCGGCAAGCAGCTCGGCGCGTTCCTCGGCGCCGCCGATTTTTTGCCCCCCGACATATGCGAACGCGCAGTTCATGCGGTCCGCCTGCGCCTGATAGCCCACGTACATCTTGATCGCTTCCGCGGACTGCGCGCACTCCTGCGGGGTCGGCTTGCGATTCTTGATATCGGGAAGGCTGGCGATCTTTGCCGAGACGGGCTTGAGCAGCGCTTCGCATTGCTGCTGCGTGGAAGCGTGCGCGGCGGTCAGCCCGCCGGTCATGGTCAACAGTGCGGCCAGGAACAGGCGCATGGTGTTCTCCTCTCTGATGTTGTTCGACAAGTGTGCAAGAGCATAAAGGGTTTTACGCTCCGGCGCATCCATGAGAGGATGCTTCAGGGAAGTTTTCCTGCGATCACCGGCCGCAACTTTTCAAACCGGCGCGGGACAAACAATGAGACATCTTTGAACGGAGTCGGAACACCTATGGCAATAGACCTGCAGGCTGTCCAGGAACTGATCAAGGAAATCGAGCTGGCCGATCCCATCGACTGGGGCATGCTCAACATCAACGAAGACGACGCCATACGCCTGATCGCCATGTCGGTGGTCGAGCACTATGAGAGGAACGTCAAGCCCATGTCGGAGGACGAGCGCGAATACATCTTCGTGTCGTCGATCGCAAAGCTGACGCTGGAGAATTTCGCGCTCAATATCAAGCTGGCGCAGGCGACGGGGAATGCGGGGATGGATTCGGGCGAGCCGGATTGATTTCCCGAGCGGCTTCCTGAAGAAGCCGCGCATCCGGCCTCCGCAAGACAAACCGTAACGCCCGCTACTTCATCCCGATCATCGCTCCGTCATCCCGACGAAAGTCGGGGTCCAGCGTCTTCCTAACGCCTATCAACGTCGCTGGATCCAAGCGTCACCCGATCTGACGTCCCTACGCTGCTGCAGAAGCTGAGCAGCATCAAACCCCGCACCCGACCCGTTCCTCCAAGCCCGATCAACCCTCGTCATCCCGACGAAAGTCGGGATCCAGCGTCTTAACCGGAGCCCACAAACCTAACCAATCAGCCCCAAATTAGCGCCCTGCTAACAGTTCTTGCGCCCGCCGCGACAAAAAAAGAGAGTTGAAGGCACGTCGTTTTCTGAGCGGCGTCCCCCTACATCACTTGAATCACTTGACGCGCTTCGACCCGGTCGAGATTGCGAGGACAAGATGGGCATCTTCGGCATCAGCATGAATTGTTGTGGATACGACCGGCGGAACGAGCAGATAAATGAAGCTGACTTAAGCAGAGAGTCGCAGGTCAAAAAAAAGAATCAGCAAGACCAGCCGAGCCCGGATGTCGGACATAACGAGAATGCCGGACAAAACCCAACCTCGACTGATACCCAAGCTGGCACAGGTGAAGCGAAGTGTGACGCCGACCCGGTTTCCAGGACAGTCGACGACGTTGAAGGCGATACATCCGAACTAGACCAAACCATCAAATCTGACGGAATAGAGCTTCCGGATGTCGATCCATTAAAAGCGCACGAAAACCCGGATCATAAAGGGATAGTGGATCCAGATAGTGGCAGAACCGCTGACCACACCCCGCTGAAAATCCATGTTCCAAGTAACGACTTGCGGCGAGGATCATCAACTGAAGTCGGTTCGAGGAGCGCGCCCGACCTGAACGAGTCGATGGCGAGTTTGTCGATCGAGCATGATCTCAGGGCGCTAGGGCGCGACGACAATGTCCGCCAGCGCAATCAGCACCCCGTCCAACCTAACATCGATCAATCCACCGAATCGGTCCAAAAGACCGATCAAAAAGCGATAGTGGCTCCAGATAATGATGGAACGCCTAATTCCAACCTGTCGAAAATCACCAATCCCCTAAATACCGGTATGTTGCGAGGGTCGTGGAGACGGCTTTCGATGACGTTAAGCGATTCGAGCAGGCAGGATTCACTGGCCGAGGTTGAACGAAATGGGCTAGTGCGCGACAACGACGTCAAACAGAACAATCGGCACCTAGTCAAACTTAACACCGATCAATCCGCCAAATCGGACCAAAAGACCAATCAGAAAGGGATCACGATTCCGGATCGTGATGGAAAGCCTGATCCCGGCCTGCCGAAAATCACTGATCCCAAAAATACCAGCAAGTGGGGAGTGTCTTCCAGCCAGTTTTCGATAACGTCAACCAATTCGAGCACGCGGAATCCATTGGTCGGGGTTTATCGAAATGCGCTAGTGAGCGGCGAAAATGCCCATTACAGCAATAATTTCTCCAACCTACTTTGCACCCTTCAAGGCATGAAGGTTGATCGCGATCCCTACGTGTCATCGGGACAGGTCACCAGGCAAGAATTTAATCCGTTCACCGCCGGACAGTATCGAAGCATCTACGGCGAGTGGGCTGTCGCGAACGTCATTAGTATCGCGATCACGGCAGCAAAGATTGGAGAGGCCCAAGAAGTCGACAGCAATGACAATCCGATTCCCGACGCGGTCGACGATCCCGAGGCGGATGACGAGTTATCCAAGTTCGTTGGTTGGAATAACGATGATGACAACAGGCTCACGCAACAGATCTTCGAAGCATGTCGAAGTAGAAAGGAACCCCAGGTTATATACCGATTGCTTCGTTCGACGAATCCAAGTTCACTCATAACGAGGATTGAGGGCAACTTGTCCGATTTCGTGGACAACGTCCCGCCGGAGTTACGGCATCCAAAGGCCCTGACCCTGTTGAACGCAGTATCCTATCGCGGCGAGCCGTCAATGTTAGATCTTCTGCGTCCGCAGATCCTTACTCTTCATAGCGTGGCGATCTCAAATGCGAGTGACGATGTTGAACCTTATGGTCCATTGCACTGGGTGCACGCCTCGATTCTTTGGAATTTTTGTCTCGATCAGCCCTTCCTGGAGATCTTTCGTTTAATGGGAGTAGGAAAGAGAAATCGGAAAACAATTGGAGCCGAATTCGACGAAAATTCTACTAAAAGGAAGCCCCTGGATCCCTGCGATGAACAAGTCGGCAAACAGGTTGCCCAGCTGCTCGCCGGCGCCTTGCATGGCCTCCATGACGCGGAACTGTACGGTCATCCTATTGCATCGGACCCAGTCTTCGAAGGATTGGCGCGGGAAAGGTTACTTTCTGCATTCGATTTTTTTCTGAAAACATTCGTGCCGACTGATCATGTTTTACTTTCCTGGGATCGTCAGGTGGAAAATATCTTTAAGGGGATCAGAGCTTCGGGGCACGCAAGAGCGAATTTGGAGGCGCTTTTTATTTCGCTTAAGGAAATTGAGGCTGTCGATCACGTACGCGTCAAGGGCGAGGGGGCGCTCGCTCGGATGGAGTTAAAGACTCTGCCGCGCGACTCGCTGACATTTAAGATCCTTGAAAAGCTTATGCGCCACAGGGCCTCTCTGCAGAAGAAGGTGTGGTGACAAGGACATTGAAAGGCAGGGTACGGCGATGGCGTTCAGCGAGTTAAAGAATAGCGCTTCGGCGAGTCCGTCCCGCGGACGAATTTCCGCAACATCGACACAACACGTGCTGCCGTCGCGGTCTACTTTTGTTACAGAGGACGGGGGGAAGGTATACCGAACAGCGTATGCAGGGGGAGCATGTCCCCCGCTACTGCTTCTGCCGACGATGCCGTCTACCGGCTCTGGCTGAAAATCAGGCTTCCTTGCAAACGCATAAGCATCAAGCCGTCGCTCTCTTGACGACCTTGCTTCTCATGCGCGAAGAATTTGATGGTGCCCAGAAGAGGACTCGAACCTCCACATCCTAAGACACAACGACCTCAACGTTGCGCGTCTACCAATTCCGCCATCTGGGCAGCGAGAAGGTCGCAATTATAACGGAACGCCGGCGGGAAATGCCAGCCCTTTGCGCGAGTGCCGTTCACCTGAGATAGCAAGATGACCCGGTCATCCCGGCGAAAGCCGGGATCCAGTGGCGTTATCGGGCGCCTGTTAAGACACTGGATCCCGACGTTCGTCGGGATGACGGGCGACCGGTGCGAACCGCATTTCCCTTGATTTCCCCCACGGCCCGCCTGATTCACGATCTTCGGTCAGCCCACCCCCTCACCGATCATTCTTCGGACAAATCCCCCAATTTCGCCTGGAACAAAGGTATGGAGGGTGATGCCCATAAGCAAATGAGAAATGCTTCGTTCCTTCTCTACATCGGTTTCGTTAATCTTCCGCACTTTCGCGCCCGGCAGTCCATCCCAACGTGATCCATATCGAGCATCTCCAAAAGAGTTACCAGGTCGGCGGCCGCGCCATCAGCGCGCTGCGTGACATCAATCTGCACATCCCGAAGGGAAAAATCTTCGGCATCATCGGCCGCTCCGGCGCGGGCAAGAGCACGCTGCTGCGCACCTTCAACCTGCTCGAACGTCCGAGCAGCGGCACCGTGCGCATCGACGGCGTGGATATCACGACCCTCGCCAAGGGGGAACTGGACCGCACGCGCCAGCGCATCGGCATGGTGTTCCAGAACTTCAGCCTGCTGTCGGCGAAAACCGTCGCGGCGAACGTGGAGTTTCCGCTCAAGCTGGCCGGCGGCCATTGCAGCGAGGCGCGCCGCCGCCGGGTGGATGAGCTGCTGGAACTGGTCGGCCTGAGCGAGCACAAGGACAAGTATCCGGCACAGCTCTCGGGCGGGCAGAAGCAGCGCGTAGGCATCGCCCGCGCCATCGCCAATGCGCCGCAGCTCCTGCTGTGCGATGAAGCGACGTCCGCGCTCGATCCCGAGACCACGCAGTCCATCCTGTCGCTGCTGGCCGAGATCAATGTGCGGCTCGGGCTGACGATCGTGCTGATTACCCATGAGATGCAGGTCATCCGCAGCATCTGCGACCTAGTGGCGGTGATCGATGCCGGCGAGATCGTCGAGAGCGGCGAGGTGGCCGATGTGTTCCTGCATCCGAAGCATCCGGTCACGCGCAGCTTGGTCGCCGAGTACACGCATGACGATTTCGATGCCGCCGGTGGCACGGCAGGCGGCGGCCGGCGCTTGCGCCTCACGTATGTCGGCGATGCCGCCTACCAGCCCATCCTGACGCATGTGGTCGAGCAGACGCGCGCCCGGATCACGATCCTGCAGGGGGCGGTGTCGCGCATCAAGGACAAGCCTTACGGGCAGCTGCTGGTGGAGGTCGGCGGCAATGACGAGGAAGCCGCGGCGGTGCTCGGCCTGTTCCGCAGCCTCAATGTGCATTGCGAGGTATTGAACTGATGGATTTCTCGAATATCGATTGGGCCGACATCGGCCAGGCCACCATCGACACGCTCACCATGACCGGTGTGTCGCTGGTCTTTACCGTCCTCCTCGGCCTGCCGCTCGGCGTGCTGCTGTTCCTGACGGCGCGCGGGCAGCTGCTTGAGCAGCGCGGGGTGTATGCGGTGCTGTCGCTGGCGGTCAATGTGCTGCGTTCGCTGCCCTTCATCATCCTGCTGATCGTGATGATTCCGCTGACGCTGGTGCTGGTCGGCACCTCGCTCGGCGTCGAGGGCACGATCCCGCCGCTGGTTGCCGGCACCACGCCTTTCTTCGCGCGCCTGGTGGAGAACGTGTTGCGCGAGGTCGACCGCGGCGTCATCGAGGCTTGCCAGGCGATGGGCGCGAAGACGCACCAGATCGTGATCAATGCGCTGCTGCCCGAAGCCCTGCCCGGGCTGCTCGCGGCCGCCACCGTCACCACCATTGCGCTGGTGTCCTATGCCGCGATGTCGGGTGTGGTCGGCGGCGGCGGGCTGGGCGATCTCGCGCTGCGTTACGGCTATCAGCGCTTCCAGACGGACGTGATGATCGTGACCGTTTCCATTCTCGTCGTGCTGGTCCAGTTGCTGCAGTACGGCGGCGACCGATTGGTGCGCCGTTTCACCCGCAGGTAATCTTTTTTTACAGGAGTGTTTATGCGTTTCAAATTTGCATTGCTGCTCGCGTCGTCCCTGAGCCTCGTCCCGCTGGCGGCTCATGCCGCCGATAAGCTGACCATCGCCGCTACGCCGGTTCCGCACGCGGAGATCCTGGAGTTCGTCAAGCCGCAGCTCGCCAAGCAGGGCGTTGACCTGCAGGTCAAGGTGTTCACCGACTACGTGCAGCCGGCAGTGCAGGTGAACGAGAAGCGCCTGGACGGCAACTTCTTCCTGCATCAGCCTTATCTCGACGAGTTCAAGAAGGGCCACAAGAATGACATCGAAGTGCCGGTGGCCAAGGTGCACGTCGAACCCTTCGGCGCCTACTCGGCCAAGCACAAGAAAGTGGCCGACCTGCCGGACGGCGCAACCGTTGCCATTCCCAACGATCCGTCCAACTCCGGCCGCGCGCTCCTGCTGCTGGAACGCCAGGGCCTGCTCAAGCTGAAGGATACGAAGAATATCTCGGCCACCCGGAAGGACATCGTGTCCAACCCGAAGAACCTGAAGATCCGCGAACTGGAAGCCGCGACCCTGCCGCGCGTGCTGAACCAGGTCGACCTGGCGCTCATCAACACCAACTATGCGCTGGAAGCGAAGCTCAACCCGGTGAAGGATTCGCTCTTCATCGAGGATGGCAACTCGCCCTACGCCAACCTGCTGGTGGCGCGCGAGGATAACAAGGACAGCCCGGCGATCAAGAAGCTGGCGACGGCGCTGAACTCTCCCGAAGTGAAGAAATTCATCGAAGAGAAGTACAAGGGCGCCGTGGTGCCCGCGTTCTGAGACGGTTGATCAGGACTAATCGCGGCCCGGGGCCGCGATCCCGTCGAGGCCCTTGGGAATGCGTGCGAACAACTCGCCGGCCGGCACCGGCAGCGCGAGATTGAATTCCTGGCGGAGCACGGCTTCGTAAGCCTGCGCGTCTTCGATGCGGCGCGTCTGCCCAGTCGAAGTCATCAACCTGTCGTTGATCAATCCCGTGCGTCCGCGTGAGGTCACGGTCTGGATCAGCAGGTTGTTGCGGAAGATCGAGGAGGGATGGGTGGCCGTGAACCAGTTCAGCGGCTCGTAATCCACCGGCAGGCATGGGTCCAGGCCGAAGCGGTAGAGCGGGCTCCAGCCTTGCGGCGTCAGTGCCTCCACCGCATGCATGCCGGCCTCGGCCACGATGCGCATGGGGCCGGTCGGCGTGTCCTGCTCCAGGCCCGGTACGAGCAGGAGCGGGACATTGAACAACTGGCCACCGAAGCCCGCATCCACGATAAAGGACTGGCCGGGCGCATCACCCACCTCGGCCTTGAGCAGCATGTGCGTGCGCGGCCGCGCGGGCATATCGGGCGGGGCCATCCACACCACGCGCGCCGCGAGGGCGGTGACCGTCATCCCCAGCGTGACCAGCACATCGCGCAGCAACGCGTTCTGCTCGAAGCAATACCCGCCGCGACCATTGACGACCAGCTTTTCATGCAGCGCTGCCGGCGACAGCACGGGCGTGCGGCCGAGAAAGGGATCGATGTTCTCGAACACGATCGCCGCCGGATGCTTCGCGCAGATTTCCTTGAGGACATCAAGCGTGGGCGTGCGCGGGCCGGTATAGCCGATGCGGGCGAAGTAGATGTCTGGTGTGTCCATGGCAGGCAGATTATCACCGTTCGAATTCTCCGGCAGGCGATGCAGGCTGCCGATTCCCGGATTTTGTGCTTGAATGCTCCTGTTGGCCATGCAGATCAAAACCAAGGAGACATCATGAAAACCAACGCTTCCGTCGCCCGCTATTCCTCGTTCCGCGAGTTCTATCCCTTTTACCTCGGCGAGCACGCCAACCAGACCTGCCGCCGGCTGCACTTCATCGGCAGCACGCTGGTCCTCGCCGCGCTGGTCTGGGTGCTCGCCACGCAGAACTGGATGGGGCTGCTGCTGTTGCCGCTATTCGGTTACGGCTTTGCGTGGGTCGGCCATTTCTTCTTCGAGAAAAACCGCCCCGCGACCTTCTCCTATCCGTTCTACAGCCTGCTCGGAGATTGGGTCATGTACTGGCAGATCCTGACCGGGAAGATCCGCTTCTGATCACGCCGCATGCCGGACGCGCTGCTGTCCGGCATACGCCTGCTGCAGTGCCTGCCTGGACTGGCGGACGAACCTCAGCATCTCCATGTCTTCCGTGCGGCAGGCCAGCCCGACCTTGCGCCTGAAGCCGCTGTCGTGCTTCAGCGGCCTGACCACTGCCTGCGTCAGCCCGTCGCAATGCGATTCCGGCAGGATCGCAATCCCCACGCCCATTTCCACCAGCGCCGGCACGGTTTCCTCGCGCTCCACCGTGGCGCGTACATCCGGCGCGATGTGCGCGCGCGCCATGGCTTGCGCGAACAGGCGGCTCAACGGACAGGCGGAGCGGGTGATGAAAGGCGCTCCGTGCAGGTCGGCCGGTTCGAGCTGCGCCTTGAAGCGCAGTGGATGGTTGCCGGGAATGAGCGCCACATAGTCTTCTTCCCAGAGCGGCAGCATCCATTCGTCGGCGCTCTTGAACTGCTCGCAGGCGAGCTTCAGGTCGAAGGCTTCGCCTTCCTGCACCAGCTTGAGCTGCACGCCCGGCATGCGCTGGTAGAGCAGGTCGATCAGCGGCCCGGCGCGGCGCACCAGCATGTCGCAGGCGAGCAGCAGGCGCAGCTCCCGCTGCGGCGGGCTGGAAAAGCTCTGCATGATCGCCTGCGATTCCGCCAGCAAATCCTTTGCCCGCGGGTAGAGCTTCTCGCCGTCCGCGGTCGGCCTCAGGCCTTGCCGCGCGCGCTCGAACAGGCGCGTGCCGAGCGACGTTTCCAAATTCTGGATCGCCGCGCTGATCGAGGGCTGCGCAATGAAGCAGCGCCGGGCGGCGGCACTGATCGAGCCTTCTTCATAGGCAGCGACGAAATACTTCAGGGCGCGCAGGTCGAACATAAGAAATCGTCCATAGGAAATTTATAGGGCAAGCATATTAATAAAATATTATGCCTATTCCTGCATTCCCGCTAGAGTTGTGGAACGAACAATAACGAAAGACGACCATGCCCAGACTGCTCAGACTGTTCATCGCCATCCTGCTTGCTTCCATCTTTGCCGCCGCGCACGCCCAATCGGATCTGCCGTCGGTCGGATTCAGCCTGATCAAGACCGGCAGCCTGCGCGTGCGCGAGGGCATGATGTATGCCGGCGGCAGCTTCGGGAAGGATGCGGAGACAGTGTTTTCCGCGGTGCTGGTCAAGCACGGGGGCGAGTTCTTCCTGTTCGACACAGGCCTGGGCAGCAAGATCGCCGAGCAATACAGTCAGGACATGCCGCTCTGGAACCGTCCCTTCTTCCGCTACGAGGAGCCGGTCACGCCGGCGCGCGTGCAGCTCGACAAGGCCGGCATCGGGCCGATCCGGCGCATCGTGCTCAGCCACAGCCACTGGGATCATGTGAGCGGTATCGGCGATTTCCCGGAGGCGCAGGTGTGGGTGCCGGAGCAGGAGCTGGCGGTGATCCGCCAGCCGGTGTCGTCGCTTGGCGGGCCGTGGCCCTCGCAGGTGGGTGGCGAGTCGATCCGCTGGCAGACGCTCGAATTCAACCCCAAGCCCTACGAAGGATTCAGCCACAGCGCCGACCTGTTCAATGACGGCAAGGTGGTCTTGGTGCCGATGTTCGGGCACACGCCGGGATCGGTCGGCATGTTCGTGACGGTGGATTCGGGACGGCGCTATTTCTTTGTCGGGGACGTGGTGTGGAACGCGGACGCGGTGAAGGGCGCAAGCCCCAAGTTCTGGGCCGCGCGCCTGCTGGTGGACAAGGATGCGGACCGCACGATGCGCACCATCGAACAGGTGCGCGCAGTGCTGGAGAAGAAGCCCGACACCGTCGTGGTGCCGGCCCACGACGGGCAGGTGCAGGGCGCGCTCGGTTATTTCCCTGCATGGATCAGATAGCGCGTGTGGCCGGAGCATGGCCGCCCCGGCCGTCGCAATCAGAACTGGTGACGCACGCCGACGTTGAACTGCCGGCCGTTCTGCCCGTTGGCAAACGCATTCAGGCGCACCGCGGGATCATTCTCGGTATAGCTGAACGAAGTGTAGATGTTGGTACGCTTGGACAAAGGCTGGATGAAGCCCAGCGCCAGCTGGTCCGATTCACCCGCGGCGATGTCGCGCACATCGTTGCGGATGAAGGAGGCCAGGACAGTGCCCGAGCCGATCGGTGCCGAAGCGCCGACCAGCCAGCTGCGGCTGTCGACGGTGCCTGCCTGTTCCACTTCCGTGTCGGCGAAGGCTGCGTGCGCCTTGGCGAAACCGAAATCGAAGGTGCCGCCGATGAAGGCCGTGCGCAGGTCTGCGGTGCCGGCGCCGAGGAAAGGCGTGGTGGCCGGCAGCGTGGCGGTGTTGGCGTCATGGTAGGCGAACTGCACATTGATCGGGCCGTTCACGTACGCCAGGCCGGCGGCGATCTGCCGTGCGGTCGAGCGGTCGCCTGCCACTTCGCCGAAGCCGTAGCTGGCGGTGCCGGTGAAACCGCCGAGGTTCGGCGTGGTGTAGTTGATCGTGTTGTCGGTGCGCAGGAAGGGGTCGACCACATACAGGCTGGAGCCGAACATGCGCTGCGCATTGCCCGCGAGGTTGATGGCGAAGGGATCGACCGCCAGCAATGCGTAGTAGAGCGGCGTCTGCTGCCGGCCCAGCTTCACGGAGCCGAAGCCGCCGTTCAGCCCGACCCATGCCTGGCGGCCGAACATGCGGTTGCCCTGACCCAAGGTGCCGGTGTCGACATTGAAACCGTTTTCCAGCGTAAAGCTTGCATTCAGGCCGCCACCGAGGCTTTCCGTGCCGCGAATGCCGAAGCGCGAGCCGGAATGCAGACCGCTATCGAGACGCCATACGTTGTCCGCAGCGGTCACATTCCTGTCGTAGGAAATGCCGGCATCGACGATGCCGTAGATGGTGATGTTGTTCTGCGCGGACGCTGTCCCTGCCAAGGCCCCCAACGCGCCGGCGACGACGACGGAGAGAAGAGATTTTTTCATGCGTGCACCCTTTGAAATGTTCGTTGGAATACATGTCCTTTTCTGGATCCGTTTTCAGTTGACATGAACGAGGCGGCAAGATGTTTGTGCAGGATCAGTTGCCTCCCAAAGCGGTGTCTTTTTTGTGGGGTGTGCGTTGTATTTTTGCGATAGAAGTGGTGACCCAGTTCAAGTAATGTCCGCGCGTCAGCGATACGCGAGGGCATGCATGCCTGGAGCGCTTGCTTAACATGCGGTATCGACCCTGCTATGATGTGCCGCTTCAACGATTGAAGGGATCGCCATGAACCTCGAAGAAGCGCTGGCCAAGGATGCGGAAATCCGCCAGAAACTCCTCGCTGCCATCGCCGCTCAGCACGAGCTCGATCCCAAGTCCGCCGGCAAGACCGACGGCTGCATGCTCGGCAACTGGCTGCATGGGGAAGGCGAACGCAAGTTTCCGTTCGTGAAGAGCTTCCAGCCCTGCGTCGACGCGCATGCCGTCTTTCATGCGGAAGTGGAGAAGGTCGTACGCCAGATCAACCTCGGCGAATACGAGCAGGCCAAGGCGATGCTCGGCAGCGGGACACCGTGCACCAAGGCATTCCTCGCGCTCGTGGCGGCGGTTCGGCAACTGAAGACCGATGCGAAACTCGCATAATGGCTACCCTCGATCCCAAACCGAACAATACCTGTCCGCTGTGCGGCGGGCCTAACGGCTGCGCGCCGGCTGCCGCCGGCAGCTTCGACGCGCCGTGCTGGTGCACCACCGCAGTGATCGATCCCTCCGCGCTGGCACGCGTTCCGGAGGCGCAGCGCAACCTCGCCTGCATCTGCCGCCGGTGTGCGACCGGGAAGGAAGAGGCCGGTACCAACTAGGGCCGCGCCCGCACCCGGCGATGCAGGATCGCCAGCGCCAGGCAATGCCATTCCCACTCGTCATGGAAGAGCGCCGCGCTTTTCTCCATGTACACGTATTTCCAGCCCTGCTCGCAGCACTCCGGGCAATCGAGGTCGGGAATCGCGCTCGCCATTGCCGCAGCGAAGCGCTCCAGGTCTTCGAGGGTGATTTCCTGTTTGTCCATATCGAAAAGACTTGTTCGCGGAACGATTGTTCCTGCTGCAGCTTTTGGGATCACGCTACAATCGCTTGTTGCACTACCGCATCCATTTCACGAATGACACCATGAGCGACTTCCCCACCGACATCTTCAAGGAACCTGCCGAAATCGACGTCAATACCCTCGCCAACCTCGGCCCGCTGCGCCGCATGGCCGGCGTCTGGGAAGGCCGCCGCGGCCTCGACGTGAAGCCGAAGGCGGACGGCCCGCGCAAGCAGGCCTTCGTCGAGCGCATGGAATTGCAGCCGATCGATCCCGTCACGAACGGGCCGCAGCTGTTCTACGGATTGCGTTATCACACCCACGTGACCAAGCCGGACCAGGTGAAGACCTACCATGAACAGGTCGGCTACTGGCTGTGGGAACCCGCGACCGGCACCATCATCCACACCCTGGCCATTCCGCGCGGGCAGATCGCGATGGCATCCGGCACGGCGAGTGCGGATGCAAGCAGCTTCGAACTGGTCGCGCGGCGCGAGGCGGAGGATTTCGGCATCCGCTCCAATCCTTTCCTCGAACATGCATTCCGCACCGTCGAATTCCGCATCAAGGTGACCATCAATGACGACGGCACCTGGGGCTACGATGAAGACACGGTGATGATGATCCGCGGCCAGGAAGAACCCTTCCACCATACCGACCGCAACCTGCTGGCGAAGGTCGCCGAGCCCACGCCGAATCCACTGGCGCGTTAAGGGCAAGGCTCCGGACTACCAGCGCTTCTTGATGCGGTAATCGTGCTCCGGCACGATGCGCGTCGAACCGATCAGCGGGCTCAAGCCCATCACCAGCTGGGTCAGCGTTTCCGGGGGCAGGGACCAGACCTGTCCCTGCGGCACCGGCACCCGCGATGCCGCGGCGATCACCGGTGCCGCCCATTCAGCATCCGGTGTCACGTCGAGCAGGATTTCGCCTTCCGGCGTGGTGTGCATGTAGATGTCGCCGCCGGCCGACAGCGTGAAGCAGATGCCGTAGCCGGGGGCATTCTTCTTTTCGATCGTGCGCTGCAGGTCGCGATTGTAATTGTCGATCCACGCTTCGACATCGTAAGTCGTCTTCAGGTGGATCCAGGGGCGCGCCGGCGGGTCGTCGCGGCGGCCGTCGTCGTTGCTGTCCATCAGTTGCTCCGCAAAGTCGTTTCGATTTGCGACTATACAGGATGGGGGAGTGGCGGGGTTCGGTGCGCTCTATCGACTTTACGGTTCTTTATGTGCGGTGGTGGGTTTCGCTGCGCTCTACCCACCCTACGGTTCTTTATAGAGGACGGTAGGGTGGGTAGAGCGCAGCGAAACCCACCGCGCATCTACCGATAGAACGCCCCATACACATCGTTATTGCGGGAGCAGTTGCTGGGAACCCAGGCCGCCACCGCTTTCCCGCTCGATGCGTCCATCGCCAGCGCGTGGCCGTTGCCGCAGTTGTACGGGGCGAGGTTGACCACGCTGCTCCAGCTCCCGCTCGAGGCCGACCAGGTGGCGAACTGGGTGTGCGCGGCAAGCCATACCATTATCGCGTCGCCATTCTCGCGCAGGCGCACGACCGGCATGAATGCGCCGCGGTTGTACACGTTGACCGGGGCGCTCCACGCACCGTTCGCGTCCATCCTTGCGGCGAAGGCGTAACCGCTCGACGCCACCGCGACTTCCTGTTCCCAGGCGATGAAGCCGCCGCCATCGTTCAGCGCGGCGAAGGGGGCGAAGCTGCTGCCCGGCCGGTCCTCGATAGTCGCCGGCGCCGACCACGCGCTGCTGCCGTCAAAGCGGCTGGCATGCACGGAACTGCCGGTGCCGTCGTCCTGCAGCCAGGCCACCAATGCGTTGCCGTTCGGCGCTACCGCGACCGAGGGCATCGAAGCCGGTGCCGTCAGCGTATCGAGGGTGCGCGCAGGCGCAGCGGCTCCGGCGGCATCGATGCGTGCGGCGCGGATGTTATCGATGCCCGCCGTATCCTTCTCCACCCAGGCCAACAAGGCATTGCCCGCGGCATCGATGCCTGCCTGCGTCATGCCGGAGGCACTCGACGAGAGCCGTATGGGGTTGCGCCATGTGCCCGCGTTGAACGTGGCGGCGCTGACGCTGCCCGCCTCGCTCCACGCGGCTACGGCCCGGCCTTGCGCATTCATTGCGAGGACCGGATAGGAAGCGCCGGCAGCCGACGCGTCCAGCCGGACGGGCACGCTCCAGGTGTCGGATGCGTGGTTGTAGCTCGCCGCCCAGACATGGGGCCGGTCACCGGCCGTCGCGCTCCATACCGCAACGGCGTCGCCGGTCGCGGGGTTCATCGCTACCTGCGTCGCTGTCTGGAACCTGCCGTTGGCGCGCAGCGAGGGCTGCGTATTCATCTCCGGCAAGTCGATCGTGCGCGGGGCGCCGATGGTGGCGCTGTTCACATTCCCGTGTACCGCGAACACTGCTATCCGCGTACCGGTATCCTGGGCGAACACGGTGAGGGTTTCGCCATTGGCCGCGATCGCGACCGACGGATATTCCGCCTTCCCGGGCTGTTGCTCGAAGGGCGCATCAATGGTCCATGTCGGGGGCAGGCGCGTGCTGCTCGGGCTGAGCGTTGCCGCCGGTCCCTGCGCCTCGCCGCCGCCGCATCCCGCGGCCAGGGCGGCCGCGGCAAACACTGCCGCGCAAATCCTAGTACCCATGTCTTTCCTCATCTTCGGCATACCGGTGGGAAATGCCTATCGTAAGCGCCGCCCCCGGTGCGCCGCCACCCGCGCGGACTGACTTGCGGAGCCAGCCGCTTGACCCGGGAAGCCGCGAACCAATCGCGCGCGCGTCTGCCTCAGCAACAAGACATCCACGACCAAGGAGTGCATCATGAATACGGACAAGAACCAGGGCCGCGTGGCGGAACCGGCCGAAGAGGAAATCAAGAAGCACGGCGACCCGATGAAGCAACAGGTTGCCGAGGCGGCAGGGAAGGAGCCGCCGAAAGAGGAAAGGAAGCCGGACGAAGGAGACGGGGAACGCTGAATGCGTTTCAGGCGGCGCGCACCGGGATGACCTGCCGCTGCGCTTCCAGCGCGCGCGCCCTCAGCTGGCCGCAGCCACCGTCCACTTCCTGCGCGGCGGAATCGCGCAGCTTGGCCAATACCCCGCGACGGTGCAGGATACGGATCATTTCCCGGCAACGCTCGGTCGCCGGCCGCCGGAAGGCGAGGTCGGGCACCGAATTGTAGGGAATGATGTTGAGCACGCCGTATTTGCCTTTGAACAAGGCAACGATGCCCTCTATTTCAC
>Ga0196971_1000783_pt1 | contig 18673 bp, 11 predicted proteins | sample S1v_1013CmetaG_FD_148660 | JGI IMG/M metagenome (GOLD analysis project Ga0196971, IMG submission 148660) | Soil microbial communities from Anza Borrego desert, Southern California, United States - S1+v_10-13C | ecosystem: Environmental > Terrestrial > Soil > Desert | place: USA: California... | reverse complement strand
TCGGCGACGCCGATGATGACCGACTGGCCCCAGCCCTTGTGGCAGCATTCGAGCGCCTGCCGCATCACCTTGGTATTGCCGATGCATTCGAACGAATAATCGGCGCCGCCGTCGGTCAGCTGCACGATGTGGTCGACGAGATTATCGACTACCTGCGGATTGACGAAATGCGTCATGCCGAACTTGCGCGCCATCGCTTCGCGCGCCGGGTTGAGGTCCACGCCGATGATCTTGTCGGCGCCGACCATGCGCGCGCCCTGGATCACGTTCAGGCCGATGCCGCCGAGGCCGAACACCACCACGTTCGCTCCCGCTTCCACCTTCGCGGTGAACACGACTGCGCCGATGCCGGTCGTCACGCCGCAGCCGATGTAGCAGATCTTGTCAAACGGCGCGTCCGGGCGCACCTTCGCAACCGCGATCTCGGGAACGACAATGTAGTTGGAAAACGTCGACGTGCCCATGTAATGCAGAATGGGTTTGCCGCCAAGCGAGAAGCGCGACGTGGCATCCGGCATCAAGCCTTTGCCTTGGGTGGCGCGGATCGCCTGGCAGAGATTGGTCTTGCGCGACAGGCAGAATTTGCATTGCCGGCATTCGGGCGTGTACAGCGGAATCACATGGTCGCCGACCGCGATGCTTTTCACGCCCGCGCCGGCCTCGACCACCACACCCGCGCCCTCATGGCCGAGGATGGCCGGAAACAGGCCTTCGGGGTCGGCGCCGGACAGTGTGTAGTAATCCGTGTGGCAAATGCCGGTTGCCTTCACCTCGATCAGGACTTCGCCGGCGCGCGGACCTTCGAGATCCACTTCTTCGATGGAGAGCGGCTTGCCGGCTTCCCATGCGACTGCAGCTTTCGTCTTCATGCGGACCTCTCCAGAACTGGGCGGCGGTTGGCGCCGGGCAATGGCGATTTCGACAGTTAAGTGATTAGATGGAAAATCCCTGCTAAGTTCGCTGCGGTTTTCCTGCTTGAAGCCGCCCGCCGTGCGTTGTGCTTGCCGCTTCCGTGTATGCCTAGCCGGTGCGCGCCTCGACCATTTTCCGCAGCTGTTCGCCGAGCTGTCCGATCAGTTGCGTGCGGCGCGTCGGGTTTGCGGCGGCGCGACGCGGGCGCTGCGCCCAGTCCGGGTGGCCGCGCGCGGCCTGCAGTCTGGAAAGCAGTGGCTTGAGTTCCGCTGGTTCGGCAGGCCGCCCGGCTGTGACCTTCCCCTGTGCGGCATGCCCGCGCAGCTCCAGTGCGGCCAGCAGCGCGACCATGTGCGCGGCCAGCACGAACAGCACTTCGTTTTCCAGCGTGAGTTCCTGCACGCCGCGCACCTTGTTGGCGAGCCTGCGCCCGAACTGGCCCCAGCCCTGGCTGGCGAGGCCGCCGATTGCGGCACCGGCGGCGGTGGCCGCGCCGAGCGACATTCCCGCGAACGCGATGTCGGCGGTGAGCCCGACCGCCGCGCCGACGGCGGCGCCGGTGCCGAGCTTGCGGCCGGCGTCGCGCAGGGTTTCGGGATTGAACAAGTCGTCTTCCCAGCGGCCGTCGAGCCCGGGCAGCGTGGCGGCGTCGGCGTCGCCGGGGCGAAAACCGTATACCGCCAGCAGGTCGTCGACCGCGGTGCGCGACGCGAGCAGCACGGCCGCGCGAAAGTCGCGGACGAAGCCCTCGCGCCGCGGCTCGTCCGCATAATCTTCCTCGGAAATCGGCTGCCGCATCGCGGCCAGCGACACCAGCAGGTCGGCGACGATGGTGCGCGCCGCTGCCTGCCGTTCGCGCCGCTGCTGCTCCAGGTGCTCCACCACGCGCATCAGGTCGGGGCGGCGTTCGCGCAGCAGCGTGGCCATGTCCTGGTACAGCAGCCGCTCCGAGCCGACGAAGGGCGCGACCGCGTCGAACTGCACGCAGGCATGCATGTTGTATGCGGCCAGCGTTTCCAGCCACTCCGTCTTGCGGCTGTCCGGCTCGCGCACGAAATTCAGCACCGGCATGACCGGCCTGGCGCACCAGGTCAGGATCTCGATTTCGGCGCGGAACTTCGGCAATACCGGCTCGCGCGTATCGATCACATACATGCCGGCATCGACCTCGAGCATCTTGCGCAACACCTTGGCTTCCTGCTCGAAGTCGCGGTTCGCTTCCGGCCCGCGCAGGAAGGCGCGCACCCGGTCCGGCGGCGTCGGGCATCCCTCCAGCGCCTTCATGTAATCCAGAAGGGTGACCGCGTCCTCCAGCCCTGGCGTGTCGAAGAATCGCACCGCGCTCGCGCCGCCCACCTTGAGGTCGACCGACTCCACATGGCGCGTCGTCCCCGGGCGGTCCGATATCTCGCCGAACGCGATTCGCCGCGTGAGGGTACGCAACAACGATGTCTTGCCGGCGTTGGTATGGCCGACGACGGCAACCTCGATCAACTCAGCCAAGGGCACCTCCCATCCAGTCCGCGGCACTGGCGCCGTCCGTGAAGCAACGGATGTCCGCCAGGCCGGACTGCGACAACCATGCATTCCAGCGCTGCGCGCCATGCTCCTGCCCGGCGGGTTCGAGCAGCAGCGCGGTGTGACCCGCATGGCGCGCGGCTTCGCGCAGGAAACGTTCGGTGCCGCGATCCGGCGTGGATGCGGCGTGACAGACGACCAGCAGCGTGCGTGGGCGCAGGCTGCCGAGCCGGTCGAGCAGCGCGCGCCGCTCGGCGCCGCTGCCGGCGATCTGCTCGACCAGCGTCAGCCCCGGCGGCAGCGGCTGCGGCGGCCATGCGGTTTCCGCCGGCAGTTCGAAACCGACCACCGCGCCGGCAGCGTTTTCGCTGGCAGAGGCGGCCGGTGCTGCGCGCTCCCCGGCGGGAGGCCGGTGCTCCTCGTCCACCACCACCGGCTGTTCCATGTCTTCGAAACGCACCAGCAGCTTCCGGTAATACGGGTCAGCGGTGTCGAGATGCATGCGCCGCACGCCGCGCCGCCATGCGGCCCAGCTCGCGATGCCGAGCACGACGCGCGGCAACAGGCCATAGACCAGGATGCAACCGATCAACCACCAGGCCCAGGCACGCTGGTTGGTGCCGGGGGCGGATGGATCGCGCAGCGTGGCCATGTCGGGCAAGGGAAAGCCGAGCCAGGAGGGCAGGGTGCCGGTAAGCGTGACGAAGCGCACGAAGAAACCGGGGTCGAGGATGGTGGTTTCCCATGTGAGGCGGTATGCCTGGAACGAGAAGGCGAATACCACCGCGGCCAGCACCAGCAGGAATGCGGCTGCCCATACCGCATGGCTGACGATGCCGAACGCCCACGGCAGCAGGCGAGCGCGCTGCAGCAGGCGGTGCGCGGCATGCGCCATGGTCAGCGCCTGCGGATGACGTTCGCCCGGCAGGCGGGCGAGCATCCAGAGCAGGATGTTGCCGAAGGAAAGGTATCCGAACAAGCCGGCGCCGCTGCGGGATATTGCCGCCAGCAGCCAGATGACGAGGGTGAGCGAGGGCAGCGCGAGCAGCGCGAAGAACGCCGTCACCGCATTGACGGTGCGGCCGCTGCCGATCACCGCGGCCGCCGTGCCGTAGGCGGTCAGGAATGCCAGCAATGCCAGCAGCAGCACGGAGAACCGTGCCGCGTGGCGCCAGCGCATTAGTTCACGGTCCAGCTTCAGGCGCCCGGCGAGCAGCTTTGCGCGCATCAGCAGGCGCTCCTCGCCACCGTTTGCGTTGTGGAATGCTTCCCGCAGCAGGTCCTGGTCTTCCAGAGGGCCATCCTGCTCGATGAGGCGGATCGTCTCCGCAAGCAGGATGGCGGCCGGGCGGTCACGCGGCGCGGGGCCGGCGCGGCCAGGACCGGTGAACGAGGCTGGCGATGGCGGCGACGCTGTGCGGGAGACAGTCATGCGCAAATAGTAGCAGTGGCGTGAAGGCGCAACCGGGGCGACGTCAAGCCGCGTTATTCCTTCCGGCAGGCCGCGGGGATTCTGCATTGCCCAGCGCCTGCCGGTTAAGACTTTTCGCGCCAGAACCGCTCCAGAATCGGCTTCGTGCTGATGCCGTGGATATAGATCGATAGCATCACGACGGTCAGCGTGATTTGCGCCAGTTCCCGCGCCAGGTTTTCCGGCAAGCCATGCTGGATGGCGTACATCAAATAATAAATCGAGCCGATGCCGCGCACCCCGAACCAGGCGGTGATGGCGCGCATGCGCATCGATGTGTCGGTGCCGGCGAGCCCGAGCAACACGCTGACCGGGCGCGCCACAAGAAACACAAAGGCCGCCACCGCAACCGCGCGCCAGCTCCAGGCACCAAGGTAGATCATGCCGCCCAGCAGAAGCACCAGCATCAGTTCGGACAAACGCTCGAGATGTTCCTTGAATACCAGCGCCTCGGCGCTGACGGTAAGCGGCGCCTGGTGATCCGGACTGGTCACGGCGGCGACCGACTTCGATGTATCCGATTCCAGCAAGCCCTCGCGGTCGCGCGGCGCGCCGGCAAGGCGCAGTTCCATGTGGCGCAGGGCGACGCCGGCAAAGAATACGGCAAGGAATCCCCAGGCTTTCAGCCACAGGCTCAAGCCGTAGACGACGGCAATCAGGCCAAGTCCGACGAGGTCATCGAGCACTTCGTGCTTGGGCTCGATGCCGCGCAGCGACCATCCAATGCGCGCAAGGAGCGCGCCGCCGGCGGCGCCGATCAGGATCGCACCAAGGGTGGCCCAAGCCACATCCATCATCAGCCATTTTTCGCCCGTGCTGCCGATTTCGTGCAATCCGAGCAGGCCAAGCCCCAGCATGACAAAAGGAAACGCGCTGCCGTCATTCATGCCTGCTTCCGAGGTCAGGATGAATCGCAGCCGGTCGTTGTCGCCGGCGTGCCGGACCTGAACGTCGGTCGCAAGCACAGGGTCGGTCGGCGCCAGGATCGCGCCAAGCAGGATGCCGGCGCCCCAGGGGAGCTGAAGTACGTAGTAACAGAATGCCGCGACCAGGCCGACGGTAATTGTCATCGACATCCAGGCCAGGCGGAACGACGGCCGCCATCGTTCCCATGTAACGGGGACGGGCATTTTGACGCCGGCCGAAAAGAGCGAAATCAGCACCGCGATTTCCGTCACCACCTCCAGTACGGCGGATTGCTGCAGCGGATCGAAATGAAAGATGCCGAGGAAAGTCGGGCCGAGAAGCAATCCGACGGTCAGGTAGAAGATCGCCGAGGTGATGGGTACGCGTGCGATGGTCGTTGCTGCAAGCCCGCGGGCGAGCATCAGGAAGCCAATCAAAACGAACCACTGGGCATTGGTCATGGGAAATGAGGACAGATGTTTGAATAGTGACTACCGCTGTCTGACCATCCCTTGATGCAATTTGCTCCTTTATCACGATGCAAATTACCCTTTGCTCAAACAGGCATTAGGCGGAGCGTCGTCGCGTAATGCGAGCTGGTGGTTCCTGGTGGACAGGCAATGATTGCATACGCGATCAAATGGCGAAATGTCATGCTTTTTTGCCATGCAGGCAGCGGGACTTTGCCAATGAAGCAGCCGGTGCGTAGCGCATCATGCCGGTCGGTCATCGTTCGATCTTGCCAATATCTTCATTAATTCACGAAGTCAATTTTTTTCTCAAGAACGGCCACCGGCTGCCGATATTCCTTGAGCTACATCAAATTGCTTCAAGGGAGCCCCATGTTTCAAAATCTTTCCATCAAAGCACGCCTCGTCGGCGTGCTTTTTTTTCTTTGTTTGCAATTGATCATCGGCGCTCTGCTCGGGATCGGAAACCTGAGTGTTGCGAACGATTCGATGAAATCGATTTACGATGACCGGCTGGTGCCGTTGGGGCAACTGGATCAGATTGTCCGCTTGCTCAACCGCAACGAGCTGTCGGTCGCCAAGGCGATTTCGGATGACCCGAAAGAGGCGGCGCAGCTGATGAATGAAGTGGACGAGAATATACGGCGCGCGTCAGCGGTATGGGATGCGTATATGGCGACTTACCTGACGCCGGAAGAAAAGAAGCTCGCCCTGCAGTTTGCGGAGGACAGAAAGAAGTTTGTCAGCGAGGCGTTGATGCCCGCAGTCGCGGCGATCCGCGCGCAAGATGTCAAACTGGCGACGGAAATTCTGCATGGCCCGATGGAAAAGATGTTCGAGCCGGTGCGGCGCGGAATCAACGACCTGATCCAGCTGCAGCAGGACGTAGCCAAGCGCGAGTTCGAAGAGTCGCAAGAGACATATCTGCTGGTGCGCAACAGCTGCATCGCCGGCCTGCTCGTCGGCCTGCTGTTCGCGGCGGCCGTCGGTTACTGGCTGTTGCGCGCGATCTCTCGGCCGCTGGAGCAGGCGATCACGATTGCCGATGGCATCGCATCCGGCGACCTCACGCAATCCTTCCCGCGAGCGTCGAAAGATGAAATGGGCCGCTTGCTGTCGGCATTGAAGAACATGAACGACAGCCTGGTCAGGATCGTCGTGCAGGTGCGCTCCGGCACCGACACGATTGCGACGGCGTCCAGCCAGATCGCCGCCGGCAACCACGACCTGTCGTCCCGCACCGAGGAACAGGCCAGTTCGCTGGAAGAGACGGCGTCGTCGATGGAAGAGCTGACGTCCACCGTGAAGCAGAATGCCGACAACGCGCACCAGGCCAATTCGCTCGCGGTGTCCGCGTCCGATGTCGCCGGCAAGGGCGGCACGGTGGTGTCGGAGGTGGTGCACACGATGGAAGCGATCAACGACTCTTCCAAGAAGATCGTCGACATCATCGCTGTGATCGATGGCATCGCGTTCCAGACGAATATTCTCGCGCTCAATGCGGCGGTCGAAGCGGCACGCGCGGGCGAGCAGGGGCGCGGCTTCGCGGTCGTCGCAGGGGAGGTGCGCACGCTCGCGCAGCGTTCCGCAAACGCCGCCAAGGAAATCAAGACCCTGATTCAAGACTCCGTGGAAAAGATCGGCACCGGCGCCCGGCTGGTCGACCAGGCCGGCGTGACGATGCAGGAGATCGTCGACAGCGTCAAGCGCGTAAGCGACATCGTGAGCGAGATCACGGCCGCGTCGCGCGAGCAAACCGCCGGCATCGAGCAGATCAACCAGGCGATTGCGCAGATGGACCAGGTCACGCAGCAGAATGCATCACTGGTGGAAGAGGCGGCAGCCGCATCGGAATCGATGCAGAACGAGGCGAAGAAACTGGCCGAAACCGTCGACGTGTTCAAGGTGCATGGCGGACCGTCGGCCGCTCCGGTCCGGAGCGCGCCGCCGGTGCCGGCGCTGCGGCGGACGAGTGCGGTGCCGGCTGTGCGGCCCACTGCCGTTGTGCGCAACACGCATGCGCGAGGCGATGAATGGGAAGAGTTCTAGCAGATCGTCCCGGACGAATCCGATGAGCGGGGTAGGGTGGGTGGGGCCGCCGAGGCGGAGCGAAGCGAAACCCGCCGTGCGCGCGAGTACGGAGAATGGCGGGGTTCGCTCCGCTTTACCCCGGCGTACCCGCCCCGCGATCCGGTGCTGATCCGATTCCCTCTGCGACTCGAAAAAAAATCCGTGATTTCCGGACACGCCTTCGGTATATTTGAATACAAGTACTAGATAGCCATCGATAAGGTTGTCAGCGCCCCGCATCTTACTTCAGATGGCATTGCGGATGCCGCGATTTCCGTCCTAACAAGTCGGGCATTGATATGCGGGTCATGTCTCCTATTTTCCGCATGGCGGTTCTCGCCGCCGTGCTCTGGTCAACGGTGGTCGCGCTGTCGCTCGGATGGAGCTTCGTGCAATCGGAACGCCAGATGCTCCAGCTGGCCGAGGTGGAAGCCAAGTCCAACCTGAAGCGCGACCTCGCATTCCGGCGCTGGGCCACCGGCCGCGGCGGCCTGTATGCGAGGGTCACCGATTCGGCCCGCCCCAATCCCTTCCTCGCGCATATCCCCGACCGTGATGTCATGCTTCCCGACGGCGGCATGCTGACCCTGTACAACCCCGCCACGATGCTGCGCGAGATCAAGACCGAACAAGCGGAGCTGTACGGCACGCTGGCGCGGATTACCGGCGAAAAATACCTCAACCCCATCAACGCGCCCGACGAATGGGAGAAAAAGGCGCTTGCGATCATCAAGCAGACCGGCCAGGACTACAGCGAAGTGACCCGCATCGACGGCAAGCCCTACCTGCGCCGTATCCAGCCGATGATGATGGAAGAGGGCTGCATGAAGTGCCACGCCTGGAGCGGCATCAAGGTCGGCGAAATGCGCGGCGCGACGGACATCGCGATTCCGCTGTCGCCGTACGGAAGCGTGGCGGCGCAATCCCGGATCGTGCTCGGCCTGACCCACGGCGGCATCTGGCTGCTCGGGCTGGTCGTCATCGGCTTCATCGCGCGCCGCAGCGCGACGCACACCGACGAGCTGAGCGCTCACCAGGCCGTGCTCAACAAGTTCAAGCAAGCCGTAGAGCAGAGCGCCAGCGGTGTGGTGATCACCGATGCACGCGGCAACATCGAGTACATCAACAGGAAGTTTTGCGAAGTGAACGGCTATGCGCCGGAAGAAGTCCTCGGCAGGAATCCTCGCCTGCTGAAGTCCGGCGAAACCGACGACGCGATTTATCAGGAGATGTGGAGCGCGCTGTCCGAACGCAAGGAGTGGCGCGGAGAATTCAAGAACCGGAAAAAATCCGGCGAAGTGTACTGGTGCATGGAATCCATTTCGCCGATCATCGACGCCTCCGGCGCGATCACGCACTTCGTCGCGGTGATCGAGGATATCAACGACAGGAAGTTTGCGGAAGCCACCATCCGCCAGCTCGCGCTGTACGATCCCCTCACCGAACTGCCGAACCGCCGCCTGCTGCGCGAGAAACTGGATCAGGCCTTCGCCTGGAGCCAGCGCGCGGGCAAGCGGGTTGCGTTGCTCTATCTCGACCTTGACCGGTTCAAGGCAATCAACGACACGCTCGGCCACCACACCGGCGACCTGCTGCTGAAAGCGGTTGCGCGCCGGTTCTCCGGCTCCCTGCGCCGGAATGACACCCTGGCCCGGCTGGGCGGCGACGAATTCGCCGTGGTCGTCGGCGACGTCGATACCGAGGCCGACGCGGCTGCGGTCGCGGAAAAGCTGCTGGAAGCGGCCGGCGAGCCGTTCGTGATCGAAGGCCGCGACCTGTATGTCACGGTCAGCATCGGCATCAGTCTGTTCCCCACCGATACCGACAGCCTGGATACCTTGCTGCGCAACGCCGACGTCGCGATGTACCACGCGAAGGAGTGCGGCAAGAACCGGTACCAGTTTTTCGGCGAAGGGCTGGCATTACGCGTATCCCGCCAGTGGGATATCGAAAGCGGCCTGCGCCGTGTCACCGAGCGCAACGAGCTGTTCGTCGAATACCAGCCTAAGATGGAAATCGGCAGCGGCCGCGTGTACGGGATGGAAGCGCTGGTGCGCTGGGATCACCCGACGCTCGGGCGGATTGCCCCGGACCGCTTCATACCGGTTGCGGAGGAGACCGGCGACATCGAGCAGATCGGCGAGTGGGTGTTGCAGGCGGCGTGCGCGCAGGCGCAGCGCTGGCGCGAACTCGGTCATCCGCTGCTGCTGTCGGTCAACCTGTCGGCGGTGCAGTTCCGCGCGCCGGACCTGCATGACAAGATCGATGCGGTGCTGAAGCGGACCGGTTTTCCGGCCAAGGCGCTGGAGCTGGAGATTACCGAAAGCGCGATCATGAACAATCCCGACCAGGCGGTGGAGACGATGCGCGCGGTGCGCGCGCTCGGGGTGAGCATTGCGATCGACGACTTCGGCACCGGTTATTCCTCGCTGAGCCAGCTGAAGCGCTTCCCGGTCAGCGTGCTGAAAATCGACCGTGCATTCGTCCGTGATATCACGCATGACAACGAGGACAGGGCGATCGCACGCGCGGTGATTGCGCTGGCCAAGACCATGCATCTGTCCGTCATTGCGGAGGGAGTGGAAACGGCGCAACAGCTTGCACTGCTCAGGGAAATGGAATGCGACTGCATCCAGGGCTATCTCCTGTCGAGGCCGCTGCCGCCCGACGCATTCGAAGCCTTCATCCTGTCCGCTGCCGCAAATCAGGACAAGACGGGAGATTGCACCGCGCCGGGCGAAGCCGGCCTGGCATCCGACTACGTCGTGTAGGCTTGCCCCAGGGCCGTCGCCAGTTGGCTGCCGGCGCCGCTTTGCACCGAGTCATCGCCTGGAGGCAGGGTTGCCGCGGACGATCCGCGCCATTTGCTCAAGTCGTCTCGCGGTATCGGCTTAGCCCCGCGCCGCGGCAGAGATGTTTTCGAAAAACCAATAGCTGGAAAATCTCCCTGAGCTGGATTCTGCCCGGGCAAGGTGTTTCCACGAAATTCTGCGACTTCGGATGAGGCGGCCGCCCCAAGCATGGCGGGGAAGACCGAAACAGTCGCGCCCTTACTCCTTATTTCGCGCCTGTCGGCGGCTGCGCCGGACCGGCGGATGCGAACTCGTAGGCCAGCTCCGTGATCTGTCCGCGCCAATACGGATACGGCCCCTCAGGAAGCTCCCAGGCCACTTCGCCGTCCATCGGCACCAGCATCCCGTCGTGCTGCCGGTAGTTCCAGAACCGTCCATGCCATGCGGTGGGAACGATACGGCCGCCGACAGTCCGCCCGCGCGAAGCGGCTCGCACGCTGTCGATGGTGCCGTCCTCGGAAAACCGGAAATGCAGCGTGATTTCCGTTTCACCCTCTCGCAGCGTGGCGCGCGCGCTGCGGCCGTCGCCCGCTTCCCATTTCACCCCCTGGCTCGGCAACAGCGCGGTCGGGTACCAGGCCGCCTCGGCGAGGAAGCGCATCAGTTCGCCTTCGGCGACTGCGCGCGTGCCGCGCAAATCGGCGACCGTAGCGAGGCCGGCGACTTCGACATGCAGGATGCCTTCCCCGGCCACGTACGCGTCATGCACGAGCGCATGCACCCCGGGGAAAACCTCGACCTTCCCGTTCCAGTCGAACCCCGGACGCTGCGCAATAACCAGCTGCTTGGACGTAAAAGGCTTCCACTGCGGCTCGGACTCCCCCATGTTGAACGTCCCGCGATGCTTGACGTGAACTGCCGCAACCATCGGCGCGCCCGGCTTCAGCACGGTCTGGAAGTAGCGTTGCACCGGCGCGGGAAGCCCCTCAAGCTCGCGGAAGTCGACATGTTGGGGCAGAACCGGCCGGCGCGCCGCCTGCAGGCGTTGATGCAACAGTTCGGTGTCGCGGTTCCAGCGCCAGTTGCCGTAGGCGAGGGCGCCGCCCAGGAGAGCGGCCAGCGCAAGCAGGGAGAGCATCAGGATCCGCATGGCGGGGCAGGGAGTGTGCCTGGACGGCGGTTGAACATGGAGGGTCTCCTTACTTTGCGAACGCCGGCGTGGCGAGGCCGGCCTGGTGAGTGCCTGCGGCTGGCGGACCGGAGACGACGACGCGGTTCCGGCCTTCGGACTTCGCCCGGTAAAGCAAGGCATCCGCGCGGCTGATGCCGCTGCTGCACGCTTCAGTCGTTCCCAGCTCGATCAGGCCGGCGGACATCGTCACGCTGAAGGTCTGTTCCTCGTGCATGCACGGCAGCTGCTGGACCCGCTCCCGGAAGCGCTCCAGCACCAGTTCGGCATCCGCCCTTGCGGTACCGGGAAGAAGAAGCAGGAATTCTTCGCCACCCCATCTGGCAAGCACATCGTGCGGCCGCAGGACCGTGCGGCTTTCCTCGGCAAAGCGGCGCAGCACATGGTCGCCGGCCGCGTGGCCGTAGGTGTCGTTGATCCGTTTGAACCAGTCGATATCCAGCAGGGCAAGGCAGGTAGGGCCGCCGGCGGCGGCGCGCCTGCGCTCCTCCGCCGCGAGCAGGTCATTCATGTAGCGCCGGTTCGGCAGCAGCGTCAGGTCGTCGCGGACCGCCAGTTCCTGGATCCGCGCGAGGGCGTCCGCAAGTTCCTGTTTCTGCAACTTCAGCGCGGAGCGCAGGTCGCTCATGCGGCCGGTGAGAAAGCCGACCACGACCACCATGGTGCCGATCAGGACGAAGTGCATGATTTCCAGCTTCGTCTCGAAGCGCTCCGGGTTGGCGATGCGCATCCCGATCATCGCGGCGCCGAGCAACACGACCGCAAAAACGCTCAGGGAACGGGTTTTCTGTGCTTCCAGCGTGAATGCGCAGAACACGAGGATCACCAGCAGCACGACCAGGGTTGCGCCGCGCATCGGCCCGACGATCGTGTATCCAAGAACCGTCACGATGATTGCGAAGCGCCCCTGGTAGACCGACAGTTGCGCCGGTGCCAGGCCCAGCTGCTTGCTTTTGCGGATCAGCAGGTAAAACAGGCCGTGACCGGCAAACGCGAGCGCGGTCAGCCAGATTGCCGGCTGTTGCGGCGCCACGTCCGAATAGACTTCGATCCAAAGGATGCCCAGACATAGCAGATAGAGAAGGACGGTGACGCCCCAATAGGACACAAGCCGGGCCATTTTCGGGTCGTCGCCGGCAAACCCCTGAATCTCCGCAGCAAGATGCATCTAGTCCCCCAACATCGCTGAAATTGTTCACATCCCGGCCCGGGCCGGAAGCACAATATATTGCCGTAAGGACACATTTTAACTACTTTTGGTTATATATTTATGAAATAAATGTAGTAGTGATGTGCCGGGCAGGGTTAAAGATTATTGTCGGGCCGGCCGCATTCGGAGGAAATCATGCGTAACGAGCTCGCGCTGCGGATCGTCCGGTCGGTCCATACTGCCGTATGGGCAGTCTTCGCCGGGTGCATCCTCGCCATCCCGTATGCCGTCAGGGCCGGGGATCTGCGTACGGCGTTCGTGCTGGCCGCGATCGTCCTCGCGGAGGTTGTTGTGCTGCTGGCGAACGGAATGCGCTGTCCGTTGACCGCGGTCGCCGCGCGTTACACCAGCGACCGCGCCGACAATTTCGACATCTGCCTGCCACGCTGGCTGGCGCGCTACAACAAGGCAATCTTTGGAACGCTGTTCGTGGCGGACCTGATACTTGCGGGCGGGCGCTGGTTGGGTGCGTCCTGGCCTGCCTGACGCCGGATTCCGCCCCGGGCCGCCATCTTCCTGCCGCCGGCCGCCGGGATTTCGCGGCTATTCTTTCTCGTCTTCGCATCTGGTACATTCGAGCCATGACCAATGCGATCCATGCACGCTGTTGCATGGCGCGCAGCGCCGCCGGCGCTGCACCCTTCCACCTGGATCCATGGAAAACAAAACCATTCCCATCCTGCCGGCGCCGCCTTCGCGCGAGCGCCGCCGCAAGGCGCCCAAAGGACGCCAGGTCGAGCCGGATGCGCTGAACGAGGTGCGCCGCCTGCTGGGCGACAAGCCACGCCGGCGCGACCTGCTGATCGAGCACCTGCACCTGATCCAGGACCGCTACGGCCGCCTGTCGTCGGCGCATCTGGCGGCGCTTGCGCAGGAAATGCGGATGGCGCAGGTGGAAGTGTACGAAGTCGCGAGTTTCTATCATCACTTCGATGTGGTGAAGGATGACGCCGGCATGGCGCCGGCGGCAGCGCCGGTGACGGTGCGCGTGTGCGACAGCCTTGCCTGCGACATGGCCGGCGCCGCGGAGCTGGCGGAACGGCTGCCGGCGCTGCTCGGGAAAGAGGCGCGAATCGTGCGGGTGCCGTGCGTGGGACGCTGCGAGCAGGCGCCGGTCGCCGTCGTCGGTCAGCGCGCGCTGCCGTCGGCGACGCCGGAAACGGTGGCGGCGGCGGCCAGGGCAGGTCACACGACGCCGCTTGTGCCGGACTGCAACGATTACGACGCCTACCGCCGCCAGGGCGGCTATACTCTGCTGGCCGATTGCGTGGCGGGCCGGCGCAGCGCCGAAAGCGTGATGCAGGCAATGGAACATTCCGGGCTGCGCGGACTCGGCGGCGCGGGCTTCCCGGCGGGACGGAAGTGGCGCGTCGTGGCAGCCGAGCGGGGGCCGCGGCTGATGGCGGTCAACATCGATGAAGGGGAGCCGGGCACCTTCAAGGACCGGACCTTTCTCGAACGGGATCCGCATCGTTTTCTCGAAGGCATGCTGATTGCCGCCTGGGCGGTTGGCATCGCCGAGATCTACATTTACCTGCGCGACGAGTATCACGGCTGCCGCGCGATGCTGGAGCGCGAACTCGCGCGGCTGCGGGCTGAGCCGCCGATGCCCGGCATGCCGGTACTGCATCTGCGGCGCGGCGCCGGCGCCTATATCTGCGGCGAAGAATCGGCGATGATCGAGTCGATCGAAGGCAAGCGCGGCATGCCGCGCCTGCGCCCGCCCTATGTGGCGCAGGTCGGACTGTTCGGGCGGCCGACGCTGGAACACAATTTCGAGACCTTGTACTGGGTGCCCGAGATCCTGCAGCGCGGCGCGGACTGGTTCGCATCGCACGGGCGCCGCGACCGGCGCGGCCTGCGTTCGTTCTCGGTCTCCGGCCGCGTGCGCCACCCGGGGGTGCACCTGGCGCCGGCCGGCATCACGGTCCAGGAGCTGATCGACGAGTATTGCGGCGGCATGCAGGAGGGCCACCGCTTTTACGCTTACCTGCCGGGCGGCGCCTCCGGCGGCATCCTCCCGGCCAGCCTGAACGCGATTCCGCTCGATTTCGACACGCTGCAGCCTTACGGCTGCTTCATCGGTTCCGCTGCGATCATCGTGCTCTCGGACCGGGACAGGGCGGTCGCCGCGGCGCGCAACATCATGAAGTTTTTCCGCGACGAATCCTGCGGCCAGTGCACGCCGTGCCGTGTTGGAACGGCAAAGATGCTGGATCTGATGCAGGCGCCGCAGTGGGACCGCACGCTGCTCGCGGAGCTGTCCGCAGTGATGCGCGACGCCTCCATCTGCGGTCTCGGGCAAGCCGCGCCGAATCCGGTGGACTGCGTGATCCGGTATTTTCCGCATGAACTGAACGACGAGGCAGGCAAGCCATGAACGCAATCATCCGCCACGAGCGCACCGCGCGCGATGCGGCCACCGTGACGTTCGAGCTGAACGGCCGGCAGGTGGTTGCGCGCGACGATGAAACCCTTCTGCAGGTGGCCCGGCGCGAAGGCATAGCGATTCCTCACCTGTGCGCCGCCGACGGGCTGGCCCCGGCCGGCAATTGCCGCGCCTGCGTGGTCGAGATCGACGGCGAACGGACGCTGGCGCCGTCCTGCTGCCGCCACCCCGCCAACGGCATGCGGGTGGCGACCGACAGCGAGCGCGCGCAACGGGCGCAAAAGATGGTGCTGGAACTGCTGCAGGCAGACATGCCGGAAACGCGCCCGGCAATGCAGAATGAACTCGACGCATGGGCGCGCAAATTCGGCGTCGGCAAGCCGCGTTTCGCGCCGCGCGCATCGCTGCCCGCGGACCACAGCCATCCCGCGATCCGCGTCGACCTGAATGCCTGCATCCAGTGCACCCGCTGCGTGCGCGCCTGCCGCGACGAGCAGGTCAACGACGTGATCGGCATGGCGTTCCGCGGGGACGGCGCCAAGATCGTGTTCGACATGGACGACGCGATGGGGGCGTCGACCTGCGTCGGCTGCGGCGAATGCGTGCAAGCCTGCCCGACCGGGGCGCTGACCTCCGCGGCGGACGCGGCGCAGACCGCGCCCGACAAGGAAGTGGATTCGGTCTGCCCGTACTGCGGCGTGGGCTGCCAGCTGACCTACAAGGTAAGGGACAACCGCATCGTCGCCGTCGAGGGCAGGGACGGGCCGGCCAACCACAAGCGCCTGTGCGTGAAGGGCCGCTACGGCTTCGATTATGTGCACCATCGGCAGCGGCTCACCGTGCCGCTGATCCGGCGCGAAGGCGTCGGCAAGCAGGCCGGCATGCGGCTCGATCCAGACGACGTGATGCAGGTCTTTCGGGAGGCGAGCTGGGAGGAGGCGCTGGCGAAGGCGGCGGAAGGGCTGCGCGCGATTCGCGACACCCACGGCCGGCGCGCGCTTGCCGGCTTCGGTTCGGCCAAGGGCAGCAACGAGGAAGCCTATCTGTTCCAGAAGCTGGTGCGCACCGGTTTCGGCAGCAACAACGTCGACCATTGCACCCGCCTGTGCCACGCCTCTTCGGTGGCAGCGCTGCTCGAAGGCGTCGGTTCGGGCGCGGTGTCCAACCCGGTGATGGATGTCACCCGGGCCGAGCTGGTCCTGGTGATCGGCGCCAACCCCACGGTCAACCATCCGGTGGGCGCGACCTGGATCAAGAACGCGGTGCGCAACGGCACGAAGCTGATCGTCGCCGATCCGCGCCGTTCCGACCTGGCGCGCCATGCGCATCGCTTCCTGCAGTTCCACCCGGACACCGATGTCGCGCTGCTCAATGCGATGATGCATGTGATCGTGCACGAGGGACTGGTGGATGAAGCATTCATCGCGGAGCGTACCACCGGCTATGACGCGCTGAAACAGAATGTGGAAGGCTACAGCCCGGAGCGGATGGCGCCGGTCTGCGGCATCGACGCGGACACGATACGCGAGGTGGCGCGGCTGTATGCGACGTCGAAGGCGTCGATGATCCTGTGGGGCATGGGCGTGTCGCAGCATGTGCACGGCACCGACAATGCGCGCTGCCTGATCGCGCTGGCGCTGATGACCGGGCAGATCGGACGGCCCGGCACCGGGCTGCACCCGCTGCGCGGCCAGAACAACGTGCAAGGCGCGTCCGACGCCGGGCTGATCCCGATGATGTATCCCGACTATCGCCGCGTCGGCGATCCAGCCGCGCGCGAGGCGTTCGAGGCGGCATGGGGCATGCCGCTCGACCCGGAGCCCGGGCTGACGGTGGTGGAGGTGATGCACGCGATCCTGGAGGGCAAGGTGCGCGGCATGTACATCATGGGCGAAAATCCGGCGATGTCCGACCCGGACGTGAACCACGCGCGCGCCGCGCTTGCCGCGCTCGACCACCTCGTGGTCCAGGACATCTTCCTGACTGAAACAGCGGCTCTTGCGGATGTGATCCTGCCTGCCTCCGCGTTCCCGGAAAAGACCGGCACCTTCACCAATACCGACCGCCTGGTGCAGCTCGGGCGCCAGGCGATCGATCCGCCCGGCGACGCGCGCCAGGACCTGTGGATCATTGCCCAGATCGCGGCCCGCCTCGGCTTGCGCTGGGATTACGCGGATGTTGCCGACGTGTTCGAGGAGATGCGGCAGCTGATGCCGTCCATCGCCGGCATCACCTGGGCGCGGCTGCAGGCGGAACACGGCGTGACTTACCCGTGCCGGACGGAAGGCGACCACGGCCAGCCGGTGATCTTCACCGAGCGCTTCCCGACGGCCAGCGGCAGAGCCCGCTTTGTCCCGGCCGACCTGCTGCCGGCGGCGGAACGGCCGGACGACGACTATCCGCTGGTGCTGATCACCGGCCGGCAGCTGGAACACTGGCATACCGGCAGCATGACGCGCCGCTCGGGCGTGCTCGACGCGATCGAACCCGATCCGGTTGCGCTCATCCATCCGCTGGACCTTGCCGCCTGCGGCATCGAGCCGGGCGATGTGGTGACACTGCAGTCACGGCGCGGCGAGGTCGCGCTGTACGCGCGCGCCGACAGCGGCACGCCGCGCGGCGCGGTATTCGTGCCGTTCTGTTATTACGAAGCGGCGATCAACCGCCTGACCAATGCGGCGCTGGACCCGTTCGGGAAAATTCCCGAGTTCAAGTATTGCGCGGTCCGGCTGCGCCCGGGCGGCGCGCCGCCGCAACCGGGGAGTTTTGGCGGAGGAATGCTGATGGCGGCCGGGCAGTCCGGGTGAGCCGGCGCTCGGTTTGCATGGCGGGGAGGCGGATGGCCGGACGGCTTGCAGCGAACCGGCCGGGGCAGCGAAAGATCAGCCGCGCGCCAGCTCCTGCCACCATTCCAGTACCGCGTCGGAAGAGCAGGGCAGCAGCACACTTTTGCCTCCGAGAAAAGCGGTCCATTCTTCCAGCAGGCTGTCCTTGACGGCGGTGAGGATCGGCGTGCCGGCGACGGCAGCTTCCGCCATTTCCGCGCGCAGCCCTTCGCCGGCGGCTTCCCGCGCGCCAAACTTGTTGAACACGACCAGGCCGGGCGCATTCCGGATCGCTGCGCCGACTTGCGCCGCCGCGTCCGCCAGCGCGGTGGTATCGAGCCGGCAGCCGGTCGCGCTGCTGCCCAGGTCCTGCGAAATCCCGATGCGGTCACCGCCGGGCAGGATTTCCAGCACCATGTCGCATGGCCCGACGTTGCGCTCGATGACGCCGGCCACCTGCACCTGCCTTGCCTGCAGCGTCCGCACGGCGTCGGCAAGAACCGGCGACGGGTCGGTTCCGGAAGGGTAGACAACGGCTGCGATGTGGCCGAGGGGCGACGGGGGCGGGTTCGACATAGGATGGTCCAGGGAAGAGTGGGAAGCGAATTCCATGCTTTATAGCGGTAACCGCTAGTCTAATCCATCCGCCATTCGATCTACCTATGCCGCGGGAGCCGGCTTTGCGGCACGGAAGCCGCTGACAGTAGCTTGATGTGGCCGCGCATGCAAAAATTGCATGGCAAGCTGCTTTGCATCTCGGTAACATCATCTGCAGCGGGCAAGGTGCGTTCCCGCGCCCGTGCCCGGGCGGCACACTGCCGCCACTCTTGCCACGAACCGATCAACACGATTAAGGACTGCAGCATGTCGCCGGACGCACGCATGGACTACGACACTTTCAAGAAACTCGGCCTGAAGCTG
>Ga0196971_1000782_pt1 | contig 18699 bp, 11 predicted proteins | sample S1v_1013CmetaG_FD_148660 | JGI IMG/M metagenome (GOLD analysis project Ga0196971, IMG submission 148660) | Soil microbial communities from Anza Borrego desert, Southern California, United States - S1+v_10-13C | ecosystem: Environmental > Terrestrial > Soil > Desert | place: USA: California... | reverse complement strand
CAATTCATGCCGACCATCGATGATGTTCGGCAACGCCATCCGAAACAGATCCTGCTGATTAACGCCCCGAGGCTCTCTTGGCTTCATGCAACCCACCCGAATTTGCAAGAAATCGAAATCAAATGACCGGTTTTCTTGCAAATTGTACCAGCCAATATGCAACAAATCCGTATATGTGTCAGTGTGTTAGAAATACTTCAGGGCTGACTAATTCAGCCTCCTAAAAGCGAGCCAAAAGCGCTTGCAGTTCCCGCACAACCTTGGGGAGAAATGGCTCATGGTTCTGGTTGAACCCAGGCGCCTTAGCAAATTGATACTGCCGTATCGCAAGCCCACGGGCAAAATCTTTAACTTGCCTCTCGCGCGGCTTTTCCACAGCCAAAGCTCCGAGGTGAGAGATCTGAAAACGAAATACGGAGAACAATATCTGACATCAAAGTTCGCCCCGCTCGTGGTACTCCGACGCCTTCTCTGCTGCAGGAAGACGACTTGAGCATACGTGGATCAATTTCCCGCCAAATTCCGGGATAAACGGAAGATATAGCGCCAACACATTCAAGAGGGCTATCGCAAAGATTCAGAAAATTGTGTTCTGGGGATAGGGTTCTAAAAGCATATCTTTATAAAGCCCGCTAACCAAGAACAAAAATCGATTCACGATGAATCAGAAAAATCCATGGAATAGTACCTGTCCGCCCGGGTACTGAGGAGAAGACCTGATGACGACTGTTCGCCAGCAAAGTTCATCGGCACAAGCTGCTGAGTATATATACAACAAACCAAAACTCGCTGAAAGGTCCCGATCAAATGGGCTTATTAGGCCCTATTACTCTAAAGTTCCAGCTCTAGAACGCCTGATCGACGGCTTTAGTATATGTGCCATGCTCTGGCTCATTGTGGAGCTTAGAGGTATACCCTGGTATAACCACTACACCTGGTTTATGCTGGGAGCAGTGCTCTTCTATAACTTTTTCGCAGAAGTCTATGAAGTTTATGATTGGCGTGGTGAGCCAATGTATAAGGAGGTAGCGAGGATTTCCATCACTTGTTTTAGCGCTGCGAGCGCCTTGATAATATTGGTATTTATAACCAAAAGATCCGATGATTTTTCGCGGCTGGTCGTCGGTGCTTGGATATTGTCATGCACTTCAGTATTAATTATATCGCATCAAACTTTCCGCTTAATAATGAGATATGTGGCGAATACAGGGCAGCGTGCCCGCGATGTAGCGATTTTAGGTGGCAATGAGCTTGGACAACAACTTGTTAATACGTTAGTTAATATGCCGTGGCTCGGTTATCGGGGTTATTGGTTCTATGATGATCGCTCCAATCATGAAGATAGACGCTTAAGCGATAACGATATAAAGTTGGCGGGAAATTTCGAAACATTATATAAACATGCCAGTAATGGAAATATAAGTACTCTTTACATTACCTTGCCTTTATGTGCCCAGAAGCGCGTTGAAACAATCATAGATCGGTTAGCTGACACCACGGTATCCGTATATTTCGTTCCTGATTTTTTTGTCTTCAACTTGCTTCACTCGCGCTGGGCGTCTATGCAAGGAATACCTGCGGTCAGTATTTATGAGACTCCTTTCCATCAATTGAATGGCTTTTGCAAGAGACTGGAAGATATCATTTTTAGTATTGTCATATTGCTGATATGTTTTATCCCCATGGTTCTGATAGCACTCAGCATTAAGTTGACTTCACCTGGTCCGGTGCTCTTTAAGCAAAAGCGCTATGGCATACATGGACAAACGATCGGAGTATGGAAATTTCGTACCATGCATATCTGTGAAGATGGAGAAAATATAGTTCAGGCTACTCGAAACGACCCGCGTGTAACGAGAGTTGGCAAATTTCTTCGAAGTACGTCATTAGATGAGTTGCCACAATTCTTCAATGTCCTTCAAGGAACGATGTCTATTGTCGGGCCACGGCCCCATGCCGTAGCGCATAATGAACTTTATCGTAAACTCGTTCGCGGTTATATGCTCAGGCATAAGGTGAAGCCAGGTATAACAGGCTTGGCCCAAATCAACGGGTGTAGGGGGGAAATAAAAAATGAAAACATGATGGAAATGCGAATTCATTACGACCTTGAATATATACGGGATTGGTCTTTAATGCTGGATTTTAAAATTATTATATTGACAATAATAAGGGGTATGTTTTCTGAGCAGGCTTATTAATTCCAATAAGCAGCGACCAGTTATCCGTGTCGGGCAAGCATTATATTAGTATCCACTTTGTGAGCAGTACTTAATTGGTGACGCGGAGACAAATTTAGGACGAGAATTTCACTAATGGAAGAATCATTATAAGGGAGGAAGTCATGAAGGTAGCGATTCTAGCTGGTGGCTTCGGCACTCGCCTAGCCGAGGAAACGGAAATCAAGCCTAAGCCTATGGTGGAAATCGGTGGGCGCCCGATCCTGTGGCACATCATGAAGCACTATGCCCATTTCAGCTTTAATAACTTCATCATTGCCCTCGGCTACAAGGGCGAGTACATCAAGCGCTGGATGAAGGATTATTGCGCCTTGGAAGACGACATGACCATAAATACCAAGACGGGTGAACTTAAGCTGCACGAAAAGGAGCGGCCTGAATGGATCGTGGACCTGGTGGATACCGGTCTGCATACTCTGACCGGCGGGCGTATTAAGCGGCTTCAGCCCTGGATCGGCCAGGAAACGTTCATGCTCACCTGGGGTGATGGGGTGGCGGATGTAGATATCGACAAGTTATTAACTTTCCACCGCAGTCACCGCAAATTGGCCACAATCACTGCAGTGCGCCCGGCTGCGCGCTACGGACACTTGGAGTTCGAGGGCAATCAGGTCGTCAGTTTCACGGAAAAGCCGCAGACCACCGAAGGTTGGATCAACGGGGCGTTCTTCGTGCTGGAGCCGGAGGTCTTCGATTACATTGCCGGCGACGATGTTATGTTCGAGCACGACCCGCTGATGAATCTGGCGCGAGACGGCCAACTCATGGCGTACAAGCATGAGTCTTTCTGGCAGTGCATGGATACGCTGCGGGAGAAACATCTCCTGCAAAGTCTTTGGGATTCTGGCAATCCGCCCTGGAAATTATGGAGCTGACAAATGCGCGTACTGGTAACAGGTTCGAAAGGCTATATCGGCTCCGTGCTGGTACCGATGTTGCTGAAAGAGGGGCATGAGGTCCATGGTTTGGACACGGACTATTTCTCGCGCTGTACGTTTTCAGGCATGTTGGCAGAAGTGCCAACCCTAAACGTGGACATCCGTGAGGTTCCGGATACGAGCTTGGCGGGTTTCGACGCCATTATTCATCTGGCGGGCCTCTCCAACGATCCGCTAGGCGATTACAACCCGAATCTCACCGAGGAAATCAACTCCAAGGCTTCGGTTCGTCTTGCGCAATTGGCGAAAAAGGTAGGCGTGTCGCGCTTTCTGTTTGCCTCGTCATGTAGCAATTACGGCGCCTCAGGGGATAGCTTCCTGACCGAGCAAGCTGCATTCAACCCGGTGACGCCCTATGGCGAATCAAAGGTGCGGGTGGAACAGGAATTAACGAAGCTGATGGACGGCAATTTCAGCCCCGTTTATCTGCGGGCCTCGACCGCCTATGGCCTGTCGCCGCGCATCCGCTTCGACCTGGTTGTGAACAATCTCACCGCATGGGCTTTCACCACCGGGCGCGTCTACCTCAAGAGCGACGGCACGCCCTGGCGCCCCTTGGTGCATGTGGAGGACATCTGCCGCGCCTACATCGCCGCGTTGCACGCGCCGCGGGATGCGGTGCACAACCAGGCGTTCAACGTCGGCATCACCACGGAGAATTACCAGATTCGCGAGTTGGCCAAGATCGTCGAGGACATCGTGCCCGGCTGTAAAGTGGATTTCGCCTCCGACGCGGGACCCGATAAGCGCTGCTACCGGGTGGACTGCAACAAGATCGCCCGCGAACTGCATGGCTTCAAACCGCAGTGGACCGTCCGCCGCGGGGTGGAGCAGCTTTACGAAGCCTACAAGACCATTGGCCTGAAGCTGGAGGATTTCGAGGGACCGAAATTTATGCGCATTGCTCACATCAAGAAGCTGATCGGCGAAGGTTTGCTGGACAATAACCTGCGCTGGCTCTGAGCCTTAACGGATAAGGAGAAACCGTCGCTATGACCCAATCCATCGACCACATCCCCTGCCGCTCTTGCGGCCAAACCGGCCTTAAGCCGTTTCTCGATCTGGGCGTGACGCCATTGGCGGACCGCCTGCTCTCGCCGCAGCAACTCAAAGAACCGGAGCCCAAGTTTCCTCTGCAAGTGGCGTTCTGCCCCCGCTGCACCCTGATGCAGATTCTCGAAACGGTCAACGCCGAAGTCCTATTCTGCGAGGAGTATCCCTATTACTCCTCGTTCTCCGATGCGCTGCTCCGCCACTCACGAGAGAACGTGCTGGATCTGATCGCCCGGCGTCATCTGGAGCCCGAGAGTTTCGTGGTCGAACTGGCCAGCAACGACGGTTATCTCCTCCGCAATTACGTGGAGGCGGGCATCCGGGTCCTGGGTATCGACCCGGCCGACGGCCCGGCACAGGCCGCGGTGAAAATCGGCGTGCCGACGCTCAACACCTTCTTCACCAGAGATCTGGCCGAAAAACTCAAGGCCGAAGGCAAGCAGGCCGACGTGATCCATGGCAACAACGTGCTCGCCCACGTGCCGGACACCAACGGCTTCGTGGCCGGAATCGCTACGCTGCTCAAGGATGATGGCGTCGCGGTGATCGAGGCGCCCTACGCCAAGGATCTCATCGACCACGGCGAATTTGACACCATCTATCACGAGCACCTGTGCTATTTCTCGGTCACTGCATTGGATCGTCTGTTCCGCCGGCACGGCCTGTACCTGAACGAGATCAAGCGGCTTGCCATCCACGGTGGTTCGCTGCGGCTCTATGTGGAGAAGTGCGAGAACGTGGGCGCATCGGTGCGCAATCTTCTGGAACTGGAGCATCGCGAAGGGGTGGACACCTTTCGTTATTACGAGGACTTCTCGCACAAGGTGCAGGACCTCAAGGTGAAGTTGATGAATCTCTTGCGCCACCTGAAGAGCGACGGCAAGCGCATCGCCGGCTACGGCGCTCCGGCCAAGGGCGCGACCCTGATCAACTACATGGGCATCGGCACCAACCTGGTCGAGTTTGTGGTGGACCGCAACGTGCACAAGCAGGGGCGCTTCATGCCGGGACAGCACATCCCCGTCTACGCGCCGGAAAAGCTGCTGGAAGAGATGCCCGATTACACGCTGCTGCTGCCCTGGAACTTCGCCGAGGAAATTCTCGGCCAACAGGAAGAGTATCGGCGCCGCGGCGGCAAATTCATTATTCCGATACCCGAACCGCGGGTGGCTTGAAGCCCTACCGGAACAACAGGAAGTGTTATGACTCAGTCACATACCTGCCCCGGTTGTGGGGCCAAAGGCATGCAGGTTTTCCATCGCCAAGAAGACGTGCCCACCAATAGCTGCATCCTGCTCGAATCGCGCGAGGAGGCTTTGGCCTATCCGCGCGGGCGCATCGACCTTGCCTTTTGCCCGGCGTGCGGCTTCATCTCCAACATGGCCTTCGACCCCAAACTCACGGAATACTCCGGACGCTACGAGGAAACCCAGGGGTTTTCGGGAACCTTCAACGCCTTCCACCGGAACCTTGCACAGCGCCTCATCGAACGCCATGGCCTAAGGGAAAAGGACATTCTCGAAATCGGCTGCGGCAAGGGCGAGTTCCTCCTGCTGCTCGCCGAGATGGGCAACAACCGCGGGGTGGGCTTTGACCCGGGCGTTCATCATGAGCGCGTTACGGGCGAGGCGGCGGAGCGTGTGCGCTTCATCGCCGATTTCTACTCGGAAAAATACACCGATTACGCCGCGGATTTCGTGTGCTGCAAGATGACCCTAGAGCACATCCATCCCACGGCCGAGTTCGTCGGGACCGTCCGGCGTGCGGTCGGTGACCGCTTCGACACCACCGTGTTCTTCCAGATTCCGGAATCCATCCGCATCCTCAAGGATTGCGCGTTCGAGGACATCTATTACGAGCACTGCTCCTATTTCACCAAGGGCTCTCTGGCCCGGCTCTTCCGGAGCCAGGGCTTCGACGTGCTCAACCTGGAAGCGGAATACGCCGACCAGTACTTGACCATCGAAGCGAAACCCGCCCACGGCGCGCCGACACCGCCTCTGCCGGAGGAGGACGACTTCTGGGAGATCGCCCGCTATGTGGACCAATTCCCAGGTAAATTCCATGAGAAACAGGAGATCTGGCGACAGCGCGTCGAAGAGGCCGCCACCAAAGGCCAAAAGGTCGTGCTCTGGGGCTCTGGCTCCAAGGGGGTATCCTTCCTGACCACCTTGGCTCTCGGTAATGCCATCGAGTACGCCGTGGATATCAATCCCTACCGCCACGGGCACTACATGCCTACCACGGCGCAGAAGATCGTTAGCCCCGAGTTTCTCCGGGAATACCGCCCGGACGTCGTGATTTTGATGAATAGCATCTATCGCGAGGAGGTGAGCCAGGATCTGCAACGCCTTGGGCTCGCTCCGGATTTGTACACCCTGTGAGGTTCCCATGATCGCCACGGTTCCGCTCGAAACTGCCGCAAGGCCCAAGCAAGACTGCATCGTATGCGGGAACGACCGAATCGTTCCCATGATTGCCATAGACCGGATGCCTATCCTATGCAGCGTCCAGTGGCCAACTCGCGAGGATGCGCTCAATGCCCCCTGTGGCAATATCGACCTTGGCTTCTGCCCTGAGTGTGGACATATCTACAATCGGGCGTTCGATCCGGGCATCCTGGAATACTCTGATGCCTATGATAGCTCCCTGCATTACTCCGCCAGTTTCAACCGTTATGCGGAAGCACTGGCTGATCGCTTGATTGACAAGTATCGGCTGCACGGCAAGAACATCATTGAGATCGGCTGCGGGAAGGGGGAATTTCTCGCCATGCTCTGCGAGCGGGGCGATAACCGAGGCTTAGGGTTCGATGTGAGCTATGAGCCCGAACGGGCTCAAGCTTCGGAGCGTATCACCTTCATTAAGGATTATTTCCAAGAGAAATATCTGGAGACGGATGCCGATCTCGTCGTCTGCCGTCATGTGTTGGAACACATCTCCCATCCTGCTTCGTTCCTCGCCACTGTGCGCCAGGCTTTGGGCGAAAGGACCCAGACCGCCGTGTATTTCGAAGTGCCTAATGCTCTGTTTACCCTCAAAGATCTCGGCATCTGGGACCTCATTTACGAGCATTGCTCGTACTTCACTCCCGCTTCCCTGCATTCGGCATTCGTCCGCGCCGCCTTTCGGGTGAGCAAGATGGACATCGCCTTCTATGGCCAGTTCCTGACCATAGAAGCCATACCGGCTCCGGAGGCAATGCAACTGGAGGAACCGCCGGAGATATCCCGGAAAGACGAAGAGTTAGTGCGCTTGGGACGGTATGTCGCGGTCTTCCAAGAAAACTATTCACGCAAGCTTGAAGAGTGGCGGGCCAGGCTACAAAGCAGCCGGGAACAGCGAAAACGGACTGTTCTTTGGGGCGCGGGATCAAAGGGCGTGATGTTTCTCAATGCCCTCGCTCCGGGCAACCCAGTAGAGTACGTAGTGGACATCAATCCCCACAAGCAGGGCTTATATGTTCCAGGCTCGAGCCAGCAAATCGTGCCGCCGGAATTTCTTGCCACTTACCGGCCCGACCAAGTCATCGTGATGAATCCTATCTACCGGGAGGAAATCAGGCGGCAGCTCGAAGGGTTGGGTGTCGCTGCGGAGGTGTGCTGTGCGTGATCCTTCATCCTTCTAAACCACGTGCTAACCGAGACTGAAAGCAAAATCTGTAGCCGATCTTTTTGCGATTATAAAAAGAATCGGTTCGCTTGCAGATTATGTGTTACATGGAGGATTACGCGGAGAGTAGCTAGTAATGCAAAGGTAATCTTAAAAGAAGAGGATGGCGAGTCCATAATATATTAGTCCTGTATAACTCAGGACGTCGCGCATGAATAAGCTAATGGCCATGACGCTGCTCTAGTATGGGGCTGTCGGCTTATGGTGGTATAAAAGTGAGAAATAAAACAATGATAATGCGGCGTTTAGCCGTGATACTGGCCATTGCATGTATATATTCTGAAGCAAATGCTATTGGAAAGAACTACAGGCCTATTGAGATACCACTTGGACCTTTCGATTTGCGCCCCATACTGGAGGTTTCCGAGTCGTACAATGACAATATATTTTTCAATAATAACCTCCGAAAATCCTCGATGTTGACGCAGGTCCGTTCCGGTTTTCAGCTGGCTTTAAAGCGTAAGTTAAACAGCTATGCCTTCAATTACGCCTTCCAGAGTCAGCAGTATCACTCAAGTCCGCAGGACAACTATGTCGACCAATATATCGGCGGCCAAGCACATGTAGAATTCACGCGCCGTAATCGCCTTGATATCGAGGCTAGCTTTGTGGATGGCCATTACCGACGCGGTACGACTTTTAGCCAAGGAGTTGTGGGAATTCAATCCATCAAGGAGCCCAACGCGTTCCATAATATTTCAGCCCATGCCCGTTATAGGTATGGGGGGGTGAAAGCGAAGGGAAATCTTGAATTGGCTGTGGATTTCGATGATTTGGAATTCACTAATAATCCACAGCAAACCAGAGGATGGGATCGCACCGATATTACTATAACGCCGGGGTTTTTTTATCGGGTATTTCCAAAAACCCACGCGCTGATACAGCTAGAGCAAACGTTTGTTGATTATAAAAATAATAATGTGCCAGGGGTTGCTAATTCAGATTATACCAAGCAGCGTTATTTATTAGGTGTATCTTGGGATTATTCTGCGAAGACCCAAGGAAAGGCTCGTTTCGGTTATTTGCGCCAGGTCTTAGATGCATCCGACACTCAACCTGCAAGTGGCTTCAGTTGGGACGTGGCTCTGCTCTGGAAGCCAAAGCCATACTCCCAGCTCGGCTTCAGCTTTAATAGGGATGTCAGACCTACTTTTGGATTCGGTAGTGGGCGTTTAATAGAAAGCTATAGGAGTACTTGGATTCATGACTGGAATAGCCGTATCTCGACTGGATTGACAGGGGCTTATCTGAATGTTGATAACCGTGGATCTGGGCGGCATGATGATATCATTGGTGTTGGATTTAATGCTAATTATAACCTTGGAAAGTGGCTTGGTGTTGGTATCAATTATAGTTATCTAGATCAGGATTCAACTTCCAATAATCTAGATTTTTATCAAAACGTAATCATGTTTTATATCGCAGCTAATTCTGCAATTAGTAAGAGTATGCCAACTCCTTGGCAGGACTGGTATTGAGAGAGACTTGAGATGCTAATGAAGACATTGCAATCCTGGTTGGTTATTGTGTTGATACTTTTCTTAATTTGCTCCAGATCTGTGGCCGAGGAGCAGTCTAGTTATCAACTAGGTCCTGGCGATACGATTCGTATCCAAGTATTCGGCGAGCAGGATATGAGTTTAGATGCCAAGCTTAGTGATGCTGGCACAGTGATTTACCCTTTTATGGGTGAAATCAAAGTCTCAGGACTAACTATCAGTCAGGTGGCAAAGCTGATTACCGATGGTTTGAATGACCGTTATTTGGTCGATCCCAAGGTTAGCGTCGGTGTGTTGGAGTATCGGCCGTTTTTCATCAATGGCGAGGTGGGAAAGCCGGGTGCATATCCGTATCAGCCGGGCTTAATAGTACAAAAAGCGGTAACGATTGCAGGTGGGTTTTCAGAACGGGCTTCCCGTTCTAGTGTCACTCTGATTCGTGACTCCGATCCCACCCATGCATCCGCTGATGTAGATTTGGATACAGCGGTGATGCCGGGAGACGTCATTACCGTCGAAGAAAGTTTTTTTTAGACGAGGCAAGCGTTCATGGATTATCCAGTTCAGGCCAAGGAAAAGTCGGCAAGCACTTTCTATTTCGAACAGACCAGCAAAGACTTGGCACTGCCCAGGAGGAGCGAGGATGACGAAGTCGATCTTCGCCGATATTGGGACGCTGTGCAAAACAAGAAATGGAGCATCCTCGGACTGGCTTTGTTAACTACGGTATTAGTAGGGTTTTCTGTTTCCTCCATGAATCCGGTATATCGCTCCACGGCGACTCTAAAGATCGAGCATCAGCAACCCAAGGTCCTTTCCTTTCAAGAAGTCTACGGGGTGGATAATTCCAGTGAATATATCGAGACCCAAATCGAGATGCTTAAATCGCGTGATCTGACGTACCGAGTGATCGACCAACTCAAGCTGGGCGAGCGTCCTGAGTTTGCTGAGTGGCTAGGAGAACCACCCTTGTGGCGCAAGTGGCTCTCTTGGTTACCCAACTTAATCGACTCTTGGCTCAGCACCTTGTCTGAACAGAAGGATGATGAACCTCTGAACGAAGGAAAGCGGGATGAAGCACTCAAAGAGGCTCTCACCAACACTTTTCTAAATTACCTAAAAATTGAGCCGAGGAAGAACACGCAACTGGTTGATGTCAGCTTTGAGTCGCGCGATCCTCAATTGGCACGTCAAATCGTCGATTCTCTGGGGGCGGCTTTTATTGCAAAAAGCGTGGAAGAACGCACGGAAGTAACGCGCATGGCCGCGCAATGGCTTGAGAAACGCCTGCAAACCTTAAGAAATAACTATATGGAATCGCAAAAACGTTTGCAGGATTATCTCGAGAAGGAGAACCTCGTTGATCTCAGCGGTGTGTTGACGCTGACAGGCAGACAGGCCGAGGATAATACTGCTCGCTTGGGTAATGCTCAGAAAGCCCGTGTCGAAGCAGAAAGCCTGTATAACAAGGTGCGGTCCCTGAACGATAGACTCTACGACAGTATCGAAGGAGTACCGGAAATTTCCGGAGATTCGGGGGTGCATGCTCTCAAGCAGAAGGAGGCGGAGATCTTACAAAAGATATCTGAGATAGCGGACCGTTATGGTTCGGAACATCCGAGCATGGTAGCGGCTCGTGCAGAACTGGAATCCATTCGTGCATCGTTACGAAAACAGATTTCGAGCGCAGTTAGTGGGATCAAAAACCGTTATGAAGTTGCCCGAGCCAACGAGTTGGCGGCGCTCAGGGATCTCGAAGCTAACAAGAACCAGGTTCAGAACATCGGAGCTAAACAAGTCCGGGTGCAGGAACTGGAGCGGGAGGTGGAATCCAATATTCGCTTATACGAAATGTTCTTCAACCGTTTTAAGGAAGCCTCGGAATCGGCTGATCTGCACGCGGCCAATATCTATTTTGTCGATCGTGCAAGTCATCCGACTTCGCCGATAAAGCCTAAGAAGATTCTGATCATTGGCATGGCTTTTATAGGTACGCTGTTTATAGGTGTGCTGCTGGCTGTAGTGCGAGATATCTTCGATAATACGGTCAAAACTGCCGAGAATATTGAAAATAACTTAGCGATTCCGCTTTTGGGCGTACTGCCATTCTTTCATAAAAAGAGCAAAAGGCTTCTGGACGATACTGTAGCCAAAATAGTGGTTGATCAGCCAGAATCCGACTTCGCCGAGGCAGTACGCACGATACGTACAACCTTGATGTTGTCCGGATCGGACAGATCGTACAATTCCTGGTTATTGAGTTCCTCGCTGCCTGGGGAAGGCAAATCAGTGATCGCCATCAACTTAGCTTATTCCCTCGCTCGGACGAATCTAGGAAGGATTTTGTTGATTGACGCCGATATGCGCGCCCCAACTCTGGACAAATATATGGGCTTGCCTCCCGGATCACCAGGCTTGGCCAATGTATTGGCCGGGTCCGTCGAATTGGCCGCATGTATTCATCCGATAGCTGGATTTCAACTCGATGTAATTCCGGCTGGCCGGATATCCTCTAGTCCGCTTGAATTGTTATCCTCCCCGAATTTTGGTTGCTTGATAGGTGATCTGAAAAAGCGGTACCACGCAGTACTGATCGATTCGCCACCCATGCACGATGTTAGTGATGCCTATCTTTTGGCGCAGCACGTGTCCTCAGTAATTTATGTGGTGAAAGCCGGTGAGACAGCGATACAACTAGTAAAAGATGCGTTAAAACGCTTGGATTACTTCAAGACTCCGCTCGCCGGTATTGTGCTCAATCAAGCCAAGGACGATAAAAATCGGTATTATAATTATAAGTATGGACAGCCTAGGAATAGGCTTATTTCCAAGATATATAGTTAAATTTATATTGCCGCTGAAAATAACTAAAAGTACTTCGACTCTGGAGCCAAATGCCGTAAAAAGCGAGAGAATAGAGACCATCAAGAATAATCGAAAGGGAATTGAATATGAAAAAAGTTCTGGTGACCGGCGGAGCCGGTTTTTTAGGCTCGCATTTATGCGAAGCGTTGCTGGAGCGCGGTTATGACGTACTCTGTGCCGATAATCTCTTTACGGGAAATAAGGCCAATATTGCCCACCTGATGGGCAGTCCATATTTCGAGTTTATCCGCCACGACATTACCTTTCCCTTGTATGTGGAGGTGGACCAGATCTATAACTTGGCCTGCCCGGCCTCGCCGGTGCATTATCAAGTCGACCCGGTACAGACCACCAAGACCAGCGTACATGGCGCCATCAATATGCTGGGTCTGGCCAAGCGGACCCGGGCTCGAATTCTCCAGGCTTCCACCAGCGAAATTTACGGGGATCCGGAAATCCATCCTCAAACCGAGGATTACTGGGGGCGGGTCAATCCACTGGGCTACAGGGCCTGTTATGACGAGAGCAAGCGCTGTGCCGAGACCCTGTTTTTTGACTACCACCGGCAACATCGGCTGGAGATCAAGATCGTCAGGATTTTCAATACTTATGGTTCGAAGATGCATCCTAATGATGGACGGGTGGTCAGCAATTTCATCGTCAGTGCATTGAAGGGAGAACCCATTACCATTTACGGCGACGGCCGACAGACACGAAGTTTCTGTTATGTCGATGATCTCATTTCCGGGCTGATTCGCATGATGGAGAGCCCGGAGGGATTTACCGGGCCCATTAACCTCGGGAATCCCGAGGAAATATCCGTGCTCGAATTGGCAGAAAAGATTCTTATGCTTACCGGATGCAAGTTGCCGTTGGAGTTTCGACCGCTCCCGATGGATGATCCTCGGATGCGGCAACCCGATATTACTCTTGCCAGGGAAAAACTGGATTGGCATCCCAGGGTAAGCCTTGAAGATGGTTTAAAGGAAACCATCGCTTATTTCCGCAAGCTGATTGCTTGATGTTCAGTTTGATAATCCCTTATTCGTTGTAAATTCAGAGAATACTCCGTAACAAGTCGGGAATATTAGAGTTCGTCATCAAATCTACGTCTCCGTCAGTCTCCTATAACACAAACTGAGCCAACATAAGGCAAAGAGAGGCAGGGATGATCCCTCGATTAACAGCGTGTCCGGTCTGGATGGGTGTAATACTCATGCTCATTGCCCTCGCGGGAACGTATTCTGGTCTCGCCGCGGCGGCACCTCCCATCTCGGATGACTTCAATCCCGGTACGCCCCATCTTGGCGACACCCCTGCCTGGGAGTTCTACGATCCCTACGATACGACGTCCGGCAACGATCCCGGTCAGTCGACCTTGAGCTTCGATGGCACCAATGCCTTGATCAGGATTCCTGCGGGGCTGACTCATGACCTCTGGGTCACACCGAATAACAAGGCGCCACGCTTCCTCCAACCTGTAGACGATGCGAGCTTTCCGACTGCTGGAATCGAGGTCAAGTTCGAGTCGACGCCTGCCGCCAAATACCAGCTCCAGGGGATTATCGTGCAGCAGACCAATAACACCTTCCTGCGCTTCGACACCATGCATAACGGGACCTCGCCCCGGTTGTTCGTGGCCTACATCAATGGCGCCAGCAGCACCGTTTACAAGAACGTGGCGCTGTCCAGCATCCCGGCCTATCAACGGGTGATCCGCTCGGGGGATCAATGGACCTATCGCTATTCCAGCGACGGGACCACCTGGACCGATGCCGTCACCTTCACCCGGGCTCTAACAGTGACTAAGGTCGGAGTCTTCGCCGGCACCCATACCCCGAATCCGGCGTTCGTCGCCAGCGTCGACTATTTCCTGAATCTGGATGCGCCCATCTTAGATAACGATGTCTGGGTTCCGCCGCCACCCAGTGTCGATGTTTGGTATGAAAATAACGATCCTCAAGCTTCATGCTCATTAAACTTCGGACACGTTGGCAACCCGCAGATATGGATCAATATTCTTGGCAACGTGCAGTCGGATGTGACGCTATCCAGCCTCACCTATTCGCTCAATGGCGGCCCTGATCTGGCCTTGGCAATAGGTCCGGATAAAGGCCCAGGGACAGGAAATGGGGGGCGGCTGGTTTGGCCCGGCGACTTCAACATCGAGATTAACCACGACACTTTGAATATCGGTCCCAATGAGGTCGTAATTAAGGCTACAGATAGCCGAGGCAATCTTGCCAATAAAACGATTACTGCCTGCTATAGCACTGGATACGTATGGCCTATTCCTTATACCGCGGATTGGGGCACATTAGCAGACATACTCGAGGTGGAAAACATCGCACAATTCGCGGATGGCCTTTGGATGTTGACGTCTGGAGGTATCCGGACGATCCAAACGGGTTATGATCGCACCATCGCGATTGGCGATGAGACTTGGTTAACCAATTACGAAGTGACGGTGCCGATCACCATTCACTCGCAGTTCGGTGGGGCTGGTGTTGCCATTGGTTGGCAAGGCTATGAAGACAGCGGAAGCGGATCACCAAGAACAGAGTGGCCGCTGCAGGCGCTCGCTTGGATGCGGGGACCGCTCGGGAATTCCCGATTGGATATCGTGACGTATGGTGGACTGAGTGGTTGGGAAGTCGTTCAGGCACAGATGCCTATAGTTACCGCGGCCAATGTGACCTACATGCTCAAGACTCGTTCGGAACCCCAGGCCGGGGGAATGAGCCGAGTCTACGTCAAGTTTTGGCCACAAAGCAGCGCCGAGCCTGCTCAATGGAGCCTTAATTCAGATGTTCCGACCCGTAACGGCTCGGTTTTACTGCTCGCCTTTAACGGGGACGTCACGTTTGGGAATGTGGTCATTACACCGACTACAACGACCACCACTCCGCCCAGCATCACCGCTCAGCCGGCCAGCCAGAGCGTGACTGAAGGGCAGACCGCGACCTTCAGCGTGGCAGCGACCGGCAGCACCCCGCTGGCCTACCAATGGCAGCGCGATGGGGCGGACATCGCCGGGGCCACCGGGGCCTCCTACACCACCCCGGCCACCACCCTGGCCGATAGCGGCGCGACCTTCCGCTGCATCGTGAGCAACAGCGCCGGCAGCGCCACCAGCAACCCGGCGACCCTGACCGTCACGGCCAGCGCGACGAGCGCGCTGCGCTCGGACGACTTCAATCCGGCGACCACCGAGCCCAATCCCACCTGGCGGTTCTACGATCCCTATGAGGGGGTGACGGGGCAGTCGACCCTGAGCTTTGATGGCACCAATGCCGTGCTCGACATTCCCGCAGGGCTCACCCACGATCTCTGGGCCGGTACCAGCAACAAGGCGCCGCGCCTGCTGCAGTCGGTTGCCGATGAAGACTTCGGGGTCGAGGTCAAGTTCGAGTCGACGCCTGCCGCCAAACACCAGATGCAAGGCATCATCGTGCAGCAGACCAATAACACCTTCCTGCGCTTCGACACCATGCATAACGGGACCTCGCCCCGGTTGTTCGTGGCCTACATCAATGGCGCCAGCAGCACCGTTTACAAGAACGTGGCGCTGTCCAGCATCCCGGCCTATCAACGGGTGATCCGCGTGGGCGATCAATGGACCTATCGCTATTCCAGCGACGGGACCACCTGGACCGATGCCGTCACCTTTACTCAGGCGCTGACGGTCAGCGAGGTCGGCGTCTTTGCCGGCACCCATACCCCGAATCCGGCGTTCGTCACCAGTATCGATTACTTCACGGACCTGGCCGCGCCGCTCGTGGATAACGACTCGCCGGGCCAGGCGACGGCGCCCAGCATCACTGCCCAGCCGGCGAACCAGAGCGTGACCGAAGGGCAGACCGCCAGCTTCAGCGTGGCAGCGACCGGCAGCACCCCGCTGGCCTACCAATGGCAGCGCGATGGGGCGGACATCGCCGGGGCCACCGGGGCCTCCTACACCACCCCGGCCACCACCCTGGCCGATAGCGGCGCGACCTTCCGCTGCATCGTGAGCAACAGCGCCGGCAGCGCCACCAGCAACCCGGCGACCCTGACCGTCACGGCCAGCGCGGGCGAGGTCAACCATGCGCCAAAGATTGTTACGGGTGTACCCAGCTTCTCGAAACAGATCATTGATACCACTATGGATCAAACCCATTTCGCTGTCGCCGCAGATTTCGATGGAGATGGCGATACGGACGTGGTCGCGACAGACTACGTAGACGATACGGTCGCCTGGTATGAAAACAACGGCAACGGCGGATTTACCAAGCGGGTTATCGATTCCAGCTTGGATGGGGCCTATCCAGTCTTTGTTACGGATTTAAATCGTGATGGCGCTATAGACGTGCTCGCAACCGGTTATTTAGCCGATATGGCAGTTTGGTATGAGAACAACGGCAGTGGCGGATTCACCAAGCGCGTCATCGACGCCAATGCCGATGGAGCGCACAGCCTCTATCCTACGGATCTTGATGGCGACGGCGACACTGACGTGGTCGGGGGTAACCAGGATGGGAATTCGGTCGTTTGGTATGAAAACGACGGCAGCTCCAACTTTATTGAACATTCCCCCATCGACGTTGGCGCTTTGGGTGCCAAATCCGTGTTTGCTGCGGATCTCGATGGAGACAATGACATTGATATTGCCGTTGCTAGTTTCCATGACGATAAGATCTCGTGGTACGAAAATGACGGCCAACAAAACTTCGTTAAAAGATCGATAGATACCACAGTCGATGGAGCCTATTTCGTGCTGGGCACGGATCTTGACCGCGACAGCGACATCGACCTGGTTACAGCCAGTCAAAATGACGATACGGTTGCTTGGTATGAAAATAATGGCAGCGGTGGATTCACGAAACGCGCTATCGATACCTTCGCGGATGGGGCTCGCGCCGTCTTCGTGGCTGACGTGGACGGCGACGGCGACAGCGATGTGCTCGCGTCCAGTCCGCATGACCATACGATAGCCTGGTATCGGAACGACGGTGGCAGTAGCTTCTCCAGGCATCTGATCGACTACTCTGCACGTGGCGCTTACGGCGTTTCTGCCGCGAATGTGGATGGCGACGGTCATATTGACATCATTGCGGCCAGTCGTGATGACAATACTGTCGCCTTGCATTACCAAACTAAGGCACATTACGTCTCTCTGCCCCAGGGCGGTACGCTGACCATCGATACGAGCTTACTTGAAGCCAGGGACGACGAGGATCCGCCGACGGCATTAACCTACACTGTGTCCGACCTACCCGATTTTGGTGTACTGCAACTCAACGGCGTCTCGCTTACCCAAGGCGGTACCTTCACTCAGGCCGATATCGATAGCAACCGCGTTGTGTATGTCCATAATGGGGCGAGCACAACGCGTGACGCCTTCGCCCTCACCCTCACGGACGGCGGTCAGGATGGTGTCAAGCCTGGCAGTGGCGCGTTTACGTTAAATATCGTAGATCCCTCAATGCCTGCCGTTAAGTCTGACGACTTTAACGCTGATGGTTTAGCGGCATACTGGTCCTTTACAGGGCCAGCCGGAACGGGGAGCAATTTGGTGAGGATGGGTGACGAAGCCTATCTGGAACTGGTAGTCCCCTCAGGCGATTACGATGTATTTAACACGAACCGTGGGGCACGGGTGATGCAGGATGCGCTTAACGGAGACTTCGAGGTTGAGGCGAAGTTTCTCAGCCGGCCGACTCAGAGGTTTCAGTTGCAGGGCATTCTGGTCGAACAAGATGCAAACAACTGGCTCCGATTTGACACGTATCATGATGGGACAAATCTGCGCATCTTCATTGGGGTCACCATAAATGGCGTATCAAAGCAGGTCGTCAATAGGGTAGTCGCGGCCGCTGCCGCGTCCTATCTACGGGTAACACGGACGGGGGATGTTTGGACACTGAAGTATTCCGCCGATGGCTCGACATGGACGACAACCGGCGAGTTCACCCATGTCCTCAACGTGACAAAAGTGGGGCCGTTTGCCGGGAGCACCGGCACATCACCGGGCTATACCGCGCAGGTGGATTACTTCTTCAATACCGCAGCGCCAATTGCTAATGAGGATGGGGGTTAGTCGTGCCAGTACTCTCGCCATGAAATGGGTAAGCAAGGCCGATAGCTAGCGCCGGAGTGAAATCTGAAGTCGGGATCATAACAGCCTAAGCTGAAGAAGCTGATCCACTTCCTGGACCGAGTCCAGATCAGAGAGCTCATTGGTCAGCGGTAGCCCGAAACCGCCGGCCGCACATTATTGCTTACCTCAATTAATTGATCTATGCCTTCTTCTCGATGCACGATCCGTAAGCGCTCTTTTAACGACGCCCTTGAGCTTGGCGAGACGAGGTTGTAGTCGATCGGGTCAGGTAGCCGCAACGGGCTGGGTGAGATGCCAGGGCAGGAGTTTCTCGAACTCGTCGACCGTTGTTG